>WBZR01001082.1_pt1 | contig 36976 bp, 39 predicted proteins | sample 5204231 | NCBI WGS metagenome assembly WBZR01 (sample SAMN12412403, study PRJNA552823) | activated sludge metagenome | isolation source: activated sludge from anammox sidestream of wastewater treatment plant... | place: USA: Virginia | collected 2017-08 | reverse complement strand
CCCCGCCGCCGCAGCCCGTGGTCCCAGGACTGCACCACGTCGTCACCATGGCCAACGGCAAACCGACTGCGGGACACTCCTGGAAGCGCTACCCCACCTGCCGTGCAAAATCATGATGGACACCCTCGAGAGTGCGTTTGATTGAGTGCAGCCCGCCCCGATGATACCCTCACTGTTCGTGCCGGGGTCCGGCTCGCCTTGTGCGGGCAAACCCATCGCCCGGCGAAGAAGGATCCATGAGGGAATACGAGTTGACGGTGGTCTACGACCTGGCCGTCATGGAAGCTGGCGGCCCCGATGCCAGCACTGAAAAGCTGACCGCTGCCGTCAAGGCGCGCGGCGGTGAGGTCGTCCGTATCGATCACTGGGGACGACGGCGCATGGCCTACCCCATTGGCCGCGCTATCGATGCCGACTACGTGGTGAGCCGCGTCAACCTCGAACCTGACGCTGTGGCCCCGCTCGAGGCAGCCCTCCGTATCGATGAGAAGGTGTACCGCCATCTCGTCGTCCGTGCTGATGAACTCCCTGTTCCCGCGCCACCGCGCGAGCAGCGCCCCGCTGAGGCCCCGGCGACACCTCCGGCAGGCGCCGCGGAAGCGGCCAGCGCTGCTCAGGCCGTTGCCAATGCCGAAGCGCTGACATCCGAGCAGCCTGCGCCGGAGTCTGCTCCGGCGATAGACACGCCGCTCCCCGAGACGAGTACCGAACAGAGCAACCCATCCGAGGAGACCACGGCCTAGCCGGCCAACGGGAGGACAACCATGGCGAGCCTGAACAAGGTCATGCTCATCGGTAACGCCGGCCGCGATGCGGAGCTCCGCTACACCGCATCCGGCACGCCGCAGTCTCAGTTCAGCCTCGCCGTCAACCGTCGGGTTCGCAACCAGCAGACCAATGACTGGGAAGACCAGACCGAGTGGTTCAACATCGTTATCTTCGGTGACCAGGCCGAGCGCGTTAGTCAGTACATCACGAAGGGCAAGCAGATCTACGCCGAGGGCCGCCTCCAGACCCGAAACTGGGACGACGACCAGGGTGTCAAGCACACCCGCGTCGAAGTCATCGCCAATAACATCGTCCTCCTCGGAGGCCGCGACGGTGGCCAGGGTGGGGGCGGTGACTGGGGCGATGCGGGAGCCAGCCGCTCCGGCAGCCCTCGCGGCGGCTCACGTCCTGCAGGCGGCTACGCCGGTGGCCGTGGTGGCGCTGGCGGCGGCGACATCGATGTTGACGACCTGCCCTTCGAATAGCCCTTTTCACGGCCTCCCCGGCCGTCCTACCTCAGACAAGGAAACAGGCAATGACTTCTGAAGAACGACCAGCACGCGAAGAGCGCTCCGAATCCCCTCGTGAGGACCGGCCCCAGCGGCCGCCGCCACGCCGGTTTGGCGGCCGCCGAAAGGTGTGCCGTTTCTGCGTCGATCATGTCAAGCTCATCGACTACAAGGACACCGGCCGCCTCCGCATGTACGTGAGCGACCGCGGGAAGATCGAGCCGCGCCGCAAGACCGGTACCTGCCTCAAGCACCAGCGCCTCGTCTGCACGGCAATCAAGCGGGCCCGCCACCTGGCGCTCCTGCCCTACACCCTCACGCACATCCGCCAGACTGGCATCTTTCCCACGCGCGGATAACGCGGAGGCCCCGCCACATGGCACGTCGAGCAGAACGCACTACCGCCCTTCCCCGCCCGCGTCCCCGCAAGGAGACTGCCCGGGGGAGGCGCGTCCTCGGAATGGAGTGGACCGAACGTCACTCCCGCTGGGGGATCCTTGCCGCCGTTATCCTTCTCGGCGCGATCGTCGCGGGCCTCTTTGCCTATCAACAGGTCGATGAGCACTACCTCCGGCCAAACAAGACGGTGCTGACCGTCGGCGACGAGAAGTTCAAGCTGAGCTACTACGCCGACCGCCTCTACGAGTTCGCCCAGACCAACCAGTCATCGGGCCTCAGTCTTGGCATCCTGGAGCAACAACTCCTTACGAAGCTCGAGGATGAAGCGGTCACCATCAAGCTCGCCGAGGAACGTAATATCAACCTCTCGGACGACGAGATTACGAAGCAGATCGCAAGCGAGCTGGGTGTGCCGGTTGGTGGTTCGGGCAGCTCATTCGATACGCTCTACCGCCAGCGTCTGAAGACCACGAAGATGAGCGACAGCAACTACCGGCAACTCGCCAAGGCCAGCCTGGCGAATACGAAGCTCCTCGAGCAGGTCCGCAACGATATCGGTAGCACCGGCGAAATGGTGACCATCAAAGGTGTCATCTCCGCGTCGAAGGACGATGCGGACAAGATCCTCGAGCGGGTCAAGGCGGGCGAGGACCTTGGGAGCGTTGCACAGGCCGAATCGACCGACCTCCAATCGCGCCAGAACGACGGCACCATGCTTCCCGAGCCTCCAGTCCTTCTTCCCCAGAACATCCAGGACGCTATCAAGGATAAGCCTGAAGGCGCCGACCTCTTTGGCCCTGTCCAGGTTGGGACAAACTATTGGGTCTTCCGCATCGAAAAGCGCGACCCGAACGGCGCCTACTCCGATGCCCAGAAGGACCAGCTGGCCCAGGCAAGGCTCGATGAGCTCATTGCGGCCAAGCGCGCATCACTCAATGTGAAGCGCGATCTTTCTTCAAGCGACATCACCTGGGCGGAGAAAAACGCTGGGTAGCGCACCCCGTGGCGAAATCGGCGTCGGCCTCATCGGCCTTGGCGTCGTCGGCGGGGGAGTTGCCCGCGCTCTCATCGAGCGCCGCGACTATTTTGCCCGCCAGGTTGGTGCGCCCCTCATTGTCCGCCGTGCGGCCGTCCGCGACGTGGCCAAGCCGCGCACCGTCGAACTTCCCACCGGTATCCTTACCACCAACGTTGCTGACGTCCTCGATGATCCGTCGATCGACATCGTGGTCGAGGTTATCGGCGGTGAAGAGCCCGCGGGTAGCTTCATCCGGTCGGCGATTGCCGCCGGGAAGCACGTTGTCACGGCCAACAAGGAACTCATCGCCAAGCAGGGCCCGGAGCTCCTGGCCGCGGCTCATGCCAAAGGCCTCGATATCATGTTCGAGGCCAGCGTTGGCGGTGGTATTCCGCTCATCGCTCCGCTCCGGCGCGACCTTCTTGCGAATCGCATCACCTCCATTCGGGCCATCATCAATGGCACCACCAATTACATCCTCACGAGCATGGCCCGCGATGGTGCCGTTGCCGAAGCTCTCCAGAGCCAGGGGATTGAACCGGCGAACACTGGCGGATTTGCGGACGCCCTCGCTTCGGCCCAGCAGCTCGGTTACGCTGAATCCGACCCAACAAATGATGTCGAGGGCTTCGATTCGGCGTACAAGCTCGCCATCATGGCGAGCCTGGGCTTCCGTACCCGTGTCTCGCCTGCGGATATTCACATCGAAGGTATCACGCGGCTTGCGGCCCGCGATTTTCGCTACGCGGCCGAACTGGGCTACGCGATCAAGCTGCTCGCCATTGCTGAACGAGCTGCAAATGGGATCTTCGCGCGCGTCTCCCCCGTTTTTCTGCCACAATCGGAACCGCTCGCGAAGGTGGATGGCGTCTACAACGCCGTTCAGATTGTCGGGGACCTCACGGGTACGATGCTGTTCCAGGGCCGTGGCGCCGGTGCCGAACCTACGAGCTCGGCCGTTGTCGCCGATCTCCTCGATCTCTCCCACTCGATCGTCCTGGGCGCCCGGGAACGGAAGTACTGGGGCCCGGAAGGCGAACTCCCCGTGCTGCCGCTCGAATCTCTCGAGACTCGCTTCTACATCCGTGTCCGCGTCAGTGATCAGCCGGGCGTGCTTGCCCAGATCGCCCAGGCGCTCGGCAACCACGGAGTCAGCATCGCCGCCGTCAACCAGAAAGAAGCGGATCCCGGAGCGCGGACGGCGGAGCTGGTGGTCATGACGCACCGTGCCCGGGAGGGTGATATGCAGGCCGCCCTCAATGAGATTCGCACGCTCCCTATCGTCGTCGAAATTGGCGCCTTCCTTCGCGTTGAGGCGTAGCCATGTCCTCCGAAGCGCACTCGCAGGCCCAGGCAATCGGCGAGATCATCACCTGGCTCGAACAGCAGCTCCGTAACGCGCGCGAAGAGCAGACCAAGACGAATGCGCAGGTGGACCAGCTCCGCCGCCAGGTCCATCACGTTACCGAACAACTCGACATCGCGGAGCGCGCGGTTCGCGAGATCGACCCCAAGCTCCTCCCCTTCAAAGGCATCCCCGAAAAACTCCGCAGCATGGGTGAGAGCTCAGAGCACATGCGCCAGCAGATCAGCTCGAACCATGCGACCGTTGAAAATGCGCTCCGAATCCTCCGCGCCGAGACTGAGTACGAACGCCAGGAGCGCGGCGAGATCTATGGGCGAATAGAGGCTGCTGCGAGCCAGCTCGGGCTCGTGCTGGCAGATGTTGCGCAGGTCCAGCAACAGACTGCCCAGACCGCCCAGACGTTCCAGACTGTCCTCGAGCGCCAGCGTGAAGTTGAAGCTCGGCTCGAGCAGTTCGGTCTCCGCCTCGACCGGAGCATCGAAGTCCATCGCGACATGGAAGAGCGCATCAAGGAAGTCGTCCTCTCAGACCTCGACGATCGCTTCGAGGTCGTGTTCGAACGTCTCCAGGTTGTGGGCGAGATGGTGAAGCGCAACGAGGACATCATCGCCGTGGTGGCGAATGAACGAAGCCTTCGACAGGAGCTCATCGAGGAAGTCTCTCTCTGGCGCGAGGAGCACGCCCGGATGGATGGGCGGCTCAATCAGCTCGAGGAGACCAGCGACCGCCTCGTCAGCCAGATCGACAAGATCCACGGCGAAGTCACCCTCCTCGAAGGCCGCCACTCCGGCCTTGGCGAACGGGTTGCGAATCTCCGCAAGGATATCGTCGAAGTTGTGGATCATGTCCGCGAGGAGTTCGCCAAGTACAACCAGATGATGGAGAAGCAACGCCGCAAGCAGATCCAGGTGCTCGAACAGGAACTCCGCGAAACGAAATTCCACGCCTTCAGGCCCCCGGAGGAGCCGTGACCAACCCCATCCCAGCGCCGCGAGGTGTGCTCCATCACTGGGCCGCCGTCCTTCCTCTCGGTGAAAACACCCCGCGTATCTCGCTCGGCGAAGGAGATACGCCGCTTGTTCAGTCGGTTCACCTGGCGGCACTCTGCGGGCTGGATGAACTCTGGTTCAAGCTGGAGATGTGCAACCCCACCGGCTCATTCAAAGATCGCGGCATGGTTGTGGCCGTTGCGAAGGCGGTTGAGGAGGGTGCGAAGGCCATCATGTGCGCCAGCACCGGCAACACGAGCGCGAGCGCCGCTGCCTACGCTGCCCGCTGCGGTATCGAGTGCTTCGTCCTCGTCCCGGGCGGAAAGGTCGCCGCGGGCAAGATGGCCCAGGCGGTCGCTTTCGGTGCCAGGATTATCGAGGTCGATGGGAACTTCGATGATGCGCTCAATGCAGCCCGGGAGCTGACGACCAGGCACCCCGTTGCCCTCGTGAACTCGGTGAACCCGTTCCGCATCCAGGGTCAGAAGACGGCGGCGTTCGAAATCGCTGAATCCCTTGGCGATGCCCCGGACATCCTTGCCATTCCCGTCGGCAATGCAGGCAACATCACCGCCTATTGGAAGGGCTTTGGGGAATGTGCGGAACGCGGCCTCGCCACGTTGCACCCGAAGATGTATGGCTTCCAGGCTGCTGGCGCCGCGCCCATCGTTCTCGGTGAGCCGGTGGCAGCACCCAACACCATCGCCACCGCAATACGCATCGGGAACCCTGCGTCGTGGAAGTCCGCAGTTGCCGCACGCGATGAATCCCACGGCCTCATTGAAGCTGTGACCGATGACGAGATCCTGGACGCCTACCGCCTCCTCGCGCGCAAGGAGGGGCTCTTTGTCGAACCCGCGAGCGCTGCCTGTATTGCCGGCCTCCTCAAGCTTGGCCGGATGGGGCGCATTCGTGGCGGGCGCGCGGCAGCGGTTCTCACAGGGAACGGACTCAAGGATCCTGATACTGCTGTTGGCCAGTACACCCCGGATATCACGAAGGCCTCGGCCACGGTTGAAGGTGTCGAACGCGCACTCGGGTGGTGAGTCTGCCAACCTTGGCGCCTTGGGCGCGGTGGGCCTAGACTTCGTAGTCGGTATGAAGACCCTTTACCCGCGCCTTGCCCTCTTCTCCCTCACCATTGCCGCGGCTACTGCGCCGGTCTCGGCGTTCGCCGCAGGTGACGCGTCCGGTTCGGAACGTGACGTAGTGCCGACCGTTCTCTGGTCACTCGTCGGGGTGATTGCGTTCGCCATCGTGCTTGGCATCTTCTATGCACTCAAGCGCGGGGTGGGAGCCTTCCCCAAGAACCCCACCTGGGTCGCACCCATCAGTATCCGCCCAAGTAGCGATTTCCCTGGCGATACCGATCCCCACGAGGCCACATCCCTTGTCGATGACAAGGCGGCGGCAGCTCAGCACTAGACTGAACTATTACCGGCGAAGCTCAGGCACACCCATCGCCTGACGTGTGTGCCACCGGCGCTCGACGATTTCAGCGGCACCGGAATGGTTCCCAGAGCATTTGTATGGCAACGAGCGTTGCCTCCGTGTATGAGCTCTGGGCCATCGCAGCCAGTGGACCGGCGGTCGGGTCCGGGAGCGAGGCACCGTCAGTGGATGCCTGGGCGGTCTTTCGCGGTGGTGATCCAGGCTTGCCCGGACGCATGGCCGTCGCCATCAAGTCAGGCGGCATTGTCGGTTATGGACTGAGCTGTGGAGACGACCAGCAGTTCGTCGATCGGTATGCCGGCCCTTCATCTCAATTCATCGTTCGGCCGGTGGACCAATGATCGCGGGCCAGATCGTGTTGGCGAATCGGCGCGGGATCCTCAACCTGGTTCGCGAAGCCCATTACAACACGCTCAGCCCCTGGGAATTGCAGGTATTCGCGGAAGACGCGCTGGCCCAGCACGAAGCCCTCAGCACACCCCGCTTCCCTGGCCAGGCAGCGCCCGGCCTCGGAACTGCGCCGGGTTCCCGGCGATGACTATCGAAGACGTTATCGCTCCGCACGACATCGTCAGTGCGCCGTTCTTCCGGCCACCATGGTGCCGCCCCTGGCCGTGGAGGAGATAGCCGCCCAGCACGAAGCTCAAATCGAGCTATTCACCAGACGGTAAGCTCGATTGCGTTAGGGCCGAGTGGCGAAGCTCGTGGGCCGGGCCGTACCTCCGGAGCGGCCCATCTGCTTATCGTTTGGCCCATGAACATTGGCCTGTAGGAGTCTGCCCTGGATGGTGCCAGGGCGGAGATTCGGCCACCCTCACAGAATCCCTCCCCTGGTTCGCAATAGCCGGTTCTTTGTTTCCATTCCGGTAAACGTGCGATGGGGTGGCGCTTTGTCATCAATGTGGTGATTGACACAAGGCCGAGCCATCATGTGTAGTGCACGCGGTCGATGGAAAACATCGGCGCACTCTATAGGAGGCAGGAAAGACCCCATGTCAACGGGATACTGGTCCAGGTATTGGCAGGTGCGCCGCAGCCGCCGCGGATTCCTCGGCGGCGCGGTGACGGTGGGTGCGGGGGCAGCAGGCCTGGCACTCGTTGGGTGCGGTGACGATGACAACGGCGGCGCGGCGAAGACAGCGGATAACACATCCCTCGCGACACCCACGCCAGATAAGGCGAAGGCTTCACCAACGGCAGCCGACCCGTTCGCGAATGCCAAGCGGGGTGGCACGTATAAGTGGGTCTTCACCGGCGATCCGCCCACGATCGACCCCTTTGGGAATCTCAGCTTCCTCACCAAGAGCCTCGCCGCGTACCCGTACAGCCGCCTCTTCCGGTACGGCACTGGCATCGGGGTCAAGACGAAGGATCTGAAGCCGATTCCCGATATCGCCCAGTCGGCTGAGCCCTCCCCGGATGGGCTGGTCTGGACGATCAAGATGCGTCCGGGGATCAAGTTCCATAACGTGGCCCCCGTCAACGGGCGCGAACTCGTCACCGATGACCTCAAGTACTCCTGGGGGCGAATGACCTCCAAGACGACGCAGAACTCCTCACAGGTCGGGTTTGTCGACAAGGTGGAGTACCCGGACGCGTCAACGATGAAGTTCACGCTGAAGGCGCCGTACGCAGCTTTCCTCGACGTTCTTGCCGACACGAACCTTCTCTGGATCCTGCCGAAGGAGTCCGATGGCGGCGGAGTTGACCCGGGCAAGCAGATGATCGGGACCGGGCCATGGATCATGGATAGTTACACGCCGTCGGTGGGCTTCAAGTTCAAGAAGAACCCCGCCTGGCATGTGACCGGTTTCCCGCTCATGGATGGCGTGGACATTGCCATCATCCCTGAGTACCCGACTCGGCTTGCACAGTTCCTCGCCGGTAACCTCGATTATCTCGATGCGACCAGTGATGACCTGGTCAACATCAAGAAGCAGATCAACGGGGCCCAGCTCTTCGGCCAGGTAGCCCAGCAGCTTGACTTTATCTATTTCGACCCGGACCCGTCCTCTCCGTGGAACAAGGACCCGCGGGTGCGTCTCGCCATCTCGATGTCACTCGACCGGGACGCCCTGCTCGACCTCGGCTACAACGTCAAGAAGCTCCAGTCGCAAGGGATCGACGTCAAAGCGCCGTGGAACAACCTCATCCCGGCGGGTATGGAGCGGCTCTGGCTCGATCCACAGAGCAAGGAACAGGGTGACAGCGCAAAGTACTTCAAGTACAACGTTGCCGACGCAAAGGCGCTGATGAGTGCGGCCGGCTTCCCCGAGATTAATGCTACCTACGCCTATGCCGCCGCTCGCTATGGTGCGGCATTCGCCACAGTCGCCGAAGCGAACATCCAGTTCTTCGCGGCCATTGGTCTGAAGGTGAACGCTGACGTGCAGGACTACAGCTCGAAGTACATCACCCAGACGTTCGCCGGGAACTTCAAAGGCCTGGCATTCGGTCCGGAGACACCATTCCCTGAAGGGGGCAGTTACCCGATCCGGATGTTCACGGAGGATCCGCTGAACCACAGCAAGGTGAACGACCCGGAGATGAAGGCACTCGCACTCAAGCAACAGTCGGAACTCGACCCCGTCAAGCGAAAGGAGGTCTTCTTCGAGATCCAGCGCAAGAACGCTGAGAAGATGTTCTACATCCCGCACCCGCTGGGCGGGGGAACCGTCTGGGCCGTATATCAGCCGAAGGTCCAAACGGTGCTCGACCTGAACACCATCGGCTACGGCACTGGTACTGAGACGACTCCGTTCCGCTGGTTCGCATAGGCGACCACGTCTGAAACAGGACGGATATCGCCCTGCATTCTCCCGGGTGGCCACCTTTCACGATGCAATCGGGGGTGGCCGCCCGTCCTCCATTATTGGTGACCGGGCTGTGATTTTGAGCCTCCCGCATGTTCGGGCCATGAGTTGGGTGAGCGTGACTGTGCCAGGGCGGTAGCTTCGAAGGCGTCATGTTCTGGTGCGGCCCTCTCCTTGATAGAGAGGGAGTACTGTCCGGGTCCGTGTGCCTGCTCGATAGATCTCGGGGCTCAGGGGATCCTGAGAACCTGGCCGATCTTGAGGCTTGTGCAGTCAGCATCCAGCCCATTGGCCGAGATGAGGTCCTGGACCTTCACGTTGTAGCTCTGGGCAATGCCACCGCAGGTGTCACCGGACGCAACGGTATAGGTCTTTCCGCTGCTCTTCGGTGTCGCACCCGCGGTGAGCCCACCAGAAGTCGTGGGAGCCGCGGTCGGCGCGGCAGGGATTTTGAGGATGTCGCCGGTTCGCAGGTTTGTGCAACCGTCGTCGATGCCACGATTCGCCTTCTTGAGGTCGTCGAACGAGATACCGAACTTCGTGGCGATGGCACTGCAGGTGTCGCCCGATACGACCGTGTAGTTCTGGGACTTGCCGTTGGCGCCGGGTGTCTGGGTGCCGGTGGTCACCGTCCCCGCTGGAGCGCCACCCGATGTTCGTACCTGGCCATCCTGCCGAATCTGGTAGAGGATCGGATTCTGGATAGGTGTGGATGTGTACACCTTCGCCGGGTCGGTTACCCGTTCGCCCTGGCGGGCTGCATCGCCGCTCCCTCCTCCGCAGGATGCGGCCAGCACGCCGAGGGAGAGCCCCAGCACGAGGATGATGAGCGGCAGTCGGTGCATCATCTCGCCATGCTAGGAGTGGCCCTGCCCCCGGGCAACCACCGGGAGGCGGTCGCGAATCAAGGCGAGGGCAAGGTCGCCGATACGATCGAGTTCGGCGATGTCGATGTCGCTCGCCACGTCCTGTGGGGAGTGAATCGTTGCGAACTCACCCGAGCTGAGGTAGACGACGGGCACACCCGCAGCCTCGAAGCTCATGTGATCGCTACCGGTATTTGGTGGAAGTTGAATGCGCCGGGCCGCGACAGACTGCTGTCCGGCGATCGCGAGGGCCCGCGCAGCCGCTTCGGACTCACCGATAATCTCGATGCTCGTGCCGATACCGGTGACGTCGAGGTTGATGTAGAGGCCAGGCAGCGCGTTTACGCTCTTCGCTTCCTCGACGAATGCCGAACTGCCAAAGAGGCCAGACTCCTCGGCACTCCAGGCAGCGAAACAGAGGCCGCTGGCCGGCCCGGTGGTGGCCGCTGCCCGGGCAATCTCGAGGAGATTCGCTACACCGCTGGCGTTATCGTTTGCGCCGGGGGCGTCCGGAACGGTGTCGTAGTGCGCACCGACGAGGATGCTGCACGCAGCCCCCGCCTGCGGGCGGGCGATGATATTGGTTGCCGCCGTGTGGTTGTTGGCGGGCGCGGTCACGGTGAAGCGCTGGCCGGCCAGCGCTGCAGCCCTGATGATGGCCGCGTCCTCGCCGCTGATGCCAAGAACTGGAATGGTCCCGCCCTCGCGAGAACGGCCATTCAGTTGGCCGGGCACGTTGTTCAGGATGATGAGAGCGACGGCCCCGGCGGCCTTCACACGTTCGTACTTTTCAGCGAAGGTGAGGCTCCCCCGGTCTGCGACGGCGACTTTGCCGCCGATGGCCTGGTTCGCGATGCCGGCTGCATCGGCGAGACCCACGAAGACCGCATCACCGCTAACGACACCGGCAGCACTCCCGTCGAGGGCCTGTGCTTCGTAGGTTGTGCTTCCAACGACGATCGTCCCCGCCTGGAAGCGGTCACGGCTGTAGTTGAAGCTCATGAGCTCGACATCGTATCCGTTGATTCGAAATTGGCTGGCGATGTAGGCGGCGGCAGCGTGCTCTCCCGGGCTGCCAGCGACGCGCGGCCCGATGGTATCTGCGAGCACTTTCAGGTAGGCGAAGGCGCGGTCACCGTCGTGGTCGCTGGGACTGGAGACTGCCGTGGGTGGTGCCCCGCTGGCCGTGGTACCGGTTCCCGATGGGCTTCCAGCCGTAGTCGCTGCCGCACTGGCGGGTGTGCCCGGGGGAGTAGCAGGCAAACGGTCAGAACAGCCGGAAAACAGGAGCGCGGCAAGGAAGAGCAGAACCAGGGGCCCGTAACGAATCACTTCTGGCGGCGGAACTTCCGCTTGAGGCGAGTCAACGCGCTGGCATTTGCGGGCTCGTATTCGATGTAGCGGTCCCGCCAATACACGCCCTTGGGACCTGCCATTCCGCCTTCGCTCCGTGGCGCACGCACGAACGACCAGAGGAACGCCGCAACGAAGAGAACAACCCCCGCAAGTGACGCCCAGATGGCGGGCCCCCAGGCAGTAGACACCACGAGCCCGGCCACCATGACGCCGGCCCCGATGAAGAGCAGGTTCGCGGGGGTCAGGCGGTTGGCCAGCGAGTTCGCTTCGCGGCGAGCACGGGCAACGGGCCCGTGTCTCTGCCGGCGCTTCTGGGCAAGCGAGATCGGTGCGCGCTCGCCCGTGCTCGCCGGCGCCTTCGGCATGCCGCCGCCCGGGCTTTCCTTGTCGAGCCTGGCAAGGATCTCCTCGATCTCGCGCTGCATCTTGTCGGGCATACCCAGATCTCCGACCTCAACAGTAGGCTATCGGTGTGCGCGCGTCGACAATCCTGATGTTTCCTTAACGAGATTGGCGCTAAATGTGACGCGAATCCCTCCGGCTGTCGGCTGGCGGGGGTAATATGCGGGGCGACCATTTCCCTGGGGAGTGTGGGATTGACTACCGCCATCGAATTTACCGGGAACTACGACGACCTTTCGACGGATACCGGTTACCAGTTCAAGTTCAACTGCGAGCGGTGCGGCAATGGCTACATGAGCAGCTACCGCTCGAACAAACTCGGGGTTGCGGGCGGGTTGATGCGCGGGGCCTCTAACTTCATGGGCGGCATGCTCGGGCGGGGGGCCGACTCCGCTTACGACATTCAGCGGGCCGTTGGTGGGAAGGGGCACGACGACGCCCTCCAGGCCGCAGTCACGGAGATCAAGCCGCTCTTCAAGCAGTGCCGCAGCTGCGGCAACTGGCTCTGTGAACAGGTCTGCTGGAACGGCCCGGCCAATATGTGCAAGGATTGCGCGCCCGTAGCCGAGGAGGTTGAGACCCGTGCCCGCGCGCAGTTTGTCGAGACGCAGGTAAACAACGACCAGTTTCTCGAAGAGAACATCCGGATGAGCGAGAAGGGCAAGGAAGTTGCCCAGAAGTGCAGTGCATGCGGCGCTGCGACGCTGGGCAAGAAGTTCTGCCCCTCCTGCGGGAAGCCGGCGGACATCGCCGTGGCCGCATTCTGTGGCGAATGCGGCAAGAAGACGGCGCCTGGCGCCAAATTCTGCGGTGAGTGCGGTGCGAAGCTGGGGTAGTCGAGCTTAGCGAAGGTTGAGAGCCAAACGGGCAGCCGGGAGGGCGAGCCTGGCCCATCGCTCATAGGCCGCAGGCGATGGATGGAGGCCGTCACCGACCACATCGGCCGGATTCGCCCGGCTATCGCCAGTGACACTCACGTAATGCGCGCCAACCAGGAAAGCCTCGCCGCGATTCGCGGCATTGAAGGCATCGATCTCGATGGCGACCCGGTGCCGGTCGCGGCCCTCGGCAAACGGCGTGACGCCCCAGTCGGGGATCGAAAGCACGATGACACGTGAAGGCCGGGTGCCGGCGAACCCTATCGCCGACTCGAGGAGCGCCCGGAACTCGATGCGGTATTCATCGACCGAACGGCCACGGTACTGATCGTTCACGCCGATGAGCAACGAAACGAGATCGAATGGACCGGTCGGCGATGCGGCCTGGATGCCCCCGGCAAGTTCGTCAGTGGTCCAACCCGTTGTGGCGATGACCCTGGGGTCGCCGATATCACATCCTTCCACCCGAAGGAGTGCGACGAGCCGGGCCGGCCAGCACTCGGACGATGCCACGCCCTCCCCGACGGTGTAGGAGTCGCCGAGGGCAAGAAAACGAAGCATGAACGAAGGATAGCGTGCAAACGGGTAGGGGTTGTCAGCGTGGTTCGCGCAAGGAGACGGATGCCGTAGGATGCGCCGCCATGGCCTATGTGATTACGGAACCCTGCATCGATGTGAAAGACGGCACCTGTGCTGATGTTTGCCCCACGCAGTGCATTGCGACACGCGATTCGGCGCCGATGTTCTACATCGACGCCAGTAACTGCATCGATTGTCGGGCCTGCGAACTTGTCTGCCCGGTGAACGCCATCTTCTCCGAGTACGACCTCCCCGAGCGATGGGCCGGGTATGTTGCGATCAATGCCGAGTTCTTCAGGAGCTGATTTGGTGCAGGCCAGCTCTCGGGCTCGGCAAGTGTATGCCGCCACGCTATGGTGGATGGGTGATCCGCCTGAAGCGCGCCTACGAAGCACCATCGGATGAGGATGGTTTTCGCATCCTCGTCGATCGGCTGTGGCCTCGGGGTATTTCGAAGGAGCGAGCCGCACTCGACCTCTGGCTGAAGGACGCAGGGCCAAGCACCGACCTTCGGAAATGGTATGGTCACGTTCCCGAGCGGTGGCCCGAATTCCAGGTGCGGTACCGCCGGGAGCTCGCGGGGAACCCCGCGTTCGTGGAGCTCGCCCGGGTGGTGGACGAGCATGCTGTCGTAACCCTCGTGTTTGGCGCGCGTGATACCGAGCGAAATGAGGCAGCGGTGCTAAGAGCGATGTTGGAGGAGCGGCACTAGAGTTCGGCCTTCACCCGGTCGGCGAGTGCTCGTGTGAAGCCAAGGGTGCTGGCGATCTCTTCGACGTTCGCTTCGCGGATGGCTTTGACGCTCCCGAACTTCTTGAGCAGAGCCTTCTTGCGCTTCGGCCCAACCCCCTGGATAGAGTCGAGCGCGCTGGCGATGGCCGTCTTCCCACGAACTTGCCGATGGAACGTGATAGCAAAGCGATGGGCCTCATCGCGGATGCGCTGGACCAGGTAGAGGGCTTCACTCCCTCGAGGCAGGACGATCGGCTCGTCCTCATCGGGAACGAACAGCTCTTCGAAGCGCTTAGCGAGGCCGACCACAGGGATGTGGTGGACACCCATCTCCCGCATTGCCGATGCCGCCGCGCCGAGCTGGCCCTTGCCACCGTCGATGATGACGAGGTCGGGCAGGTCCCAGCGATCGGACTCCTGATCATCGGCCGGTGAATGCCCGCCGGTATCAGGGCTCTCGTCCTCGTGGGGTGCAATGGCCGGTTCGGCCGGGGTCGCTGGTGCGGCATGCCGGAAGCGGCGGCGCATTATCTCGGCCATGGTGGCGAAGTCGTCGGCGCCAACAACGGTCTTCACCTTGAAGCGGCGGTACTGGTTGTTTGCGGGCTTGCCATCGATGAAAACAACCATGCTGGAGACGGGGTTCGTACCCTGGATATTGGAGTTGTCGTAGCACTCGATGCGGCGCGGAATAGCAGGAAGCGAGAGTTCCTCGCGCAGTTGTTCGAGGGCCTGCTCGGTCTTCGAAGAGTCGGCCAGCCACTTAACACGCATCATATCGAGCGCCTCGCGGGCGTTTTCACCGGCCATCTGCACGAGCCGCCGCTTCTCTCCGCGCTCAGGCTGGCGAATCTCAACACGTGCCGAGCGGCGTTCACTCAACATCGCCTCCAGCTCTTCGCGCTCAGCCGGTTCGACCGGAACAACAACGAGCCTGGGGATGTACTGCGCGCTCTCGTAGTACTGCTGGAGGAAGCTCCCGAGGACAGTACTGTCGGGTTCGCCGCTCGTACCTTCCAGGACAAAGGTATCGCGGCCAATCATCTGGGTGCCGCGGACGAAGAAGACCTGGACGCAGGCCTGGTCGCCGTTCCGGGCGATGCCAAAAGCGTCCAGGTCCTCCTTCTTCGTCGTGTGGACCATCTGCTTTTCGATGGTGCGCTCGATTGCCCGAACCTGGTCACGGATCATCGCGGCGCGTTCGAACTCCATGCGCTCGGCAGCATCTTCCATCTGGCGAGTGAGGCGGCGAATGACATCGTCGGACTTGCCTTCCAGGAAGAGGATGACCTGCTCGATAACCTCGTCGTACTCCTCCTTCGTGCAGTAGCCGGTGCAAGGAGCGATGCAGCGCTTGATGTAGTAGTCGAGGCAGGGACGAGGGTCGCGGCCGGTGATCTCCTTCGTGCACGAGCGCCAGGGGAAGAGCTTCTTCGTGAGATCAAGCGTGGCGCGGACGGAGCCAGCACTGGCGTAGGGACCGAAGTAGCGGGCACCATCCTTTTCGATTCGGCGGGTAATGAAGACGCGCGGCCAGGGATTCTGGATGTCGATCTTGAGGTACGGGTAGCGCTTGTCATCCTTCAGACGGATGTTGAAGAACGGCTGATGGCGCTTGATAAGAGTGGCTTCGAGAAGGAGGGCCTCGCCGGGGCTGTTGACGACGATGAACTCGAAGTCATCGATCTGCTGTCTCAGCGCGAAGGTCTTGGGTTCCATACCGTGAGCTGAGCCGAAGTAGGAGCGGACGCGGTCCTTGAGCCGGGCAGCTTTGCCGACATAAATCACTTCACCGCGGGCATTCCGCATGATGTAGACACCCGGGCGCGCGGGAAGTGCCGCAAGCTGCTTGCGAATTTTCTCGGAGATGGTGGTGGAGGCCATGGCTGCTCATCCAGTGTAGCGCAGCGGCAGCCGCCTGCTGTCACACCCTGCACGCCGCCCTGTTCACCTGGAGGGGATCCCGCGATGGTCACGAACGAACGGGGCGACGGGAGCGTCCGGTGTAAGGCTCCAGGTGGAGAGTGGCTCTCTGTCGACCAGGTAGAACGTGCAGCCAGGCCAGCCGGAGATGGTGAGATTCCGGTGGTCAGGTGAGATTCTGCTGGAACCAGTCGAGGGCCAGGCGTGCGGCGTGGTCGAGGGTGCCTGGCTCCTCGAAGAGGTGGGTTGCGCCGGGGACAATCGCAAGGTGGGATGGCGCGATCATCCGGGCCATCGCCTGTTCATTGAGATGCAGCACGACCCCGTCTTCGCTGCCAACGATGAGGAGTGTTGGTGCCATGACGGTTTCCAGTGCCGGGCCAGCCAGGTCGGGGCGGCCACCACGTGAGACGATGGCCTTCACCAGGCCAGGGCGAAACCCTGCACAGTTGAGCGCGGCAGCCGCGCCGGTGCTGGCGCCGAAGAGGCCGAGCGGGAGATCACGCGTTCGATCATCTGCGCGGACCCAGTCGATGGTTTCGCAAAGGCGGCGCGATAGCATCGGGATATCGAAACGAAGTGAGGCGTCATCTGCATCACGTTTCTCTTCACCGGCGGTGAGAAGGTCGAAGAGGAGAGTCGCGAAGCCACCGGCGTTGAGTATGTCCGCGACATAGATGTTCCGCTGGCTGAACCGGGAGCTGCCGCTTCCATGGGCAAACACGACAATGCCCTTTGCTGCCGCCGGAAGGGTAAGCGATCCCTCCAGGTGCGCCCCGGCAATGGGGATGGTGACCTCGGCATTGATAGCAGCGGCCATGGTAGACCTCCGTATCGAGCTTCCCCGGGCCGGCCCACGGTGACGAGTACCGGCCCGGCCCGTTTTCGCAGGCCGGTCGTCCGTCGCATCACCTGCCTCTGTCCCATCACGCGGGCAGGGTGGCCGCGGGTGTTTCGGGGGAGGGCGTCGTTGTTCGCGTTGCTGCCGTAGAATCGGGCGGCACACTACCAGGGGAGCTGTTCATGGCCTACGAAGCGATTCTGTACACCGTCAGCGAGGGCGTCGCGACGATTACGCTGAACAAGCCGGAGCGTCTCAACGCCTTCGATAACCAGATGCTCGATGAGTGGCACGATGCCATCGTCCGTGCCGATGTGGACCCCGATGTCCGCGTTGTCATCATCACCGGGGCGGGTCGCGGATTCTGCAGTGGAATGAACGTTGCGGCTGAGGCGAGCGGAAGCGGGGTCCTTCGTACAGAGTCGACCGTGGCGATTCGGCGGCATAGCCTCCGAAACCGGGTACACCCGATTCCCCGGGCACTCATCCAGCTCGAGAAGCCCTACATCGCGGCGATCAACGGCGCTGCCGCCGGCGCGGGGATGGACATGGCCTCGATGGCCGACATCCGGTTTGCATCGAGCACCGCTCGCGTGGGTATGACCTATGTGCGCATGGGGCTCATCCCCGGCGATGGCGGCACCTGGAGTCTGCCGCGTATCGTCGGCACGCAGCGGGCTCTCGATATGATCTGGACGGGGAGGATGATCACGGCGCAGGAAGCGCTCGAGATCGGCTACGTCATGGCGGTTTACGAGCCAGACGAACTGATGCCGCGCGTCACTGAATATGCACGCCAGATTGCGAAGGGACCGGCAACAGCCGTCCAGCTTTCGAAGAAGCTCGTCTACCGGTCGGCGAATATCCCGTTCGATGAGCACCTCGATAACGCCCAGATGGCGATGTTCATCGCCCAGACGACGGAGGACGCACGCGAGGGCCCGCGGGCCTTTGTCGAGAAGCGCGAGCCCCAGTTCAAGGGATATTGAGTGGTGGCGGACGGGTTTGTGGCACCGGGGTTCGAACGGGTCCGCGACGAGTTCGAACGCAACCTCGCTGAGCGCGGCGATATTGGCGCTGCTGTCGCAGTCTCTGTCGGGGGAACACCGGTGGTCGATCTCTGGGGCGGCTGGCAGGACGCGGCACGAAGGATACCGTGGGCACGCGAGACGATTGTCGATGTGTGGTCACTCGGGAAGGCGGTTACCGCGCTCTGCCTGTTGCGGCTGGTGGAGCAGGGGAGAGCCGGGCTCGATACGCCAGCCGCTCAGTACTGGCCGGAGTTCGCACAAGCTGGTAAAGAGCGGCTGCCGGTGCGCTATCTTCTCGCCCACAGCGCGGGGCTGCCGGCCGTCCGCGAACCGTTGGCGCCGGGACTGAACCTGACCGACTGGGACGCGATGTGCCAGGCGCTCGCCCGGCAGGAGCCATGGTGGGAACCAGGGACTGCTTTCGGCTACCACACGAACACCTTCGGTTTCCTGGTGGGCGAAATCGTCCGGCGAGTTGATGGCCGGCGAATCTCCCGATTCGTCCAGGAGGAGATTGCAAATCCACTGGGAGTCGACTTCTTTGTGGGATTTGGCCCGGAGGAGGACCACCGGGTTGCCGAATGGGTGCCATATGTCGCGACGGCGGGGGAGGAGTCGCAGCGGCCATGGCTCGAGCGCGATCCCGCGACGGTAGACGGGATCGAACTGGCCCGCATCCAGGCGTATCGAAACCCGCCGGGAAGGCCCGACGGCGACGTGAACTCGCGGCTCTGGAGGGCTGCAGAGTATCCGTCGACGAGTCCGCATTCGAACGCCCGGGCACTCGCGCGGATCTTCGGCGTACTTGCAACCGGGGGTCAGGCGGATGGCTATCGCCTGCTCCAGCCGGAGACTATCGAGGCTGCGCGAACGATTGAATCCGACGGGGAAGACCTGATTCTCGGAAGGCCGAATCGGTTCGGGCTCGGCTTCCAGCTCTCGATCCCGGGCGTGCGCCCGCTGGGGCCGAGCCCGAAGGCGTTCGGACATTACGGGAACGGAGCCATCCTGGGATTTGCCGATCCTGATGCTGGTGTGGGCTTTGGCTTCGTTTGCAACCGGGCGGGACGTTCCTGGCGCGACCCTCGGAACATCGCGTTGGTGGATGCGGTGTATGCATCACTGTAGATGATGCACCCCGCGCCGGTCGCCCTGACGGTGCGCGGCCCGTAAGATAGCCAGCATGGCACTTGAAATTGGTCAGCCCGCGCCGCGCTTCTCCGTTCGTGATCGAAATCGGAATGAGATAACGAATGACTCGTTCCCGGGGAAGCACATTGTGCTGGCGTTCTATCCACTCGCGTTCACCGGTGGCTGAACGAGCGAAATGACGGCCTTCCGAACCTGGACTGACAGGTTCACGGAGGCCAACGCCCAGGTCGTGGGTGTAAGTGTTGATTCGTTCGCGGTCCAGGGTGAGTTCATGGACAAGCTGGGTCTCGAGTTCCCGCTCGCCAGTGACTTCCCCAAGAACCAGACCGGTAAGGATTTCGGCGTCTACAACGAGGCTGCCGGTATTCACAACCGCACGACAGTCGTCATCGACAAGGAAGGTATTGTGCGGGACGTGTACGCAGAGCCCCGCGACTTCGAGTCGCATCCGGTGCATGCGCTGGAAGTCCTGGAGAAGCTGAACAGCTAACTGGCGAGGGCAGCACGGAGGGCGGCGACGCTCTCCGCCACGCTCCTCTCGGGGTTATAGACGGAGCTTCCGCAGACGAGCACATTGGCGCCGGCGTGCGCGCATTGGGACGCATTAGCAGCCTTCACGCCCCCGTCGATTTCGATATCGGCTGAGTAGCTCCCGGCGTCAAGGAGTTCGCGGATACGGCGGACCTTGTCGAGCTGGCGGGGGATCATCTGCTGGCCGCCCCAGCCCGGATTGATGGTCATTACCATCACCTGGTCGGTATCGGGGAATGACTCTTCGATGGCACTCAGCGGCGTCCCCGGATTGATGCACACTCCGGCGCGCTTGCCAAGCCGGTGGATCTGGTCGAGGGTGCGGTTGATGTGAGGCGAGACCTCGATGTGGACGTTGATCGTGTCGGAAACGTCAGCGAAGGCAGGGACAAACTTTTCGGGCTCCACGATCATGAGGTGGAGGTCGAACGGAAGGTTCGTGACTTTGCGCAGTGCCTCCACGACGAGCGGGCCGAAGGTGATGTTCGGGACGAAGCGGCCATCCATAACGTCGAGGTGGAGCAGGTCGGCACCGGCGGCTTCGGCGGCCCGTACCTCATCGGCAAGACGCCCGAAGTCGGCGGTGAGGATGGACGGGGCGAGCTTTACCTGCTGCACGAGCCAATTCTAACGCGTCGCGGCGCAAGGCTTTATACTCGGCTGCATAGGCGCCTCAACAATTATGACCGTCCGCATCGTCACCGACTCCACCTGCGACCTTCCGGCCGACCTCGTCACCGCTTACGGCATCACGGTTGTGCCGCTCACCGTGTTCTTCGGTGATGAAGCGCTCCGGGACGGCGTTGATATCGACGCCAACGGTTTCTACGAACGGCTCAAGACATCGCCGGTGCTACCACGTACCAGCCAGCCATCGGTCGCGGCCTTCAAGGAGACCTACGAGCGGCTTGCCGGGGAGACGAACGAAATCGTTTCGATTCACATCTCCTCCCGGCTTTCGGGCACACTGAACGCCGCCTCCGTCGCGCGCGAGGAGGTCGCGCACCTCGCACATATCGACCTCATCGATTCGTACAACGTGAGCCTGGGCCTGGGCCTCATCGTGCTCGAAGCGGCCGCGGTGGCAGCGAGGGGCGGGAAGCTCGAGGAGGTGGTAGCGGCGGCAAGGCGAGCGATGGATCGGACCCACGTGAGCGTGGTAGTCGACACGCTCGAGTACCTGCAGAAGGGTGGAAGAATCGGGCGGGCCCGGTCGCTCCTCGGGTCGGTGCTGAGCATCAAGCCGATCCTCAACGTTGTTGACGGCGAGGTGGCACCTGTCGAGCGAGTGCGGACGCGTTCGAAGGCACTCGACCGCATTGCGGAAATTGCGACGGCGCAGGCGCGCGCAAAGATGATGTTCGTGGCCTGCTCTGCGAATGATGAGGAGGCCGACCGGTTCATCCAGCGGATCCGTCCGTCGTTACCCCATACCGATATGGGACGGGCTCACTTTGGGCCAACGGTTGGCGCCTACACGGGGCCGAATGCGCTCGGCATTGCGTGGATCAACCGGGAGTGAGGGTGATGTCATCTCCCGAAACGAGACGGGTGCAGCGGGTATTCGAACAGGAACTCCAGCACGGGTGCGACAACAGGCTTGTGATCGGTGGGCTCGACCGGATGCTCATTCAGCTCACGGAAGACGGGCTACCCGCGGAGAGCCCGGCACTGGACCGGGCTGTCAGAGCCCTTCCGCCGGGAGGATACCGGTCGCTGGGCGAAGGAGAGCGGCGGCAGTGGCTCGTGGCGGCGATTCGCGGGCTACAAGACGAGCACAGCGGCGGTGATGCTCCGGGAGGCAGTACCCCTGATGGCGCAGACCCTGGAGGACGTGACGGACTGAGGAGTCCGGCAGCCACCGGTTCCAATTCATCGGGGCTGCGGCCCGACTCTCCCGTTTCGAAGCTGCCAGGGGTGGGGAAGTCGGCCACGGAGAAGTTCGAGAAACTCGGCGTCGCGACTGCTGGAGACGCGGTATTCCTCTTTCCGCGGCGATTCAATGACTTCACGGATACACGAAAGATCCGCGACCTGCGACCCGAGACCAGGCCACAGACGGTGGTCGCGACCGTGTTCAGCGTGAGCGAGATGCGCTGGGGAAAGCGGGTGCGCGGCTCACAGGCGATCCTGAACGATGGGACAGGAGTGCTCCGGGTGACATGGTTCAACATGCCGTACGTTGCCCGGGCGTTGAGCGAGGGGCAGCAGGTCGTCGTTTCAGGACGGGTACGGGAGTGGAAGGGCCGTCTCCAGATGGAGAACCCGGAATATGAACCGCTCGATGATGATCTGCTGCATACTGGCCGGCTCGTGCCCGTCTACCCTGCAACGGCGGGGCTCGGGCAACGGACCATTCGGCGTGCTGTGAAGGCGGCCGTCGACGCCCTCTCTGATACCGTCGCTGATCCCGTGCCACGCTGGCTCGCGAACGAGGAGCGGCTCCCGGGGATTGGCGGCATCATCACCAGCTATCACTATCCGGAGTCGATGCGGCAGGCTGAGGAGGCACGGCAGCGGCTCGCAGTTGGGGAGTTCCTGGCCATCCAGGTTGCTGTGCTCATGAGGCGGGCAGAATGGCAGGAGGGAAATGTCGCACCAGTCCTGTCCCTGGGAGATCGGCGGCAGCCGTTCCTCGATTCACTGCCATTCCGGCTGACTGGCGACCAGGCGAACGCGCTCGCTGAGATTGAAGAAGACATCCGTGGTTCGCATCCGATGCTGCGGCTGCTGCAGGGTGACGTTGGGTCCGGGAAAACGGTGGTGGCGTTCGCCGGGATGATGGCAGCGGTCCAGAGTGGATACCAGGCAGCGTTGATGGCCCCGACCGAGATCCTGGCCGAACAGCATTATCGGTCGCTGATGAAGCTGCTCGGGGGCGGAGAAGTCGGCGCACTCGATGGGGTGTTTGTCCCGCCTGCCCTTGGCCGGCCGCTTCGGGCGCTATTGCTCACGGGTTCGCTGACGGCGTCGCAAAAGGAACAGGTCCGTGGGGACGCCCGTAATGGCGGTGCAGATATCGTCATCGGGACGCATGCGTTGCTCGAAAACGATGTGGAGATGCCACGGCTGGGGCTGGCAATCGTCGACGAGCAGCACCGCTTTGGGGTGATGCAGCGGGCGAAGCTCCGGCAGAAGGGTGTAAACCCGCATCTCCTCGTGATGACCGCGACACCTATTCCCCGGACGCTCGCGTTGACAGTCTATGGCGACCTCGAGGTCTCGACGATCAGCGAGATGCCGCCGGGCCGGAAGCCGGTCAGGACACGCTGGTACCAGCCGCTCGAACGCGAGCAGGCGTACGAGTTCATCCGCAAGCGCCTTGATGCCGGTGAGCAGGTATACGTCATCTGCCCGCTGGTTGAGGAGTCGGAAACGCTCGATGTCCGGTCGGCCGAAGAGGAGTTCGAACATCTTCAGAATGGACCGTTCCGGGACTACGAGTGTGCGTTGCTGCACGGGAGGATGAAGGGCCAGGCAAAGGATGAAGTGATGGCACGGTTCGCCCGAAACGAGGCGAGGGTGCTGGTCTCGACGAGCGTCATCGAAGTCGGCATCGATGTGCCGAACGCGACAGTGATCGTCATCGAGGGCGCCGAGCGCTTCGGGCTGAGCCAGCTCCACCAGTTCCGCGGCCGCGTTGGGCGCTCGGACATGCAGAGCTACTGCCTGCTCTTCAGCAGCGAGGAAGACCCGGGCCCCGAGGCCCGTGAGCGGCTCGAGGCGATGGTGGAAACCAATGACGGCTTCAAGCTTGCTGAAGTGGACCTGGCGATGCGTGGTGAAGGCGAAACATGGGGCCGGATCCAGAGTGGTTCAAATACGATGCTGCGCGTGGCGCGGCTCACCGACCGTGAGCTGCTGTTGCGGGCGCGGGGGATGGCGCGCCGGGTGCTTGCTCGCGACCCGCTGCTGCAGAAGCCGGAGCATCGGGGACTGGCGATGGCGGTGAAGCCGTTCCTCGAGAAGGCGACGGAGGCGAACTAACGCGTTACCCCATGTCGTGAGGGTGCGTAGGATGGCGGTCGATGGCGAAGACGCAGGGCAGCTACCGGTGTCGCGAGTGCGGCTGGCAGACCGTCGCCTATGTTGGGCGATGTGGTGAGTGCCAGGCATGGAATTCGCTCGAACAGGTCGTGACCTCATCGAAGTCGGCGGGAGGTCCGCTCTCGAAACGCCCGGTTTCGGCGCCACCGGCGGCCACCCTCTCGCTCGTTGATGTGCCGGATGAACCCGGCCGGCGCTTCTCGACCGAGATACCGGAGCTCGATCGGGTGCTCGGTGGCGGCATCGTGCCCGGTTCGCTGGTGCTCGTCGGTGGCGATCCCGGGATCGGGAAGTCGACACTGATGCTGCAGGCTGCCGCACGGCTCGCGGCGAAGGGCAATCGCGTGGGGTACGTCTGCGGGGAGGAGTCTCCGCGCCAGGTGAAGTTGAGGGCTTCGCGGCTCGAGATTGGCGGGCAGGGGATCGAGCTCATCCCGGAAACAAATCTCGACGCCGCACTGGCGGCGGCCGAGGGACTGGGCGTCGCAGCTCTCGTGATCGATTCGATTCAGTCGGTGTACGTGGAGGGGCTGGAATCACGATCGGGTGGGCCGGCCCAGCTCTCGGAGGCTGGCGCACGGCTTGTCGGCTGGTCAAAGGGAAATGAGATAGCGACGATCGTGACTGGCCACGTGACGAAGGGCGGCGAAATTGCTGGTCCTCGCCTGCTCGAGCATCTTGTCGATGCAGTGCTGTATTTCGAGAGTGCCGAGGGCGGCAGCTTCCGCGTGTTGCGCGCGGTGAAGAACCGCTTCGGTGCCACGGATGAAGTCGGTGTGTTCGAGATGACCGGGCAAGGGCTGAAGAGCGTTGAGAACCCGAGTGCGGCATTCCTCGAGGCGCACGACCCGGATGCATCAGGCTGTGCCGTAACAGCACTAATTGAGGGTTCCCGGCCGCTCGCGGTCGAGGTGCAGGCGCTTGCAGTGCCCTCGCCGCTTGCCGCGCCCCGGCGGATTGCGTCCGGGCTCGAAGTCTCGCGATTGCACCTGCTGCTCGCCGTGCTGGCCCGCCGCGGCGGTATCTACGCCGCCAATCTCGATGTCGTCGCGACGGTCTCGGGTGGGCTGCGTGTTCGCGACCCGGGCGCGGACCTCGCTATCCTTCGGGCACTGGCGTCGGCCGTGCGCGACCAGCCGCTCGATCGGGGGACCGCTTACCTCGGCGAGGTCGCACTCTCCGGGGCGATTCGCCCGGTCCAGCAGGCCCAACGGCGGCTCGCCGAGCTGGCGCGTCTCGGCTTCGAACGTTGCGTCGTTCCGTCGAACACGCAGCCCGCCGAGGGCATCATGCTGATACCGGTGAGGTCGGTGAAGGAAGCACTTTCGAATTGAGGATCCCGGATTCGTCCCGGTAGTTGGTGGAGGCGACAGGTGTGCCGTGCCGGCCTCGCCCGTTCCCGGACCGTGATCACTGCAAGGACCGCGTCCCTGAAAACGGGGCATCTGCGAAGCGCGGTCAAGCGGTAACGGGCAACCGTCAGATCTGTCGGTAGGCGCGGTGACGCATGATGATGCTCTGGAGCAGGCCCAGGGCGATGAAGACGCTGAGGAGTGAGCTGCCCCCCTGGCTGACAAAGGGAAGCGGGACACCGGTAACCGGGAAGAGGCTCACATTCACGGCAATGTTGATGAAGGCCTGCATCAGGATGAGCACGACAATGCCCACCGCAACGAGCTGCCCTGCCGTGTCTCCGGCGATCTGAGCGGCGCGAATCCCGCGCATGAGGAGGAGGATGAAGAGTGCGAACAGGCCCATCGCTCCCGTGAATCCGAGCTCTTCGCCGAGGACACTGAAGATATAGTCCTTGGTGGGGACCTTCAGGTTGCCCTGCTGGGTCTGCTGGCCATTCGTCAGCCCATTGCCGAACCACTGGCCGGAGCCAACGGCGATCTTCGATTGGATGACGTTATAACCCTCGCCAAGCGGGTCTTGCTCCGCATCGACGAGGGTGGCGACACGGGTGACCTGGTAGTCGGCGATGAAGAAGGTCCAAACAAATGGGAGAACGGCAAGGAAGATCGCACCCATCACGAGCAGGTGGCCACGGTTGACGCCGGCAACCACGACAACGCCCAGCCAGATGGAGAGGATGACGACCGTGGTGCCAAGGTCAGGCTCAACGAATACGAGACCGGCCACCGGTGCGACGATGAGGAGTGAGATCAGGAGCGCACGGAGGTCCTTCGCGTCGCCGCCGTGCTCGCTGAAGAAGCGTGCGAGAGCGAGGATCGTGGCGAGCTTTGCGAACTCCGATGGCTGGATCTGAATGGGGCCGAGGTTGAACCAGCGCGTCGACCCATAGGCACTGTGGCCAACCGCCAGGATGACCACGAGCGAGATAAGACCGATGCCGTACAGGATCCAGGCGTAATGCGTGAGGTAGTGATAATCGAGCTTGGAGACGAGCAGCATGGCGACGACACCGACGAAGGCGAAAACGAGCTGCTTGGCAACCGGGTTCGTGAAGCTGGCGATTGGTCCGTCGTAACTGCGAATGGAACCGCTATAGATGAGAACCAGCCCGAAAACCACCAGCAGGATGGCCGTCGTGGTCAGGATGTAGTCGAAGCGGTCCCATCCCTGGAAGACGCTGCGGCTATTTCCCCGCGCACTACCGTAGGAGACGGCGCTCATGGCTTCACGTTCTTCATGAAGTAATCGAGGATCTTGCCAGCAACGGGTGCTGCCTTGTCGCCGCCTACGCCAAGGTCGAAGTAGACGGTGACTACCACCTGCGGGTCGTCGAACGGAGCAAAGCCCGTGAACCAGGCGTGCTGGTACTTCACGCCCTTTTCGAAGAACTCGGCCGTTCCAGTCTTGCCGGCGATGTCGATCCCTGCCTGGTACGCTCTTGCGCCGGCGCCCTGCGTTACGGATTCATGCATGCCTTCGCGAATCTCGGCGAGGTAAGTCGGGTTGAGGCCGGTTTCCTTGAGTTCGGGTTGAATCGTGCGGACTGTCTTGCCATCGGGGCTCACGACCGAGTCGACGACGTGGGGAGTGACAAGCTTGCCGCCGTTTGCAACGGCTGCCGTCATGCGGGCGACCTGGATTGGCGTTGCGAGGACGTCGCCCTGGCCGATGCCCATGAAGCATGTATCAGAGTAATACCACTCGCGATCCTCGGGGTTGAACCCGGGGCCGCTATGGGCCTTCGCCTTCCACGCCGGGTCGGGGATAACGCCGTCGAACTCGCCATCGAGGTCGATGCCGCTGGAACCGCCAAAGCCGAGGCGGCGGGCATACTGGCCAAGGATTACAGCGCCCAGTGCGGAATCGCCGTTACCGAGTCCCTTTGGTCCGTAGCCGTAGAGGCCGCAGGATGCCATGTAGAAGTAGATGTTCGAGGACCAGGCGATCGCGCTATACAGATTGACCCAGCCGTGCTGGCGCCAGTCGTAGAGCGGATAGATCTGCCCGTTCTCTCCCTTGATCTCCAGGACGGTACTGGTCACATTCCAGCTGGTCGAAGGGACGATATTGCCCTCGCTCAGGGCAGCGGTGGCGGTCACGAGCTTGAAGGTCGAACCGGGAGCTGCGGGCGAAAGGGCATGGTTGAGCAGCGGCGTGTGGACTTCGTCCTTGTTGAGCTGCTCATAGGTCGACTGGAGCGATGGGTCGGTGAAGACGTTGGGGTTGAAACCAGGCACCGAGACAATCGAGTAAACCTGGCCGGTCTTTGGGTTCATGACGACCGCGGCCGCGACGCGGGCGTTCCAGCTATCCATGCTCATGGAGTCGTTCAGGAGCTCGTAGATATAGTCCTGGAGACCCTTGTCGATCGAAAGCTGGAGGGTGTTACCGGGGACCGGATCCTTGGTTTTCAGCGCGCTGATGAGGTGACCCTGTGCGTCCTGTTCGCTGGCGCTGTAACCGGCGGTCCCGCGAAGGTCCTTTTCGTATTGCTTCTCGAGGCCGGCAACGCCAACGGGCTCATTCACCGCGTACCCCTGTGCGCGGTAGACATCGCGGTTTTCCTTGAACTGGGGCCCGATGTACCCGAGGACATGGGCAAGGGCATCGTCGTCGACGTACTGGCGGCCCGGGGTGATATTGAGCTTGACACCGGGCATGTCAGTCGTGGCTTCGTCGAGCTTCAGCGCCTCTTCGTTGGTGAGGCGGTCCTTGATGGTCATCTCCAGGTAGGCCTGCCCCTTGTCCTCATTCTCCTTGACATTCGCCTGGATCTCGGCGGCGGGTACCTGGAGGATCTCCTCGAGCTTCTGGTAGATCGCGCGGCGGTCCTCGGGTTTCTCGGGCAGGAGTTCGGGGACGAGCGTCGCCTTGTAGACGCCGACGTTCTGGACGAGGTGCTCACCGTTGCGATCCACAATGAGGCCACGGGTGGGGAGGATATTCTGCTCGAAGATATGGTTTTCGCGTGAGCGGCGGGCATAGTCGGCGCCATCAACTATCTGCATGGCAAAGAGGCGGGCTCCAAGGATGCCGAAGAGGACAAAGACGGAGACCCGGAGGAAACTCAGGTTCCCATGGGGGCGATTGCGGCTTCCCCCCGATCCTCCGCGAAATCCCTCGTCGAGAACGCTCATGCGATCAGTATCCAGTTCGCTGCAAGGAGAGCTGTTGCCCGCCCCATCCTATAAGACGGAGTGGCGCATAAGCGACCGTGAGTAAGGCAAGGTCGAGGAAAGCGCCCGGGATGAGCACGTCAAATATCAGGGCTCCGGCAGCGGGGTGGGCACCCTGGGCAATGGCCGCAAAGGAAAGGACGCCGCGAATCCAGGCACCCGAAACAAGGATGGCGATCGCCACGCGCGGGTACTCCCAGAGGGGGATTCGCCAACCCTCGAGCCCGGCCGCGAACGGGAGCAGTGGCAGGTAGGCAATGACGAGGAGAGCCGGGGAACGGTCAGAGGCGAATCCATAGAGGATCGCGAGTACCGGCATGCCGAGCATCACCGTATTTGGGCCGGCAAAGACCGCGAGGAGGACAAGTACGAGGAGCCCCAGGTCGGGCACTGCACCGGCGATAGGAAAGAGCGGTGCGATCGTGACCTGGCCGAGTGCCGTGACGACGAGAACAATGAAGATCGCCAGACCCTTCATGGCCCCTCAACTCCAATCCGCTGCGGAATGAAGGTGGTGTTGACGAGCACCGTCTTGACGGTTGACACGCGGACGAGCGGCTCGACGGTCACCTTTCGGAAAAGGTCCTGCGTGGTACCAGAGACGGCGGAGACGGTGCCGATCGGAATGCCCGGCGGATAATTCCCCCCAAGCCCGGACGTGATGACGGTGTTACCGACTTTGGCATCGGCCTGCGAGAGGCCGAAGCTCAGGTCGCGGCCGGGGTTGCCCTGCACGATGCCGAGCGCCTGTGACTCGAAGATCTGAGCGTTGACTTTGCTCTTTGAGTCGGTGATGAGCCGGACGAAGGCGTTCTTTGCGGTGACTGTCGTGACAGTGCCAACGAGGCTGCCCTGGGTGGAGAGGACGACCATCCCTGGCTTGATACCATCGTTCGACCCCTTGTCGATGCTGACGACTTCCACAAAAGGTGAGCTATCACGCCCGACAACGTTCGCCGCGACCTTGGTGTCGCCGCTGGTCGCTTGCGTGATCTTCAGTGCTTCTTCGAGCTCCTTCACGCGCGCCGCATCCTGCTGGAGATCGGTGACCTGGTTGCGGAGGTCTTCGTTTTCGAGGCGGAGCCGGGCGTTTTCGTCGCGAAGTTCGTTGACGTTGCGCACGTTACCGAGGAAGGATGCGACCGGTTCGAAGGCGCCGCTGAGGATGTCCTCGAATGGAGCAGAGACGCGCAGGAAGACGCCCTGGAAGGGAGCAAGGAGCCCGACCTGGCCCATGATGGCAAGGATGAAGGCGAGCCCAATCATCGTGCCCACCCACCAGCTATAGCGGGAAAACATCAGCATGGCTGCATCCGGGGCCGCGGGCCGATGCTACCGCCCGTTCCGGCGGGAAGCTAGCTGTGATTGCACCTTCTCGAGCATCGTTGACTCCTCGAGGACTTCGCCGGCGCCGCGTACCACGCAGAGAAGTGGATCTTCGGCGACATAAACGGGGAAGCGGGTTTCCTGGCTGAGACGGCGGTCGAGCCCGCGAAGGAGTGCCCCGCCCCCGGCGAGGGCGATCCCGTGCGCCATGAGGTCGCTTACGAGCTCCGGCGGGGTGACTTCGATGGAGGAACGGACTGCCTCGACGATCGCACTGATCGACCCGGCGAGGGCGTCACGCACTTCGACAGTGCTGACCTCAACGGCTTTGGGCAGGCCAGTTGCCAGGTCGCGGCCGCGGATATCGATCGTCTCCTCCGGGTCGATCGGTGCGGCGGAGCCGGCGAGTTTCTTGATCTCCTCGGCGGTGCGTTCGCCGATGAGGAGGTTATGCACCTGCCGGGCGTAGGCGATGATGTCCTGGTCCATCTCGTCGCCGGCCACGCGGATCGACGTGCTGACGACCATGCCGCCGAGGGAGATGACGGCAACTTCCGTGGTGCCGCCACCGATATCCACGATCATGCAGCCGGCAGCCTCCATCACGGGGAGGCCGGCGCCGATCGCGGCAGCCATCGGCTCCTCGATGAGGTAGCAGCTACGGGCACCGGCGTTGAGAGCGGCGTCGTGGACCGCACGCTTTTCGACCTCGGTGACACCGCTGGGGATGCCGACCACCACGCGTGGCTGGGCGAGGAAGCTGCGGTCGTGCACGGCACGGATGAAATAAGCCAGCATCTTCTCGGTGACTTCGAAGTCGGATATGACACCATCGCGGAGGGGCCGGACCGCGACAATATTCGCCGGTGTACGGCCAACCATGCGCTTTGCTTCGGCGCCAATGGCAAGGATTTTCTTGGTTACGCGGTCGATCGCAACGACCGAAGGCTCATCGATGACGATGCCCCGGCCCTTGACCATGACGAGAGTATTCGCCGTTCCCAGGTCGATCGCGATGTCGTGCGAGAGGAACCCGAAGATGCTGGCGAGGGGGTTGAAGATGCCCACGAAGTGCGAACCTGTCCGCGAATTGGGCGCACGTAACCACGGTCACGCGACCGTATCATTCTACGGTCGTAGTTAGGTGTATGCGAGGAGTCCTGATTTAACGGTGTGGAAATGGTTGACTGCTCATTCCCACCGGTAAATTCAGGTGTCGTCAGATTCAGCCAGGGCCGATGGCCCTTCCCTGGTAAGACGGACGAACTCGGCCTCGGAAATGACCTTAACCCCCAGCTGCTGCGCCTTCGTGAGCTTCGAACCAGCCTTCTCGCCCGCGACGAGGTAGCTCGTTGTCTTCGAAATGCCACTGCCAGCCTTGCCACCGAGCTCGCGAACCAGGCCCTCTGCGTCCTCGCGTGACATCGTTTCGAGCTTGCCCGTAACGACGACGGTCAGACCCGCAAGGGGCCCGCGTGCAACGCTCACGCCTGGCGCCTGGCGGGGGTCGACACCGGCCTGGATGAGGTGCCGAATGATCGCCTGGTTCTCCGGCCGCCCCGACCACTCGACGATACTGCGGGCGACCACCGGGCCGATGCCCTCAATCTCCCGGAGCTGCTCCTCCGTCGCCGCCGCGACACTCTCGAGACTGCCGAACTCGGCGGCAAGAAGACGTGCAGTCTCGAAACCAACGTGGCGGATGCCGAGGGCGAAAAGGACGTTCGCGAGCGGACGCGTCCTGCTCCTGGCAATGCCGGCGAGGAGATTCTCCGCGACTTTGCCCAGGCGGCCATCCTTCGTCCGGAACTCGTCATGCTCGGCCAGCCGCTCCGGCGTGAGGTCATAGACATCGGCGATGGTCGAGACAAGGCCGCGATCGAAGAGCGTTGCTGCCATGCGCTCACCGAGGCCCTCGATATCCATGGATGGGCGGCCAGCGAAGTGTTCGAGCAGGCGTCGTTGGCGTTCCGGGCAGGCAAGATTCGGGCAGTAGACCGCTGCCTCAGCTTCATCGCGCGAGACCGGTGTACCGCAAACCGGGCAGACAGGCGGCATTTCGAACTCACGTTCGTGGCCCGCCCGGAGGCTCAGGACCGGCGCGACAACCTGTGGGATGACTTCGCCGGCGCGCTGGACGATGACGGTATCGCCCTCCCGGATGTCCTTGCGATGGATGTCGCCCTCGTTATGGAGTGTGGCCATGCTGACAGTCGCGCCGCCAACCACGACTGGTTCGAGGACGGCGAACGGGGTGAGGACACCGGTTCGCCCAACGTTGACAGCGATCCGCCGCAGCTTCGTTGTGCGCTGCTGGGGCGGGAACTTGAAAGCGGTTGCCCAGCGTGGCTCGCGGCCGGCCACACCAAGGCGCTCCCACGCGTCAATGCTGTCGACTTTGAGGACGGCGCCATCGATATCGTAGTCGATGCGTTCACGCTCGCCGCTCCACCACCTGACGCGCTCCGCAGCTTCGGCGAGGGAGTCGTGGCGGCGCACGAGGGGATTGATGGGGAAACCGAGGGTCGCCAGCCACTGGAGGGTCTCAGACTGGGTGGCGGGGACGCTCCCGCCATCGTGCCAGCCGACCTGGTAGATGAACATCGCGAGCGGCCTTCCCGCGGTGACGGATGGGTCTTTCTGGCGAACTGAGCCGGCGGCCGCGTTGCGGGGGTTTGCGTAGAGCGCCTGCGGCCGCCGGCCGTTGTGCTGGCGTTCGAGATTCGCCTCACCAATCGCCTCGTTCATGCGTTCGAAGCCGCTGCGGCTCATGTAAACCTCGCCGCGGACTTCGAACCGGTCCGGATAGCTACCGTGTAGCTCGTGGGGGATGGACGGGATGGTTCGGAGGTTGGCGGTGACATTTTCGCCGTGATAACCGTCCCCGCGAGTGGCGCCCTGGACGAAGCGGCCGTTTTCGTAGACCAGGGCCATGGCAAGCCCGTCGATCTTTGGCTCACTGACGATCTTGAACTCGTTCGTACCCAGGCGCTCAGAAACGCGCCGGTGCCAGTTCGCCAGGTCCTCTTCGCTAAAGCTGTTTCCGAGGCTGAGAAGTGGCACGCGGTGCTCGACGACATCGAAGGTCGGCAGGGGTGCAGCCCCCGCGCGCTGCGTCGGCGAATCGGGTGTGATGAGTTCGGGGAACTCCCCCTCAATTGCCCGGAGTTCGTTCATCAGATCGTCGTACTCGGCGTCGGCGATCTCAGGGTTGTCTTCCTGGTAGTACTTGCGGTTGTGGTAGTTGATAAGTGCCCGGAGCTCTTCGCTGCGGAGGCGCGCGTCGTACTGGGTCCGTTCTGCCATGGCGAAGGCAGTATATCGAACGGTCACGCCGCGTTCCGTCACAGGAGGCTCTGGTACACTGTCGAGACTGTGGAACGTCCGATTGTGGTAATTGACTACGGGGCGGGTAACCTCCGAAGCGTGGCGCGGGCGATAGCGCATGTCGATGAGCCGCCAACCGTTTCGGCCGATGTGGCCGATATCGACCGGGCAGCCGGTGTGGTGTTGCCCGGTGTTGGCGCCGCCGCAGACACGATGGCGAACCTCGAGGCCAGCGGCTGCGTGGAAGCGCTGCGCCGGTACATCGCCCAGGGGCGGCCGTTCCTTGGCGTGTGCATGGGACTACAGGCGCTGTTCGACCGGTCGGAGGAGAACGACCAGGAGTGCCTCGGTGTGCTGCCCGGGGTCGTCCGGCGATTTCCGGCGTACCCGGGGCACAAGGTCCCGCACATGGGCTGGAATACCGTCGAATGGGTACGTGACCACCCGGTAGCCACTGGCATACCGAGCGGGACGTCGTTCTACTTCGTCCACTCCTTCTATGCAGACCCGGCGCATGCTGAAGATGTGCTGGGGACAACGGAGTACGGCCTCGTGTTCCCTTCAGTCGTCGCACGTGGGAACGTTGTGGCCACGCAGTTCCACCCGGAGAAGAGTTCCGACTACGGGCTCCGGATCTATGCGAACTTCATCACATGGGCACGCTCGGGGGTGACCCTCGAACCGGCAACACCGGCCGGTGGAGGAGCATCCTGACCTTCCAGGTAATCCCCGCTATTGATTTGCGCGGTGGCCGCTGCGTGCGGCTGCTCCATGGCGACTACGACCGCGAAACACGTTATTCGGATGATCCGGTAGCTGTCGCCCGGCGATGGGAGTCGTTGGGCGCCCGTATCATCCATGTGGTCGACCTCGATGGCGCGAAAGATGGGATGCCGGCCAACCAGCCCGTGATGGCGTTGATCTGCGGTGCTGTCTCGGTGCCGGTTGAAGTCTCCGGTGGAATGCGATCAATCGAGCAGGTCCGGGCAGCAATTGGCTATGGCGCCGGTCGTGTGCAGCTCGGGAGTGCTGCGGTTCGCGACCCCGGACTTGTCCGCGCCGCCGTGGCCGAGTTTCGCGAACGAATCGTGATCTCAATCGATGCGCGGGATGGCGAGGTGCGGACTGACGGCTGGCTACAGGGGAGCGGTGTGCGGGCACTCGACCTCGCCAAAGCCATGGCCGAGGTGGGCGTCATGCGGGTCATGTTCACGGATATCGGCCGCGATGGGACGATGGGCGAACCGAACTTTGCGGCACTCGAAGAACTCGTCCGCGAATTACCTATCCCGGTGGTCGCATCGGGTGGTGTTTCGAAGATCGAGCATCTCGTGCGGCTGGCCCGGGCCGGTTGTGAAGGTGCAATCGTGGGTAAGGCATTGTATGAGAACGCGTTTGCGCTGGATGAAGCGATCGCGGCCGTACGGCAGGCGGTACATTGAGGCCGATTCGGGTGCTGAGGAAGCCGCCACGGAAAGGGCCGGTTGCTGGCAACTGAATCGACAGAAGGCGCGGAGAGACAGGACAATCGAACGATGCTAATGCGCCGGATCATCCCCTGCTTCGACGTCGACCGCGGGCGCGTCGTGAAGGGCGTGTCGTTCGTCGAGCTGCGCGATGCCGGCGACCCCGTCGAGCTTGCGCGCCTCTACGACCGCGAGGGCGCGGATGAGCTCGTCTTCCTCGACATCACGGCATCGAGCGAAGACCGGAGCACGGTCTACGACATGGTCGCCAGGACGGCCGAGCAGGTGTTCATCCCATTCACGGTGGGCGGTGGCATCCGCAGTGTCAGCGACATGAAGGTGATGCTCGAGCTCGGGGCCGAGAAGGTGAGCATCAATACGGCAGCGCTTTCGAATCCCGGGCTGATCAACGATGGTTCCCACCGATTTGGAAGCCAGTGCATCGTCGTGGCCATCGATGCGCGGCGGGTAGCAGGTGAACCCGGCCGGTGGGAGGTGTTCACGCACGGGGGCCGCAAACCCACCGGCATCGACGCGGTGGAGTGGGCGAAGGAGGCAGTCTCGCGAGGCGCTGGCGAACTCCTGGTCACGAGTATGGACACCGATGGTCACCAGCAGGGTTACGACAACGAGATGTTGCGTGCGATCAGCGACGCTGTGACCGTACCCGTCATCGCCTCCGGTGGAGCGGGTGGACCCAGGCACATGGCCGAGGCACTGACCGATGGCGGTGCCGACGCGGTGCTGGCGGCGAGCATCTTCCACTTTGGGACATACTCAATTCGCCAGGTAAAAGAGTACCTGGCGGGAGCAGGTATCCCGGTGCGGCTCGAGAGCGGACACATCAACGACCACGCGTAGCCGGGCCGCACGATTCGCGGCCCGGCAATCATCGTTTCGCCGCACCGATCAGACCAACGAGGGAGACACGCGATGAGTGAAGAGACGATCATCCGCTTTGATGAGAAGGGCCTGATCCCGGCGGTGGTGCAGGATGCCGACACGAACGAGGTGCTGGTGCTGGCGTGGATGAACCGGGAGTCGATCGCGCACACCTACAAGACGGGTCACGTGACGTTCTGGAGCCGGAGCCGCGACGAGCTCTGGGAGAAGGGGGCCACGAGCGGGAACTGGCTGAACCTGGTGAGCATCAGCAAGAACTGCGAGGCGAACTCGTTGCTGGTGAAGGCGCGGCCGGTGGGCCCGACGTGTCACACGAACAACACCAGCTGCTACTACCGGGAGTTCGACCCTGAGGCGGATTTGCCATCCTGAGGGAGGGGATGCCCCTGCTGTCCGTCTTCGCCTGGATGCCTCACTCCCCGCCTCCCGGTGGCAGGCGTGTCTACATTACTCGGGGATAATGGCCCCCTAGTTTGGTTTGACCCCGGGCGCCGGTTGCGGGGAACTCTGCGCTGCGCTCTTCTCGTCCTCCCACGCTTTCATCGCTGGGGAGATGTAGAGGATCGATGGCTGGGGCTTTCCTGACCGAGCCGCATCTTCCCTGATGCTGTCGAGCGGGGTAGAGCCGGCGAAGCGGTCGACGAAGCCCAGCAGCGGGGTCGCGGAATTAAAGTCGACCTGGAAATCGAGCCCGCGAAGGTCGGGCTGCGCCGGGTCGTTCAGCGTGAAGGTGATGAGGCCCGTGCCGTCGGTGTTTCGGGTGATGAGGCCCAGGGATGGCTTTGCCTTGAGGAATGGGCCGAGCTTCGAATCGAGCCCAGAGCGAGTGAAATAGCTGTTGGTCTGAAGCAGGTAGTGGAACATGGGCACGGTTGCCCCTTCGGCGAGCCCCAACTCCTTGCACGCTGGTGCGATGCCACCGCGGGTGTCCCCGGTGGTGCAGGGAATCTGTTTCCAGGACATGAACTCGGAGAGGCCTGTCAGGTCGCTGCGCTCGGCGAAGCCAATCGCTTTGAGCAGATTCGGAGCCTCACGGGCGAGGGCCGAATCGATGTCCGCTCGAGTGGTTGCCTGGGGCCGAGCGATCGTGGGGGTCGGAGAGGGGATTGCGGCGTCCGCGCCATCTGCCTGCGTCTTAGTCTCGCTGTGCGATGATCTTGCATCAGCAAGGACGGCGTATGTGGCCATGCCTGCTGAGATCACAAGTGCCGTGGAGAATGCAATAGAGACGATACGTTTGTTCATCATCATTCTCCTAGTTCTTCTTGAACGCCGGGTCTTGATCGGTACGCGTTGCAACTGACCAGGTCTCGCAAACATACTGAGACACCGTCCCCGAGCGATTCTGGGTCCATCCGCTCCACGTTGAGCACGTGCTGTGGAGACGTTTCCACATCGGCATGGCAGAGTGGCGATAGCATGAAGCGATGGACGCGCGTTCGGCCGGGTTGCTGATCGTTGGGCTCGGGGTGGCGGCGGTGGTGGTTGGGCTGGTGGTCATGACCGGGGCGCTGTCGTGGTTCGGGCGATTGCCGGGCGACATCCGGATTTCGAACGGGAACACGCGGGTCTTCATCCCGATCACGACAATGATCCTGCTCTCGGTGGTGCTGAGCGTAGCATCGTTCATCGTGCGGCGGTTCCTGTAGGCTGGATCCATGTTCAATGACGTGAGCGTGAAGCCCGACTACACGAGCCTCGACCTGCCGG
>WBZR01001081.1_pt1 | contig 36982 bp, 38 predicted proteins | sample 5204231 | NCBI WGS metagenome assembly WBZR01 (sample SAMN12412403, study PRJNA552823) | activated sludge metagenome | isolation source: activated sludge from anammox sidestream of wastewater treatment plant... | place: USA: Virginia | collected 2017-08 | reverse complement strand
GTGCCCCTGCGCGGGTCAAAGTGGAAGGGTGAATTCGATCGCTACTGTCGCCAGGCACCGCCCGGTTTATTCACCCGTCCGACTTCGTCTAGCAGCGGCGGCCTGCTGGCGCGGAGCCGTTTCCGTCGTGCGGCGCTCTCCCGCAACCTTCCTCCTGCTGGTCGCGATCTCGGTAACCAGCCTCGTCCTCGACCTCGCAGCGGGACATGAAGGGCCGCGGCTGCTCCATCACTTCAGCTCGAACCTGGCGCATTTTGAAGATGGGCGGTTCGGGACACTCGTCGCCAGCGCCTTCTGGCTCGAAGATGCAACCGAGCTGCTTCCGTGGACGCTCCTCTTCTTCCTCGTTGCCGCCCCCGCCGAGGCGTGGCTCGGGACTGGACGCTGGCTGATCGTTTTCCTCGCGGGCCATGTCGGCGCGACCCTCGCGACCCTCGCCGGTCTCTGGATGGCCATCGAGCTTGGCATCGCCAGCAAGAGGCTCGCACATAGTGTCGACGTGGGCGTGAGCTACGGGTTCTTCGCCGTCGCGGCCGTGCTCACGTATCACCTGCCGCCACGCTGGCGGCCATGGTATATCGCGCTCCTCGTCACCTATCCGGCGTGGTCGGCGATGACGAACCACACCTTCACCGATTTTGGTCACCTGGTGGCACTTGCCATCGGGTTTTCGCTCTACCCACTCGCACGCTCCCGAGCCGTCTCGCAAGGTACCGCGGCTGGCGTGCCTGGCACACCTTGCGACCCACCGGCTCAAGGCTGAGATTCCTCTCGGAACGATGTATGGTGAGTCTACGGAGGTAAGCCATGACTGCACCGCGCGTTCCCGAATATCTCACCACTCACGTCCTTTCTGGTGACCGGCTCGTCTATGCTCTCGACCGCGAAGCAGCCGAACTGACCCGCGGCCTCGCCGGGCATGGGCGTCGTGCCATCACGCTCACCAAACAGCCGCCCCTCACCGTCGTTCTCATGGCCATGGAGGCTGGTAACCACGTTGCCGAGCACTCCACGGCCGGTTCCACCACCGTCCTTGTCGTCAGCGGCGAGGTCCGCGTCATGGTCAACGGCACCGAGGAGATCATCCTCCGCGACCGCCAGTTGGCCGTCATCGGGCCCAACGTCCGCCACGACCTCCACGCCGATCGTGAATCCCTCCTGCTGATCACGGTGGCACTCACCGAGGAGGCTGCGAAGGCGTGATCGATATTGAGCGGGACGTTGCCATCGAGCTGCCTTGCAGCGAGTGTGGCCGGACGTTCCGGGTCAGCCTCGGGCAGCTGCTCAACGCGCAGGAAGGGATGCGCCACGAATGCCTCGCGCGGGGCGACACCGAGTGCCCGGGAGTGCACCTCGCCGCCCTCGTCGACCATGCCACGCTCGAATCACTCGTCTCCAGCTGGAAAGCCCTCGAGGCGCAGGCTCGTGGCGAAGGGGGACAGCTCATCATGGTCGGGGAGCCGGCCCCGGCCTGAGCCTTGCGTGTGCCTCTTGGCCCGGGCGTGGTGCACTCCCTCCGGACCGTTCGTCATCGAAAATCGACAATCCCCGGCCCACGCTCCACAATCGCCGCATGAAACTCGGGATCTCAATCGGCTACTCCGGCGCGGATATGCGCCTCCCTGTTGAAAAAGTGCTCCACGCCGAGAAACTCGGCTACGACTCCGTTTGGACAGCCGAAGCATACGGCTCCGACGCAATCACGCCGCTTGCCTACATCGCCGCCCTCACAAAGCGCATCCGCCTTGGCACCGGCATCATGCAGCTTGCGGGCCGCGCCCCGGCGATGGCCGCAATGCAGATCGCCACGGTCGATGCGCTCGCCGGTGGAAACCGCATGATCGCGGGTATCGGCGTATCCGGGCCCCAGATCGTCGAAGGCTGGTACGGTCAGCCGTGGGGCCGCCCCTACTACCGCCTCCGCGACTACGTCACCATCATCAAGAAGGTCCTCGAGCGCGATGAGCCCGTCACCCACCAGGGCAAGGAGATCTCCCTTCCCTACACGGGGCCTGGTGCGATGGGGATCGGTAAGCCACTCAAGTCCATCCTTCACATGAATCCGAACATCCCGGTCTGGCTCGGTAGCGGTACGGAGACGAACGTTCGCCTCGCCGCCGAGATCTGCGACGGTATCCTCCCGCTCGGCTTCACTCCTGGCACGGCGCCGATGTACCGGCCCTGGATAGAAGAGGGCTTCGCCCGGGCCGGAGGCGGCAAGTCGTGGAAAGACTTCGAGATACAAACCGGCGTCTCGGTCATCATCACCAACGACCTCCGCGAGGCGTTCCGCCAGATGAAGCCACAGATCGCCCTTTATGTTGGCGGTATGGGCCACCAGAACAAGAACTTCCATAACGACATGATGGTTCGCCGCGGCTACGGCGATGCCGCAAAAGCCATCCAGGAACTCTACCTCGCCGGCCGTAAGGGCGAAGCCATCGAAGCCGTGCCCGACGAGTTCTGCGACGATGGCTCACTCGTTGGCCCCGTCGCCCGTATCAAGGAGCGGTACAAGGCGTGGGCCGATTCCGGCGCCACCGGCCTTACGATCTCCGGCAACGACGAAGCCATCGAACTCATGGCCGAAATCACCGGCGCCAGCAAAGGCGCCCTCGTCTAGTCCACCCGGACATCGAACCCGAGGCGGTCGGCATTCTTCTGAAGCCAGTCCCCCAGCGCCGCCTCGGGGCTTCGGCCCTGTCCTTCGCGCACCATCTCATCCGCCTCCGCGCGCCAACCGCCGTCACTCCCTCGCCTCACGCGGATGAGTGGTTTGCGGGCATATCGGTTGAATTCGCTGGACAACGGCGACCTCGACTACATCGATCTGCCCGGATGGCCGGGCCCTTGAGTGTACCCGCCACCGCCGCTTAGGGAACGCGTTTCGCCGCGAAACTCCGGCCGCGAAACGACACCAACGCCGAGTCCGGCACTCCCTCGCCACTCATGTGAAAACGGAACTCGGTTGGGATTTCGGGCTCGAATAACACCGTCTCCGATTCCGCAAAGAGGCGCCCCCGGCCGAATCCGAGGGCATCGACGATGAGCCCTTCACCTCCGGGCGCTGGTTCGATCACGAAGCCCACGCCCGGCATGATCTCGTAGTAGCCCACGTAGCGGCGGAGAATCTCGGGAGCGAGATCGATCACCCGGCGCTCCACCACGTAACCGTCCCAGCCGAAGGAGTCGGCGATGCTGTTCAGGACTTCCTTCGAGAGCCGGTCGCCGCTTTCCCCGTTCGTCAGCGTTACTGCGCCGCGCCGCCCATCGGTGAAAAGGAGGGCCTCGCTGCGGTAACCCGTGTTCGACCCGTCGTGGAGGATTCGCTCGCGGTCACCTTCGCCCAGCACGAACGCCCCGAGTGTCGCCGGCGCCCCATACTGGCTCCGAAACATCTCTGCCGCGAGGTCACGGGGCAACAGTGCGCCCCGGGACGTGTTGACCGCCGCTCCGATTGCTACGAGGAGGCGAGCGAAATCCCCCGCGGTGGTCCAGAGCCCCGAACTCGCCAACTCCGGTACAACGCGCCAGCCATCGGCAAGCGGTTGCCCGTCGATGAGGTGGCCGGTCGCTGCACACTCCGTGAGGTGACCCGGCAGGGGCCGTTCGAAGGTGCTCGAGTGCATGCCGGCCGGTTCGAGCACCAATTCCCGCGCGACCTCTGCGAATCCGCGGCCGGTCGTCTCCTCAACCGCGAGCTGGACAATCGCAAATCCACCGCTCGAGTATCGGAAGCCGCGCCCTACCGGGCCTGTGACGCGGACGGGTGAACTTGCCGCCGGCGATTTCCCGTCGAGCAGCTGGACGAGCGTGGGCGGCGTCATGTACCGGGCGAACCCGTTGCCATAGCCGTCGACTGTGGTCGATGCCGCGTGGCTCAAGAGGTGGCGTAGCGTTACGGGCTCGGCGCGTGTGAACTCGTTCTCCGGTACCTGCCACGACTGAAGGAACTCGTTCACCGGCCGGTCGAGCGAGAGGATTCCGCGTGCGACAAGCCGCAGAGCGACAACCGTCGTCGCGATCTTGCTCAGGCACGCAGCCTGGAAGAGACTCCCCGTGGTCGCGGCACGGGCGGTGGCCGGGTCGGCCAACCCCCATGCCGCCTCATCGCAGACAACGCCATCGTCAATGATCGCGACTGCAATGGCGGGAACGTGGTAGTGCGCCATGCGCTCCGCGAGCTCCATCCGGTGGCGCGCTCCGCTGAGCGAGATCGCCGGCAGCAGCCCATGTTCGACTGCCGCCATGCGATTGTCAGGTTTCGTCACAGTCACCTGACTATATCGGCCGCCGCTCACCTTCCCGTGTGAACTACGTCACGCTCGCACGCGATTGCAATACCGATCACCTAGAACAGCAGCCGCGAATCGTTGCTCCCCGTGTTGGCGTCGGCGGGTGATTCCTCTGCGTGAGTGCCGCCTTTCACCCATCGTTCGAGGTCGACCGGGTCAAACGCGCCGATGGCATCGAACTCACCCCTGGCGAAGAGGTGTGGGATGCGGTCCGCGTCCCCTCGTGCAGGGCTCGCCAGGTCCGCCCGGAAGATGATGGCCAGCTCCCATCCCTCGCCTTCAAACGGTAGCGACAGCACGTCTGTGAGCACGAGATCCTTGAGCGCCACATCGCACCACTGGTCGGCCAGCCGCGAGGCCGCTTCATAAGGGTTTTCGGCCCAATCGAGTACGTCCCATGGCAGCCAGCGGCCGCGTGCCTCGCGCGCAGCCACATCGAAGACCGTTAGCCGCCCTTCGAAGACCGGTACCAGGTAGATCGTGATGTGCGTCCCGCCTGGTTGGAAGGTCGTGCTCGGCTGCCCGAAATATGCGGACCGCATCTCGTCCCCTGTCAGTCCCCGCCTAGATGAGCCCGGCGAATGTTGACTCGTCTTCGAACGGCCCAACCGCCGCCAGGACGGCCCGCCCGGGGTCGAGGATGGTCTTCGCTACGCGCATGAAGTCGTCCATCGAGACGTTATTGATCTGTTCAACCACATCGTCGACAGTCAGGATCTGCCCGAGCAAGAGCTCCTGCGAGCCGAGCCAGCCGGCAACTGAGCGCGTATCTTCCATACGTAACTGGATGCGCCCTCGGGCCATTGACTTGCCCTTCTCCAACTCCTCGGCCGGCAGGCACCTCACCAGCTTCTCGGCCTCTGCCAGTGCCGATTCGACCGTGATGCGTGCATTCTCCGGGTCGCACCCTGCATAGATGGTGAACGAACCGGTATCCCGAAACTCCGTCGGGTAGCTATGCACGTCGTAGACGAGGGCGCGCTCTTCGCGAAGTTCGAGGAAGAGGCGGCTCGACATCCCTTCGCCGAGAACGGTGCTTACGAGGTCGACCGCATACCGATCCGGATGATCGAGCGCCACACTCGGATAGGCGATGCAGATGTGCGCCTGTTCGGTCGCCTTGTTGTGGATCGCGAGCCGGGGGCTGTCGTTCCGGTCGCGAACCGGATACCAGGCCCCGGGCGTTGCAACCGGCATGTCGCCGAGCCAGCGGGCCGCATCATTCACCACGCGTTCGTGTTCGATGTTTCCTGCAACCACCAGCACCATGTTCGAAGGGACATACTGCGCCTTGAGATAGCGGTTGACGGCGGCAAGGGGCAGCGATCGTACGCTCTCCTCGGTGCCGCCCACGTTTCGGCCGAGTGGCTGGTGTGGCCAGAGCGTCTCGTCAATCAGGATACCGGCCAGTTCACCCGGACTATCCTCAACCGCAGCCAACTCCTCGAGGATGACGTGGCGCTCCTTCTCGAGTTCGGCACCATCCATGATCGGATCGCGCACCATATCGGAAAGGATATCGATCGTCGCCGCAGCTTCGGTGTGCGGCACCTTCGCGTAATACACCGTCACTTCGCGGTCAGTGGCAGCGTTGTGCATCCCGCCGAACGACTCGATCGCCTCGGAGATCTCCCGGGCCGTCGGGCGCCGGCTCGCTCCTTTGAACAGCATGTGCTCGAGGAAGTGGCTGAGCCCGGCCTCCTGGTCGAGTTCATACCTGCTGCCAGCACCAACATAGATGCTGACAGTGGCCGAGCGCGTGTGCGGCATTTCACCGCTGACGATGCGGAGTCCGTTGGGGAGCGTGGTGCGTTTGTACATGGGCGACATCGGCCGGGGCGTGCCTGGTCGAACTCCCATTGTAGAGATCACGATCCTCTACGGGGAAACTGCTTGTTGCTATGAGAAGTTTCGCAACGCTTCCATATCTATCACCGTTACCGCCCCCCGGCTGAGCCTGATCCAGCCGTCCCGCTGGAACTGGTTGAGCTGCTTGTTTACGCTCTCGCGACTGACGCTCAGCATCGATCCCAGCTCCGACTGGGTAATCTCGATCCGGCCCGGCTTCCTGCCGTGACCGGTGCCCGCAAGCGCCACGAGCTTCTTGGCCAGCCGCTGTGGCAGCTCGAGGAACGAGAGGTCGGTGAACGCTTCGTCAGTCCGCCGGAGCCGTAGCGAGAGCGTCTCGAGGAGGGCGAGTGCTGCCCGTGGATGCTCACTGATCCATGTCACGAAGTCGTCGCGAGTCACGACGAACGTGGTCGTCGAAACGACCGCGGTTGCGGTTGCCGACCGCAGGCCGCCGTCGAGCAGCGCGAACTCGCCGAAGAAGTCGCCTTTGCCCACGAGCGCGAGTGTAGCCTCGGCACCTCCGCCAGAGAGAGTGCTGATGCGCACGCGCCCGTCGTACACCACGTGCAGCGCGTCCCCCGGCTCGCCTTCGTAAAAGATGACGGTGCCCGGGGCGAACTTGCGCAGTCTGCCGCGGGAACCAAGTGCCTGGAGGTCATCATCGCCGAGGCGCGCGAGGAGTGGTACCTCTCGCATCATCTGCCCGGCGGTTGGCTCTTGTGCCATCGTCTGTGTCATCGCGATCCTCTTTCCCGAAGGCCACTCTAGATCGCAAACAGCCCGGCTCAACAGGGACTTTGGTCGTAGTCCCGTCCCGGATTTGGTCCAGCCCCGCAGCCGCTCGTCCGGCGCGCCTGCTCTACTTTTCGCAGAGCACCAGTTCCTCCCTCGGCGTCTGCTCCAGCGCGATCGTCAGCGGGCGCTGACGAAGCGTGGAGCGGAACGCCCAGTCCACTGCCGCGTCCATGCTCGGGAATCGCAACCGGTCGTCCTCGTCACCGTCGAGGATAGCCACCCAGAACCGGCCTTCAGGTCGTATGCGAACGTTCGTCATCGCCTTCTCCTTTCCGCTATGGATGTCGGCCCAGCATCGGCGACTGGCGAAGAAACAACAGGATCCATAGATCCCCTGTCGTTGGGTCGAACGGCCCTGCCCGGCAGTCATCACGGGCCGGTGGCGGAAATCATGCATGTCGCTGTCCGTCCCTGCTGCCGGCTATGCGGTGATGAGCGTGGACGAACTCGAGCCGACTACAAGCAGGTGTCGTCGTTTGCATGAGGCTGTCGCGCGCTGGCCCCGCCCTTCCCTGGCGCACGATCTTCCGTATGCGCCACAATCCCGCTGCGATCATGACGCCCCGGCGGATTGCACCAGGAGCAAGATGAGCGGGGATGCGTTATAGCCGCGCCGTCGAGCGGCTCCACTCGGCAGCCACGCGGCGCGAAACCTCGACAGCTGGCAACCCTGTCCGCTCGGCGACCACCCGCACATCCTCGAACTCGGGTTCACCGCGCAGCCCACCCTGCCAGTCGCGTACTTTCACCCGGACGTCGCCAAGTGAGCTTGCGAACGTCTCGACCCGCCGGCCGGCCACGTACCGCCGCCATTCGGTCGCCCGGACGCCGAGCGTGGTCGTCTCTCGCAGAATCGCCCCGGCCAGCCTCTCTTCGTCCGAAGGGTGCACCAGGACACAGAGCTTCGTCGCAGCACGCCCCTTCTTCATCCCGATTGGCTCGAGCCAGGCATCGAGCGCCCCCGCCTTCAGCATCTCGTCCCGGGCATTCGCCAGCAGCTCCGGCGTCATGTCATCGATATTTGCCGCGAGTTCGACCACCCTTGGGAGCTCCGGCGGTACAACCGAAGATGCGGCCTCGCCGATGAAGACCCGCAGGGCATTTGGCCGGTTCGCCGGGTCGAACGTTCCCGCGCCAGCACCGTGGGCGATCACCGTCATCGTTGCCGGGCCCGGCTTTGCCACCGCGGTGAGGATGGCCGCCCCCGTCGGCGTTACGAGCTCGTGGGTAACCTCGGCGAATCGCTGCGCAAAACCCGCCTCTCGGAGGATGTGCATCGCTGCCGGCCCAGGAGCTGCAGGGATGGGACCATGCGATGTCCGGGCAATCGTGCCCGCTCCCACAGCTACCACCGGACACCAGCACTCCGCCACGTCCAGCTCTTCGAGTGCCAGCATACTCCCCACCAGGTCAATCACCGCGTCGACCCCGCCAGCCTCGTGGAGGTGCGGGCGGTTCGTTTCGTGCGCACCCGCCTCGCCTCGCTCCAGCCAGTCGATGGCGGCAAGTGCTCGTTGTTCGACACGTGGTGCAAAGGCGGCGGTCCGCACCATCTCCCGCATCTCGTCTGGCTGATACGTCCGTTCCTCGCTCAGCTGAACCTCGAGGTGCAGGGCACGAATGCCGCCGCGAGTCACCGTTTCTGTCCTCAGCTCGAACGCTGGTAGCGGCATTCTTCGCAGTCCGGCCACCACCGCATCGAGCGACGCCCCCGCCGATACCAGCGAGGCGATCGTCATGTCCCCCGCGATCCCCGAAAAGCAATCGAAGACGAGGATTCGCCCGCTCACGCGTCCAGCCCGGCTGCCAGCGGGTGGCATACGCCAATCGCCAGCTTGTTGATCGTCGCCGCCATGAATCCCGCCCCGAACCCATTATCGATATTGACGACCGCAATCCCCGTTGCGCAGCTGTTCAACATACCCAGCAGGGCGGCGAGCCCACCGAACGATGCGCCATAGCCGATCGAGGTTGGCACGGCAATCACGGGGTTCGCGACGAGCCCGCCAATCACACTCGGTAGCGCACCCTCCATCCCCGCAACGACGACGAGCGCGTTCGCGGCCCGAAGTCCCTCGATTCTGCTTGCCAGGCGATGCAGCCCCGCGACGCCAACGTCGTAGTGCCGATGCACCGTGGCGCCGATCATTTCCGCGGTAATTGCGGCCTCCTCCGCCACCGGGATGTCCGAAGTCCCGGCGGAGACGACGGCCACGTTCCCCGCCCGCGGCCGCGGCTCGGGGTCGAACCATGCCAGCCGTGCGTGCGCGTCATGCTCGATCCCCGGGAGCACGCTCCCGAGCGCTTCGATATGTGCAGGCTCGACGCGCGTAACCAGCACCCGGCCAGCGGCACCGAACACCCGTCGCGCGATCTCCGCCACCTGGTGCGGAGTCTTCCCCATCGCCAGCACAACCTCGGGCAGCCCGTCGCGCATTGCCCGGTGATGGTCGACTGCGGCGAACCCCAGGTCCTCGAACGGTGCCGTCTCCAGCTGCCGCACAGCATCATCCACGCCGCGCATGCCCGAGGCGACCTCCCCCAGTAGTTGCCGGACTGCCTCGCTATCCATGTGCCAAGTGTACGGCACCACGCGGCGTATCATGGTCGACCCTTGAATCCACCCGGCCGAACATGAGGAGATGGTCCGGCGGATTGCTGTAGCACTCCCGGTCGTCCTTCTCGTGATGGCATTCTCCGCGTGCCAATCCGACTCGGGTAAGGGTGTCCAGGTTCGCATCGCCAGCCCAATCGCCACGACATCGCCGGGCATGGCCGCGCCGCCGCCCGGCCCCACACCAACGCCAACCACGCTTGCCGAGCCCGAGCTCCTGCTCTCCGCTACCAGCGTCTACCAGGCGGGCGCCGTGCTCGTCTCGATCACCGGCAGCGTTGCAAAGGGGAGCATCAGCTTCCTTGGCCGGACGTATCCGCTCACCCAGGGCAAGCAGAGTATGTACACGTTCGTTGGTGTCGACGCGGAGGATCCGGTTGGGCCCGCCCCCCTCAAGGCGGATGTGACCCTTCCCAATGGCACGACCGGAACGCTCTCCGACACCGTCACCGTGGTCAAGACGAACTGGACCGTCGACAGCCTCCAGTTCACCAGCCAGCAGACGACCGACTTCCTGGACCCCCAGGTGGTCGCCGCCGAATCGGCGAGGCTGAAAGCGCTCTACTCCAACGTTACTCCCGAGAAGTTGTGGACGGGACCCTGGCAACTTCCCGCCGATGGCCCCCTTACCGCCCGTATGGGTGAACAGCGCTCAATCAATGGCTCGACCCCATCCGGCCACCATGGCGGGACCGATATCGGTGTCCCCGAAGGGACTCCTGTACATGCGACGAACCGTGGCCGTGTCGTGCTCGCTGAAAAGCTCACGGTCCGCGGCAACATGGTCATCATCGACCACGGCGGCGGGCTCTTTTCCGGCTACTGCCATCTCAGCGAGATCGACGTGACCGACGGCCAACTCGTCGAAGCGGGCGACGCCATCGCCCTGAGCGGCAACACCGGGCTTTCTACCGGTGCCCACCTCCACTGGGAGATGGCGATTGACGGCATCCTTCTTGATGCGCTCCGTTTCACCGACGGCACCAACGGCTTCTGATCTCCCACGAGAGACCGCCGTGAAAGTACGCCCGCCCCATAACAGGACCGAGTACTTGGAATTGGGGATTACATTCGATCGATGTAGAATGCCGTCGGGATGCGCGTACTTCGTCTCGGCACCAGCAACGACGACACCCCGGATCTCCCGGAAGAACAGCGCGGCTGGAAGATCGCGGAGCAAATTCTCGCTGACGCCATGGGCGAGTCCGTCGATACGATCCTCAAGCGTGCGTGGCCGAACGCGGCATTCCCGGACATGGTTGGCCGTTGGATGGATGAGTTCGAACCGGACATCGTCGTCCTCCGCATCAACTGGTTCTGGTATGGCTACGAGTCCATCCCCCTCTGGTTCGAACGGCACCTTGGTCCGGTGGGTCGATGGCTTGGGCGAACGGGGGTTCGTGTCGGCGATGCCCCCTGGTTTGCCGATAACCGCATCGCGCAGGCCGTCCGCCGCTCGCTCATGCGAGTACTCCCCGGCGCAACCTACTTCACGCCGGAGGAGGTAGCTACGTCGCTGGAGTTGACCCTCCGTCGCGTTGTCCGCAACGAAAATGCAGTCGTCATTGTCCGCGGCACAGACGGGTGGAACTGGTCGCCAGAAGGGAACGTAAGGCGGCGAATGCGTTCACGTACACGCGTCGCTGAGGTGCGGCGGCGGATGGATGCAATCTGTCGCGATCTCCATGTCCGCTTCATCTATGCCGACCGGCCGCTCACGAAACAGGAACTGCAGACCGGCCTCAATGCCGCCCGCTGGCATAACAATGCAGAGGGCGAACGCCGGGCCGGCGAATTCGATGGCCAGGCGATGGCCACTGCCTGGCAGGAGTCCCGCGTTACCGCCTGAATCAGTACACCGGCGCCCGCCGATCCGTGGCACAATCGGCCTCCGTCGTTCATCGGAGTCCTGCCTGTGCAGAAGTACCAGCCCTTCCTCTTCCGTCCCGTCCCGAGCGAAGTTGGCTTCGATCTCGATGCGATGGTCGAGGAGATCCGCGCCGCCTTCTTCCCCGAAATCAGCGACCGCTACGAAGTCCGTATCGGCCGCTCGCGGGGTTCACCGCTCGCCTGCATCTGGTACAACCTCATGGGCCACGGGCAGCACGTTATTTACTTCCACCCGGTGCTGAACCACCCTGCCACCCCGCGAGAGGTGCTTGCCTTCATCGCCAAGCATGAACTGACGCACGCCGTCATCCCCGGCGACCATCCGCCCGAATTCTGGCAGCATGAATTCACCGTCGGGCCCGAACGCTGGGCAGCCTGGCGTTGGATCTACGACAACCTCGGCAGTTGCCTCCGGCGCGATAACGGCCGGCTCAGCGTCCGCCGGCAATGGCGGAGGTTACAGCCCGCTCGCCGAACCCCCTATGTCCCGCATCTGCCCTTCGAGGGCGACATCTTCGCCCACTACTGTCCAGAAGGCGGTGCCCAGATGCGCTTTCCCCCCGACTGGGCGAACCGGCCAGCATCGTTCAGCGAACCCTAACCCCCGATCTGCGCCGGGCCTGAAGCAAATACCCAGTAGGTTTCCCCGCGACGGAGCGTCCCGAGCGTCTGCACATAGGAAGGCAGCCCGGGGCTGTAGTGCAGCCACATCCCTGTCTGTGTGTCGTAGCCATACACCGTCGACACGCTCGTCCCGGTGAACGCTTGCCCCGGCGACACGTCATCGAACGGCCAGACGACCTGGTTCACGCCCCCGGCGAGTTGGAGGAGGGGACGGGCCGGAGCGGGCGCCGGAGCCGCCGGGGTGGGTGCTACAGGCGTTGTCGCAACCGTCGGCGCCACTGCCGCGGAAACGGCAGCCTGCCCAAACTCCACCGCCCAGTACCATCCGTACGGTCCACCCTGGGCGCGCGCGACGCCGATCTCCGTGAACTCCGGTGAGAGCATGATCGCGTTATGAGAGGGCGAATTGCGGAAGAGTTCGAATGCCTTCTGCCCGGTATCACGAGCAGTACCTGCTCCGATGTTCTCGCCGCCCGGAGTGGGGTAGCCGCAATCCAGCATGCGCTGCCAGAACTCCCGGCCAAGCGAATCGCGGTGGCTGAAGCCTGCCTTCGTGGTCATGTCGGTGGCCATCCACTCGGCCGTCTGCTGCAGCCCGGATGAGACCGAGAGGCGGCCCAGTCCGTTGGCTACACGGTAGTCGTTGGTCGCGGCGATGAGTGCCTGCTCTTCGCCATCGAGGGTCGTCGACGATACGGTGCAATTCGTGAGTGCAGCGGCGGGTCGGGTCAACGCTGCTCCGGGGAGCGTCGCGAGGACGATGCCGAGTGCCGCCGCCAGCCAGGGTCGACTGGACAGGATGTACCTCCAGGAGTGCCGCCGCTCCCGAGACTACCGGCGCCCCGCCAGTCGTTCCGTCAGGGAATGCCTGATTTCGTGTAACCGCTCGGCAAAATGATCAATAACCTGCCGGCCGCTGATCCACTCCGTATCAGCAGTTGAGCGCTTCACGCAGTTCGGCCAGGTGGCCAATAACACGGTCGGGCACAGGGAGCGCGCTCTCCTTCAATTCGAGCCGGTCGCGGTGAATCCAGGTCGCCTCGAGCCCGGCCGATTTTGCCCCGCCGATATCCGCATACAGATTGTCGCCCACGTGCCACGCCTCTTCGGGTGCCGCGCCCACACGCCCGAGCGCATGTTCGAAAACCTCGCGGTGGGGCTTACCCCTCCCGAACTCGCCTTCGATGACAACGACATCAAAGTACTGCTCGAGTGCGAACCGCGTGACCTTACCCCGCTGCATGTCGGCCGGCCCATTCGTGAGAAGCCCGAGCTTGTAGCCGTGCGTACGCAGCGTCTCGAGCGTCTCCACGGCGTCGGAGAACAACTGGAGGCGCCTCTCGCGCTCGATCCCGTAACGATCGGAGATCAGCTTCGTGAGCCCGCGGTCCCAGCCCCGCGCGCCGAGCGTCAGATCGATGACGTGCTCACGGGCTTCGACCAGCTTCACTCGCCAGTGCTCGGCCGCCGCCTCATCCCGCCAGAAATTCATCATCTCCGAGATGATCGCACTTCGCAGCTCTCCCCACTCGCAACCAATTTGCGGCGACGCCTCGCGGCAAGCGATCTCCCACGAAGTCTCAACCCCGGCCGAGGTGTCAAGAAGTGTGTCGTCCATGTCGAAAAAGATGGCGCGTACGGGCATGGATCCAGCATAACCCCGCCCTTGCGCCGGCGTCTGCCAGCCCTCCGGGGAGTGGTACGACCCATAAAAGTGAACGGCGGGAGGCGGGAACTTCACGTGGATCACATGACTGATTCAAACACACCTCTTATGCCTGTTCTAACGGCTTCCCAACAAAGAGAGCCGGCTCTTACGCCATTCCAACAAGAAACCACCCGTCTCCTACGTTGTTACTCCTTGGTAACCGGCAGCGCATGTGGTGTATTGAGATCACGAAACCCGAAGAAATTCGGGATAGCACCTAAGTGAACAGTGATGAGGTTACGGACCATGCAGTTCAAAGTTGGTTCGCCAGTACGGAGCCAGGTTCCTGCCGAAGCCACCGTGCGTGCCGTAGAGCCGGCATCCATTTCGCCTTCGGCCCACGCCGCCGAGCCGCCACGCCGGTTTGAAGTCCCTGCGGCACTCCTTGCGGGCCGCCAGAAGGGCCCCGTCGCCCTCGAGACCGTGGAGCCCGAACAGCCACCTCCGGCCCCACTGCCCGTGCTCGAAGCACGGCCCGTCGTCGAGCCTGTGAGCCTGCACGGTGCCGCCCTCGAAGCCGAGATCAATCGGCTGGGGCAAGGGCTCGACGCACGCCGCTTCGGCGAAAAGATCTACGAACGCGCTCGCCAGGTGCTCGAGGAGGCCTACGAAAGCGCGGCCGAACTCCGCCTCGAGGCACTCTCCCGTGTTCGAGAACAGATGACTGCGAACGAAAAGGCCGGCGCCGACGTTCGTGCCCGCGCCAACGACGAAGCCCAGACCCTCCGTTCGCAGGCGGCGGCCGAGGCGCAACTCGCGCTCCAGCGTGCGCAGCGAGAGGCCGATGCCATCGTCGCCAACGCACAGTCGACTGCCCGGCGCATCGCTGAAGGCGCGCAGTCCGAGGCAGATGCCATCCAGAAACGCGCCCAGCGCGAAGCCCAGGAAGTTCACGATGCGGCCGCACGCGCCCTCGCCGATGCTCGCCTCCGTATCGAGGAACTCGAACGCATCGAAGCCAACTTCGATGCCAACGCCCGCGAGATCGCCAAATGGCTCGGTCTCACCGTCGAACCCGAGCGAAACGTCTTCGCCGGTATCAGGAGGAAGAAGTGAAAAACCTGCTCACCGAGAACACCGGCTCCGAGGCCCGCGGCCTCCTCGAGCCGGCCACCCTCTTCACCGTCGGCGCACTCCCGTTGCCGTTCACCGGCGGGATGAGCCTCTTCGTCGTCGGCTATGGATTGCTCCTCGCCGGTTGCGTCCTCGTTGGGGCTGGCCTCGCTGTCTGGAGGAAGGTGAATGGACGCTAGTATTCCCGCTTCGCTGCTCACGGTCGTCGCTGTGTACTTCGTTTCAACGGTGTACCTGCTCGCCGTCGCGGCACTCGCTGCTCGTTCTCCGCGGCCAGTCGATGCACCGGAAGGGCTCTTTTTCGTGCTCGTCGTACCCGCCCTGAACGAGGAGCTCGTGATTGGGAATACTGTCCGCCATCTCCGCCAGCTTGCTGGCTCCAACTACCTTGTCCTCGTCATCGACGATGGCTCGAACGATGGCACGGCAGCCGTCGTCCGCCGCTTCCCCGCTAACCGGGTTCGAATCGCCAACCGTGTCCGGCCATTCGCCCGCCAGGGCAAGGGGGAGGCGTTGAATTACGCCTACCGTGCCATCCTTACCTCCGAGCTCCCCGAGCTCTATGGAATCGACAACATCGTCCTCGCCGTCATGGATGCCGACGGCCAGGTCGATCCGCGGATGCTCCAGGCCGTTGCCCCCTACTTCGGCGACCCCAGGACTGGAGCCGTCCAGGTGGGTGTCCGCATGCTCAACGCCCGGGCCAACATCTGGACACGCTGGCAACAGTACGAGTTCGTGACCTTCAACTGGCTCTTCAGCCGCGCTCGCGAGAGCCTCGGCAGCGTTGGGCTTGGCGGCAACGGTCAGTTCGTCCGCATGGCGGCCCTCGCTACCCTCGAAGGCAAGCCCTGGACCGACTGCCTCACCGAAGACCTCGACATCGGCCTCCGCCTCATGCTGGGTGGCTGGCGCAACCGCTACTGCCACGATGTGAAGGTCTATCAGCAGGCGGTTGAAGAACCGAAGCGGCTCGTTCGCCAGCGCTCTCGCTGGTTCCAGGGCCACCTCAGCTGCTGGAAGCACATCCCTGCCATCGTCATCTCCGATTGGCCGTCATACCGCAAGGCCGACGTGCTGAACTACCTGCTCGCACCCGGGCTCGTTCTCCCAATGGGCCTGTTCTCGGTCGTCACCATCCCCCTGATGTTCGTACCCGGGCTCATCCCGTGGGCCCCGACGACGGACATCTTCGACCCCTGGAACGCCGCCCGGTGGTACGTCCTCTCGATGGGCGCCGCCCCGCTCTTCGCCATTGCCATGTGGCGGTCGAAGGAATCGGGCTTCTTTGCCTCCGTCGGCTGGGCCCACCTTTTCCTCCTCGGTAGCTACATCTGGCTCCTGGCCGGCATCATGGCCGTCTGGCGGATGGCACGTGGCAAAGCGGGCTGGCTCAAGACATCGCGCACCCAGATTGCAGGCGCGGAGCCTCTGCCTTCGGCAGTACCGGAGGGCACGAAGATCCGCTACCTCGCCACCGAGAACGACAGCGCCTGGAACGAAGACACGCGCAACCTCCTGCCGCTGCGCTCCGCCAATTTCACCCCTCGGGAAAAAGACGAACAGAAGCGTGCGTATAGCAGCCCGGCTGAGGGTGCCAGCCAGCGCATCAGCGCCTCCCTCGCCCTCGCCCGCGCCGAGGCTCACCTCCTGAGCCTCCAACAAACCGTCGACCTTGCCGGGGCCGCCTGGTCAGCGCCCCAACAGCCTTCCGCCGAGGCGGCCACGGAGCCGGACACTCCCACTGCCACCCTCACAACCGAACCCGACACCCTCGCAAGCTGAACGCTTTCGACCCTCTTCCACTACACCGCCCGACTGACCAACGGAGGACCTGACATGTCTCGAAATCGCCCCATCGACCCCCGCTCCGGCCAGCCCTATTGCCACCTCCCCGCCGACGGTCTCGTCCCGCAGAGCCCGCTTCCAACACAGGGCATCTCGCGCCGGACCCTCCTCAAGGGAGCTGCCGTCGCGGCCGGCGGCATGACGCTCGCAGCCGCCGGCGCAGGAGCCGTTGGCCTGGGCAATATCGGTGGCCTTGGTGGCGGCGAAGCACGCGCCCTCACCGGTAAGTGCCTGGTCCTCTACGACGGCGAAGGAATCTACGGCTGGATCGGCGATGTCCACGCGAAGCTACTAACGAACCTCCTTGGCCGCTTCCTCCCCGGCGGGTCGGGAACCAACAGCCATGTCCGCAAGACGATCTCCCAGTACCAGGCCGGTGATACCGAGCGCTATGACGCCACCTTCTACCTCGGCTCGGTGTTCGATAACAAGCTCCCCGAAGCCTTCAAGACAGACGTCATGAAGACCACAAAGCCGCTCTGCTGGTTCAAATACAACATTCACCAGCTCGCCTGGGGTGCTGGAGAAACCGCCTTCCGCCAGCGCTTCGGCCTCGCCCTCTATGGCAACGTACAGTGGGGCGCCGACTACAACACCGTCATGTACAAAGGGCGGCAGGTCCTCCGTAACGGCATCGATCCCGAGCTCAGCTGGATGGACCCGATCGACCCGGCCAAAGCCTCGGCTGTCGCCACCATCTATCCGCCTGCCGACCCGGGCCGCTGGCCCATCCCCTACATCACTCGCTCCGGCAACTTCTGGTACGTCGCCGATGTTCCCTTCAGCTACATCTCCGAGGAAGACCGCTACATGGTCTTCGCCGATGTCCTCTTCGACATCCTCGGCGTGCAATACGCACCCACGAAACGCGCACTTGTTCGTATCGAAGACGTCAACCCCGAATCCGACCCGGCCGACCTCAAGCGCGTCGCCGACTATCTCGGTGGTGCAGGCGTGCCGTTCTCGATTTCCCTCATCCCGGTCTACAAGGACCCGCTCGGCATCTTCAACGACGGCAAGCCCGTGAGTACCAACCTCAGCGCCGCTAAAGACGTCATTTCCGCGCTCAAATACATGGTCTCGAAGGGTGGCGAGATCGTGATGCACGGCACCACCCACCAGCACGGCACCGACGCGAACCCCTACAACGCCGTCAGCGGCGACGACTACGAGTTCTTCCGGGTGACTGAGAACGCCGACCATACGCTCACCTACGTCGGCCCGATCATTGGCGACTCGAGTTCCTGGTGCTCCGGCCTGCTCAACGAAGGCAAGCGTGAACTCCAGAAGGCGGGCTTCACACCATTCGCCTTCGAAGCTCCCCACTACGCCGCTTCTGACGTCGACTTCAAGGCCATGGCAAGCATGTTCGGCCGCACCTACCATCGCGCGCTCTACTTTCAGGAGCGGCCAGTGACTACAAAGGCCGGAACCGGCGGCGGTGGCGGGGGCACGAGCCTCAAGACGAAGTCGAGGACCCTCGCACCGGCGGCAGCCCCGATGGGTGTCAGCGCCGGAACGACCCAGGTCCCCCTCAACTTCGGCGGCCAGTTCTTCCCCTACGTCATCGCCCGGGATATCTACAACCAGAAGGTCATCCCCGAAAACCTGGGCAATATCGAGCCACTCCGCTGGCCCGACCCTGTGCTCGGCCCCTATCCCACTCGCTTCGCGGCCGATCTCATCCGCTCCGCAGGCCGCAACCTCGTGGTGCGCGATGCCTTCGCCAGCTTCTTCTTCCACCCCTTCTGGGATCTCAAGTATCTGAGCGATTCGGTCGAAGGCATTAAGGGGCTGGGCTACTCCTTCGTGAAGGCGTCCAGTCTGTAGCTCACGGTTCGAGGAGGGAGCAGGTCATGGCAACCCACACCACCTCGCGCCGGAAGTTCCTGAAGATGGCCGTCGGCGGCGCACCCATCGTTGTCGGCGGCGCCCTCATCACCAGGGGCGGCATCCTCGTCGCCGACCTTTGGTGGCGCGAGCAACACGTCGGCGAACTCGCTGCCAATACCGGCCGTGCCCGGGCCATCCACCAACTCGATGGTGCGGCGACTGCCACGCCGTTCGCCCCCGAGCCCGGCGCAACCGACCACGTTACCGCCATCCTCCCTTCGCCCGACGATCCTGTTGTCAGTGGCGAGACGGGTGGCAAGGCGATCGTCGGCCGCCTCAAGATCCCTGCGCTCAATCTCGATGCACCGATGGTCCGGCTCAGCGTCGTCTACAAACCCGATGGCCAGCCGTACTGGCAAACAGCCGACCACGCCGTCGGCTGGCACGATGGCACTGCCCCTCCGGGCTCGGCCATCGGCAACACCGTCATCTCGGGCCACATTTCGAGCCAGCGCCAGGGCGATGTCTTCCGCCATCTGCCCGAGATCAACCTCGGCGACGAATCGCGAATCACCCTCAGTGGCAGTACCACGACCACCTACCGCGTCGTCGATAAGCTCGTCGTCGATCCCGCCGATACCTGGGTCATGGATCCCACGAAGGCCCCCATCGCCACCTTCATCTGCTGCGTCCCCGATGGCGTCTATAGCCAGCGGCTGGTCGTGGTCTCAGAGCCTGTTCGCGGCTAAGGAGAATCGAATGCTCAAAGTCATGTCAATCTTCGGGACGCGCCCGGAGGCCATCAAGATGGCGCCTGTCGTCCAGGAACTCCAACGCCGCACGGGCGATATTCAGTCCGTCGTCTGCGTCACCGCGCAGCACCGCGAGATGCTCGACCAGGTCCTCCCCGTGTTCGGCGTCAAGCCGGACCACGACCTCGACCTCATGCGCCCGAACCAGTCGCTCCCGGAGCTGACTGCCCGCGTTCTCCTCGAGACCACCCGCGTCCTCCGCGACGAACGCCCCGACGCCGTCCTCGTCCAGGGCGATACGACCACCGCCATGGTTGCAGCCCTCGCCGCGTTCTACGAGCACATCGCCGTCGGCCACATCGAGGCCGGTCTCCGTACCAATGACCGTTACTACCCGTTCCCCGAGGAGATTAACCGCCGCCTCATCGGCCCGATAGCTTCGATGCACTTCGCTCCAACCGAGACAGCGATGGCCGCCTTGCGTGCGAATGGCATCCCCGCTCAGGACATCTGGCTCACGGGTAACACCGTCGTCGATGCACTCCATCAGATCATTGGGAGCATCCAGGCTCCGGTGATGCCCTATCCGGCGCCCGGCCACCGTCTCGTGCTCGTCACCGCCCATCGACGTGAGAACTTCGGTGAGCCAATGGCACGTGTCTTCAATGCGATCCGCCGCCTCGCCGCCGCCTTCCCCGACACCGAGTTTGTCTACCCGGTGCATCCCAACCCCAATGTCGCGGCTGCCGCTCACCGGGCCCTCAGCGGCCTCGACCGGGTCCATCTCATCCAGCCGCTCGATTACGTCGCCTTCACGCATCTCCTGGCGAAGGCCCATCTCATCCTTACCGATTCGGGTGGCGTGCAGGAAGAGGCCCCCGCACTCGGAAAGCCGGTCCTCGTCCTTCGCAACGAAACCGAACGACCGGAAGGCGTCGATGCGGGTGTCGCCCTGCTCGTTGGCACCGACGAAGAGCGGATCGTTGCCGAAGCCTCGGCGCTCCTGAATGACCCGGCAACTTACACTCGCATGTCCTCGGGCCGTAGCCTCTACGGCGATGGCCTGGCTGCCCCACGTGTCGTCGATATCATCCTCGAGCGCTTTGCCGCTCGTCCTGCCCGCCGCGACGCAGCGTAGCGGAGCCCGCTTCCGGCGGGCGGGCGGCAAACCGCTCACCGGACGCGCCCTTCGCTACAAAGCAGGAGGCCCGGCAAACGCCGGGCCTCGTTCGTGTCCTCAGGCTGCCGCCTGCCGGTGCTCTTCGTTGGTGATGAAATCACCATCCTCGAGCCAGTTCTTGAAGTCCTTGGCCGCGCCGCAGATCTTGCAGACGCCACCGCTGCGCGGGCCATGCGCCTCCTCGATCCGCCAGTGGTGAGCGTGCTCCGGTATGGCCGCCGGCCGCTCCATTGTTAGGACTGGGCTTTCCATTGCTCTCCTCCGGTGTTCTCCCTGTACCAGAACAATACGGAAGGACCGCACCCGTTGATGAGGGACCATCGCCCTGATGTTGCTCCATCGTTCGGCGGAGAGGCGGCTAATCAGGCAGTACGATTCAGCCGGCTTGAATCGTCCCTGCGCTAACCGAGCGACTTCACGAACTCCGCGTAACGCTTGAGTTGGCCAAGGACATCTTCGGTATCGGCCGGACGGATGCCGAATGCCACCCGTTCCACACCGAGCTCATGGTACTTCTCGATCGTTGGCCCGTGGGGCCCCGCGCCGAACACCGATACCGGGATGTGCCCGCGCCCGGCCGCCGCCTGCTTCTCGCGCAGCTCGGCAATCATGGCCGCAAGGACATCGCCCGAGCGCCCGCCGATCGGCATCCAGCCGTCACCAAACTCGGCCACGCGGTCGATCGTGCGTGGGCCCGCGCCGCCAACGAGGATCGGCGGGTGCGGCTTCTGCACCGGCTTTGGCCACGACCAGATCGGATCGAAGTCCACGAACTGGCCATGGTACTCGGCCTCATCCTTGGTCCAGATCTCCTTCATCGCCAGGATCCGCTCACGAAGGATCCTCCAGCGAAGCGAAGGCTTCGTCCCGTGGTTCTCCATCTCCTCCAGGTTCCACCCTCCGCCGATACCGAAGATGAAGCGCCCGCCGGAGAGGTGGTCGATGCTCGCCACCTCCTTCGCGAGCGTGATCGGGTCTCGCTCGACGACGAGGCAGATGCCCGTCCCAACCTTGAGCGTCTTCGTTACCGCCGCAACCGCACCCGACGCCACAAACGGGTCGATTGTGTGCGAATACTCGAGCGGGAGCGGCTGTCCGCCCGGCCATGGCGTCTTCCGGCTCGCCGGAATGTGCGTGTGCTCGGGGAAGAACAACGATTCGAACCCGAGGTCCTCGGCGGCCTTGCCGAGTTCGGTGACCGGGATCGCGTAGTCGGTGGGGAACATGGTCAGGCCAAACTGCATATCGGACTCCTTTTTGGTGCCGGACTACTCAGTAGCGATAGCGCCGGGCAGAGCACTCCCCGACGGTGTCTCCGGGGGCGTGTCGAATATGATCCTCCGGAACGCCTCACAGAACTCAAAATCCTGCCCCTTCGCGCTCCAGCGAGCCATTTCGACAACGAAATCGGCCATCTCTGGCGGGAATTGGCTCGGGTGTGCCAGCAATGCTTCCCGCTTCAACGCCAGCGTGTTGCCGATATCGACCCACACGTTCGGTTCAGCTGTTGTTCCCAGCCAGAGCTGCGCGACTTTGTGCGGTTCGTAGCCATCCACGAGTAGCTCCGGAAATGTCAGCCGGTCGCGCGCGCTCGGGAACACCGCATCGATCGTCGCGTCACCGCTCGCCCGGTGATCGGGATGGTTCACATATGTGTCAGAGAAGATCCGGTTCGTGGGGTCGAAGCACATCACTACCTCTGGCCGGTAGCGCCGGATGAGCCGGGTGATGTCACGCCGAAGCTCGAGGGTGTGCTGCAGGTAGCCGTCGTCGTAGCCCATGAACTCGTAGTTCCGCACGCCAAGGATGGCTCCGGCCGCTCGCTGCTCGGCCTCTCGGATCGCCGTCAGCCGCCCCGGTGTCATCTCCGGATCGTCACTCCCCTTGTCCCCTTTGGTAACCACCACATAGGTGACATCTGTGCCCTGCCGCGCCCATTTCGCCACCGTCCCCGCGAGCATGAACTCTGCGTCGTCCGGGTGAGCGACCACGACCATCACCACTCCTGGCACAAACCCCTCGACGTTCGATGGCATCGGCCACGCTCTCCTGTACGTTTTCTCGTGCAACGAACGTAGCAGCTTGCCCCATCCTTCGCGAGTGGTGTGCTGTCCCCTGCACCGGCGCCCCTCGAACCGCTGCGTGGTATAACCACCTCATCTCACCGTTGGGAGCCTTCCATGAAGCTCGGCGTCTTTATCGGGTACTCGGGAGCGCAGGTGCGCCTCCCCGTGGAGTTCATTCAGCAGGCCGAGCGGCTCGGTTGGGATTCTGTCTGGACATCCGAAGCGTACGGCTCCGATGCCATCACCCCGCTCGCCTACCTCGCGGCGGTCACCACCCGTATCAAGCTTGGTACGGCCATCCTCCAGGTACCTGCCCGCACCCCCGCGATGACAGCAATGACCGCCTCCACCCTCGATGCGCTCAGCGGCGGGCGTATGCTCGTCGGGCTCGGCCTCTCCGGCCCGCAGGTCGTCGAAGGCTGGCATGGGCAGCCCTACGGCAAGCCCGCTGCCCGAATGCGTGAATACGTCCAGATCCTTCGCAAGATCTGGGCCCGTGAGGAACCCGTTGCGTTCGATGGCAAGGAGTACCAGCTTCCCTACCATGGCCCCGGTACGACAGGCCTCGGCAAACCGCTCAAGAGCATCCTCCATGGCCGCCAGCTCCCCATCTACCTGGCTACCCTTGGCCCGACCAACATTCGCCAGACCGCCGAAATTGCCGACGGGTGGCTTCCCGCCTTCTTCTCACCCTATCGTATGGACGTCTTCCGCCCGAACCTCGAGGCCGGCTTCGCTCGTGCTGGTAACGGCAAGTCCTACGAGGACTTCGATATTGCTGCTTCTTGCGGTGTCATCGTCGATGACGATGTGAAAGCAGCCCTCGCGCGCTCCAAACCCGGCATCGCCCTTTACGTCGGTGGCATGGGCGCGAAAGACAAGAACTTCTACAACGACCTCATGCACCAGTACGGTTATGGCGACGCTGCAAAGCGCATCCAGGAACTCTACCTCGCTGGCCGAAAAGCCGAGGCCGAGGCCGCCGTCCCCGATGAACTCGCCGACGAGATGGCACTCGTTGGGCCCGTCGCCCGCATCCGCGAACGCTACCGGGCCTGGGAGGATGCCGGTGTCGGCACCCTCCTCATCGGTCCCGGCCAACCGCAGGTGCTGGAGCTCATGGCCGATATCACCGGTGCTGCGAAGGGAGCTACTGCCTGACCCCAGGGACGCCCACGCTCCGCTACACTCGGCTTGATGCTGCGCCGCCAACCCCTCCGCCTCGATGCCGAGCGCACGCTTGCCCTGCCCGATGGCCGGCTCCTTGGTTACCACGAGTACGGCGATGCGGGGTCTGCGCCGGTACTGTTCTTCCACGGCACCCCCGGGTCACGCTACCTGGGGGCGGCGGCCGAGCGTATCGCACGCGAAACCAGCACACGCCTCATCGCCCTCGAACGCCCCGGCTACGGCCTCTCTGACGACCACCGCGGCTACCGCGTAACCGACTGGCCGTCCGATGTCGCCATCGCCGCCAACACCCTCGACCTCCAGCGGTTTGCTGTCGCCGGTCATTCCGGCGGGGCGCCCTACGCCCTCGCCTGCGCCGCCCTCCTCGCCGAACGTGTAACCTCGGTCATCCTCATCTGCCCCGAAGGCCCCGAAGGCGACCTCGCATCGCTGAGCTCCATGGAGCGGCGCATCATGCACTGGTCCCGAAACGGCCGAAGCCGGCGCGTCCAGCTCCTTGCAGCGATCGGGAGCTTCTTCCTCCGCCGTTCACCGGGCTTTGCCGTCTCTCGTATCCCGGGTGAATCCGACCGCCGCCTCCTGCGCGACCCGGCAGCGCGAGAGGCAGTCATCGGCCACCTTCAGGAGGCGTTCCGCCACGGCCCGCAAGGTGTTGCCGACGACTACGGTGCACTTGCCCGCCCCTGGGGGTTCGATCTCGCGGCGGTCCATGTCCCCGTGGCGATCTGGCAGGGTGAAGACGACCAACTCGTCGCACCATCAACGGCCCTCGCCCTCGCGCGCAGGCTCACAAACGCGACTGTCACGCTCGTCCCCAACACCGGCCACCTCCTCATCTTCGAGCACGCACAGGAGATCCTCGGTTCGATTCTGGGGAGAAGCTGACAGCACCCCCTGCACCGGGCTATGCCTTCTCCAGGTGCTCCATCGCCACCGCGGCCGCACCCAGCAGCCCTGCGTCGTCGCTGAGCGTGCTCAGCCGCACTTCCGTCCCCGAGGCGGGCCCGTAGGCCAGTGAATACATCGACTCCCGCATCGGCCCCAGCAACATCTCGCCCATCGTCAATAGCCCGCCGCTCAGCGTCACCATATCCGGATTCAGCACGTTCACCAGGCTCCCCAGGCCCAGCCCGAGCAAGTGCCCGCCATGGCGGATCTCCGCTTCACAAACGCTATCACCCGCCTTCGCCGCCTCGAAAAGGTGCACCGCCGTTGGTTCTTGCTCCCCCGCCATCGCACGCAACGTCGCCGACCGGCCGGCCTGGAGGAGCGCCCGTGCACGGTTCCCAAACGCGACGCCGCTCACCATCGCCTCCAGGCAACCGCGTGAGCCGCAATTACACAGCGCCCCGGCCGGGTCGATGATGATATGCCCGATCTCCCCGGCAAGCCCCCTCGATCCGCGGTAGAGCCGCCCATCGAGGACCAGTCCGCCACCGATCCCGGTTCCGAGCGTGGCGTGGATCAGGTTTCGACAGCCTCTTGCGGCACCAAAGCGCCACTCGCCCAGCCCGGCTGCGCTCGCATCATTCTCGATGAACGCCGGGATGCCAAGCCGTTCACTGATCGGCGTCGTCAGCACGAGGTTGCGAAAGCCGGGAATGTTGGGTGCGAGGATCACCTTCCCCTCGTCTGCATTTATCAGCCCTGCCGTCGCCACACACACCGCTTCCGGCGGTCGGGGCGATTGCTCTGCGACCGTCGCCAGGAGTGCCACCACATCTTGAATGATGGTTTGTGGGCTCGCGGCTGCCGGTGTGTCGAGATCGTGCCGCGAGATCACCTCGCCTGCTTCGGTCACTACCCCGGCGCGCAGGTGTGTCCCCCCCAAATCTGCGGCCAGCACGGTCAGTGTCATCGGCCTCACGGTAGCAAACCCGCCGCCCCCCGGCGACTTGCCTCGCTCAATTGTTCCCGATTCGCATACGCACAGACTCGACCAGTTCGTCGAGGTCGAACGGCTTGGGGATGAACGCCTCGCTTCTCGCTGCTGCTGGCCGCCCATATGCGCTCATGATCAGGATCTGCGCACGATGGTGGTGCCCGTCGTTGCGCACATGGTCCGCCAGCTCCATACCGTTCATCCCTGGCAGCCGCACGTCGGTGAGAATAACCTCCGGGTCGAGCTGCTCCACCATCTCGAGTGCGTGCTCCGCATCCGGCACGACCCAGACCGATGCTCCGGTTTCGCGCAACACGATATCCAGCAGGCGCCGGACACCAGGTTCATCATCAACGACCAGTACCGAAGACATCCTCTGCCTCTGTGCGGCCGTGCACCCTCGAATTCGCCATGGGCGGCCGCTGCGCCAGGTGGTCGATGCCGCCTGCTCCCAGCTTCCCCCGTTTCGCATCGCATCGGCGCCGGTGTGGATCGCGCCAGGATGGCAAAACTCTTTCGTGTCTCGATGGGCACCAGCGGACGTCCGAGCGGCCAGCCAGACCGGCCCGTGCGGCCATCGCTTCAGTCAGCCGCCTCTCGTACCCTGTATGCGTGTCGATGACGCTTGCCGCGCCCCTCTCCGCTCTCGCCGATGAATACGCTTCCTGGTGGATCGACTTCCTTGGCGAGCACAACCACGTTGGCGGCGAAGAAGCGACGCGGTGGCTGCTCGACCGCTCCCGCCTCGCCGCTGGTGACCGGATGCTCGACTGCGGCGCTTTCGTTGGCGCATCTGCCCGCATGGCCGCCCGCCGTCTCGATGTTCATGCCGTCGCCATTGACGTCGAACCGGACTTCCTCGAGGCCGGCCGCCAGCTTGCTGGGGGCGAGCAGGTGGCGTGGGTTGCGGCGAACACCCAGCGCCTCCCCTTCGTCGATGGCACGTTTCAGAGCGTCTGGTCACTCGATAGCTACATCTCGGTGCGCGAGATGAGCCGCGTGGCCGCTGCCACGGCGACGGTCTGCCTCTGCTGCGAAACACCCGATGACAGCCGCGGCGGCCTCGATTCATTCTTCGATGAGTGGCGCGAGTTTGGTTGGGAGATGGCCGCCCACAAGAGCGTCACCATGGATGCCCTTCAGACCTGGCGCCACGCCGAAGCCGAGCTCGTCGCCAGGCGGTCGCGCTATGAGGCTCGGTACGGCTATCGCCCCTACCTGGGCCAGCTCGACCTGATGAGCCACCTCGTTGCCGCATATGAACGTGGCGGAATGGGCCACAGTCTCCTTGTCTTTGCTCGCGGCTGACTCCTACCGCAGGGCAGTCTTCACGCCCGAGACGATACGTCGCTGCCGTTCTACCGACCGGTACATATAGGCGATGTAGCCGATCCCCACCGCACCGAGCGCGAGGCTGAGTGGAAGTCCATCCTTCCCCAGCTCGTCCCAGGCGAAACCGAGTGCCAGGAGAAGACCACTCGCCAGGTGCGCGATCGCCGTGAGCGCGTTTGCGGGTGCGAGCTCGAATGGCTCGTCGTAGTGCTTCCACGCGATTCGTGAGGCGCTGACGATGAGCGGGAAACCCGCCAGGGCGGCCAGCGATGCCGCTGGCAGGACACCCGTCGCGACGAGGATGGCGATCGCCACAAATGGCGACGCCCCAAGGACGGGATAGAGGTGCGCCGCCCGGGCGCGCCCGAGCCGGACTACAAGCGTCCGCTTCCCCGTCCGCACATCGGCGTTGTAATCCGGGAACTGGTTCACGTAGAGAACCATGGCGATGAGCAGCGCCACGGGAATGGATGCAAGCAACGCCTTTCCGGTGATCTCCCCGGCCTGGATATAGAACGCCCCGGCGGTCATCAGCACGCCATAGTTCAGCGCCACCATCACTTCACCGAGCCCACGGCCTGCCCAGAAGACCGGCCGGGCCGAATAAAACACGCCCGAAATGAGTCCCACGGCGCCAATCGCCAGCACCCACGGCGACCCGCTGACTGCAAGCCCGATACCGATGATAGCGGCCAGGAGCGATAGCCCGCTCCCAAGCAACAGTGTCTCCACGGGTGTCATCAGTCCGAGTTGAATCACCCGGCTGCCGCCGCTGAACGGCCGCACGAACTCCCGGTTTGCCTCATCGTTGCCCGTGCGGTGATCGAAATAGTCATTGAGCAGGTTCGTGCCCGCCTGGATGGAAACGGCCGCAATGAGCGTCAGGATTGCAGCCAGCCACGCGATTGTGCCCGTGTGCTGCCACGCAACCGCTACTCCCAGGATGACCGGGACGACACTCCCAAGCAGTGAGATCGTCCGCGTTCCCGTCATCCAGTTGCCAATCCGCCGCCACGCCTCTCGCAGATCACTCTGTTGACGCTTGTTCTCATCGAACTCCACCACCGTCGGGGGCATCCCGGCCACGATCTCACCGAATATCCGCATCTTCACCTCGGTCGGCGTGACACGGATGAAGTCGAGGATCTCCGTCTGGTTATTCGCCTTGAGGTGGGCGACGATTGGCGATGGCCCGGCCGTCATCTCGAGCGCCCGAGCCCGTTCTGCCGGGTCGCCGATAATTTCAGCCCGGCCCGTGATCTCGATCTCACGCCAGCCATCCTGCGAGGCGCGGCGGTCGAGGACGAGAAGAGCGACCGTCGGGTTGTTCACCAGCTGCAGCGTCTTGGGGTCGCCCTTCATCGATGAAAGGTAGATCCCGAAGTCATCATCGGCCGCGAAATGCATCATCCGCGATCGAAGCGCCGGCCCGGCAGTCGTGCTTACTGCCACCTCATCGATTGCGTTGAGCGACTCCAGGATCTCATCCCGGCTGTGATTCCCGACAACAATGCGTCCGTGCATAGGTCTGCCCCACCAATACTTCTCATGATGCTAACGGGTCCTCAGGCGAGGGCAAGGACGATGCTTACATGGTCCCCGCTTCTCAACACGGCGCTGGCCACTACCCCACGACGAATAGGATCCCCGCCACGCACAACGTGGTCCCCGCCGCGACACGTCCCGTGAACCGCTCGCCGAGGAATATGATCGAAAGCGGAAGCCCCATGAGTGGTGCAGTCGCCGAGAGTACGGCTGTCCGCGCGGCGCCCGCTGACTCCACCGCGTAGACGTACATCAGGCTGCCAAACCCGGTGCCGATGAGCCCTGCCGCGGCGATCCCGAGAAGGGTGCTGCGGCTCGCGAAGGGCTCCCTCAGGCGTTGCCTCTGCGTGATACCCGCGAAGAGAAGGAGACTGATCCCTCCCGCCGGTGCGCGGATGGCGCCGGCCGATACCGCTCCGAGGTCGCCGCGTGCCCCTGCGAGCCACAACGTCGCGGCCGCCCAGAAGATCCCCACGAGCAGGAGTAACGCATACCCGAGCAGCGGATGTGGCTCGGCCGGAGCATCGTCTGGCAGATCGTCGAAAGCGTTGAGTGCAGGCTCGGCGGCTGGTACCGCGGGCAGCGGCTGTGCGGGCCCCTTCGAACCGGGAACAACAATGAACGAGATACCCGCGCCGATCAGGAGTGCCCCGAGCGGCAGCCCCCACTTGAACGGCTCGCCCAGTAGCACGATGCCGCCCGCCACGGTCATCGAGATGTAGAGCGCCATCGAGATCGGGAACGCCTTCTGCATACCCAGCAGCCCGAGCACGCGAATATACAGCGTATCTCCGAAGCCGTAACCGAGAAATCCGCTGCCGATGACTCCGAGCAGCCCCACCGCGGTCGCCGCCCCGTAGTCACTCGCCTCGCCGCTGATGAGCAGGATGACCAGCAGTGCACAGCTTCCGAGTATCAGGCGCAGCCCGGAGAGTACCGTCGGTGCGGTCCGGGCCGTCAGCGACGTTAGCATCACGCTCGTGAATGCCCAGACCATAGCCGAAATGAGCGCCGCAAGCTCCCCCACACGCTGCATCGTACCGGCGCTGCCGTTGCGCGCGATCATGGCTCGCTGTTGCCCCGGCACGCGCGAAGATCACCGTCCCGGCGGGCATAGGGCGCGCTCCGTGCATGCACCGTAGACTCGATCACGTGAACGAACTCCCACCTATCGAGATCGCTCCCAATTGGACAAGCGCAGCAGGCGCCGTTGAAGCGATCCTCGCCTATCTCGGCACTCCGCTACCCCGCCACGCCGTCATGGGATTGACCGGTCACGCATGGCATCTCTGCCTCGGATCGAGGGAAGACGTCGTGGCCCTGCCATCCGGCCCCAGCGACTACGACCGCGCGGCTATGGCCGGCCGCTACGCCCGCACTGGTTGGCGCTGGGAGCGTTTCAGCGGCACACCCGCGGACCGTGATGTCGCCATTGAATGGGCGAAGGCACGCCTCAATCGTGGCGTCCCGCTCATCGGTTGGGACTTCCATCTCCACGAATTTGCCGTGGTCTATGGCGTCGACGTGAGCCGTGGCGGATTTCTTGTCTCCGATGTCATCACCGCCCAGGTGTCGGCCTTTGCGCCGTGGGATACCTGGCCCTCGCTCGGCGAGATCGAACTCGTTGCCCCCATCGAACCGGTGGACGAGGAGACACTGGCGACGATTGTGGACGCATTGCAGACAGCACTCGACTGCTTCGCCGGCAACGACGGACCGGCCGACGGTCAGCCGCGTGGCACCGCCGGTCTCGAGGCATGGGCCGCCGCCTTCGAATCCGAGACCGAGGTCGATCGTGCGGGGAACGCCTACACTCTCGCCGTCCTTCAGGCAGCCCGCCTCGATGGGGCCGCCTTCCTTGCCGACGTCAGCGCTGCCCTTCCCGAACTCTCCGAATCACTTGGCCGCGCTGAGCGTGCTCTTACCGATGAGGCCGCTGCACTCTCGCCGCTCCTCACGCTCTTTCCGTTTCCCACGGGAGGACACGGGAACGTTGCCAACGGTGGCCTCCGCCGGGCCGCCGCTATGGCTCTCCGCCGCTCAGCCAGGCACGAGCGGGTGGCCGCCGAAGCGATCCGTGAGGCGCTGGAGATCCTCGAACAGGAAGTCTGAGCATCCCGGCGAGCATCCAACAGGGCGTGGCGCTTGCGCACCGGGTGTGAAGCGCGAAGCCCCGTTGGGCCGTACACTCACCCACGGCGCAGACTTTCGGGAGACGCAGAAGCACGGGGCGGCCGTTGCGGCGGTTGGCACTGCATCGCATCGACGCTGCGATCTCCACGGCTTGATGAGCGCCCGGAGTACACGGCCTTGGATTGGTGGCGGATAGTCCACGTCCTCTCGATGATCTGGCTGGGTGCGGGCCTTGGCGCGACCTATCCGCTCATCCTCAAGGCATGGGCTTCGAAGGATGTGAAGTACCAGATGTACTGCCTCGTTGAAGCAGCGGACAACGAGATGCGGGTCCTCCTTCCTGGCGCCGTTGCTACGGGTATCACCGGTTACTTCTGGGCCATCTCGCAGGAGTACAACTTCTTCAAGACGGGCTGGCTGGCAGCCCTCAGTCTCCTCTATGTGTTCTTCTACCTCGTCTGCCTGCCGCTTCTCGGTTTTGGCCTTCGCCGTGCCCGTATCGCAGCCCTCATAGCCGTCAAGAAGGGCGAAGAGACCCGGGAACTCCGCGATATCCTTGACGACCGCGTCCCCATTGTCTTTGGTACCCTCCTCGTCCTTAGTGTCCCGCTTCTCGCCTGGCTCGCCGTCTTCAAGCCATTTTAGATCCGACGCGCCCGTCCGCCCTGCTCTCAATCGCCGCATTGACATTCCATCCGACTGGCTGATGTACTGGACGCTACAGGCGATGACGGAGACGAGTAATGCCCGCCAGCCTGCCCAGCGAACCCCGATCGGTGCGAGGGGGTGCGGGCAGCGGGCGCGAAGATCCCTCCCGAGCCTCCGGCCGAACGAGGAACCTCTCCTCCAGTAGATCCGGACGGTGGCCAGCCGTTAGCCGTGGCAGGGGCGTGGCAGCGCCCCGACGAGGGTCCTTCCCCGGAAGGAAATCAGGGTGGTACCGCGGGCCTGCGCGCTCGTCCCTGGGTGTGGGATGGGCGCGTTCTTGTATCCGCCTCTCTCGCACCTCGTTGTCATCACTCTCGGTACGACGCAGCCGCCCCCATGGTTGCATCGGTCCCGAAACGCGAGAGGTCTGCCCGTGTTCAAGCCCGTCGACCCGAAGGTCAGCTTCCCCCGCCTCGAAGAGAACATCCTCCAGCTCTGGAAGGATCGGCGCATCTTCGAAAAGAGCGTCGAGCAGCGCCCCGAAGACAAGCTCTTCGTCTTCTACGAAGGCCCGCCCACGGCCAACGCCCGCCCCGGCATTCACCACGTGCTCTCCCGCGTCTTCAAGGACCTCATCCCGCGCTATCGCACCATGCGCGGCTACCGCGTGCCCCGCAAAGCCGGCTGGGATACCCACGGCCTCCCCGTTGAGCTCGAAATCGAGAAGGAGCTCGGCATCAAGTCCAAGCCCGAGATCGAGGAGTACGGCATCGCCGCCTTCAACGAACGCTGCAAGGCCTCCGTCTCTCGCTACGTTGAAGAGTGGACTCGCCTCTCCGAGCGCATCGCTTACTGGGCCGACTTCGACCACCCCTATGTCACCTGGCACAACGAGTACATCGAGACCGGCTGGTGGGTCTTCAAGCAACTCTGGGATCACGGCCTCGTCTACCAGGACTACCGCTCCACGCCCCACTGCCCGCGTTGTGGAACCTCTCTCTCCGACCACGAGGTTTCGCTCGGCTACGAAGACGACACACCCGATCCGTCAATCTTCCCCAAGTTCAAGATCACCGATGAGGCGCTCTTCAAGCGCGGGCACCCACGTGCCATGCCTTTCAACGACCGCCTGCACCTCATTGCCTGGACGACCACGCCCTGGACCCTTCCCGGAAATGTCGCACTCGCGGTGAAGGAGGATGCCGAGTACGGCATCTATCCGCACGATGGCGAACTCCTCGTCATTGCGAAGGCCCTCGCCCCGAAGGTTCTTGGCGATGACGCGAAGGAGATGATGGTCCTCCCGGGCAGGATGCTTGTCGGCCTCGAATACGAGCCGCTCTATCGTCCCGAACTCCTGGGTCAAGACGTCATGCGTTTCGACGACGAAGGCCGCCTCCGCCGAATTACCGGTGATATCCGGGAGCAGACCGACGGCCTTCGCCGTGTCATCGCCGCCGATTACGTCTCGCTCGATGACGGCACCGGCATCGTCCACATCGCCCCGGCCTTCGGTGGTGAGGACTTCGATGAAGGCAAGCTCTTCAAGCTCCTCTTCGTCCAGCCGATTGACCTCCGTGGCATCATGGCCCCCGACCTTCCCGGTGCCGGCAAGTTCGCCAAGCAGGCGGACCGCGACATCATCCGCGACCTCGAAGAGCGCGGCCTGATGCTCAAGCATGGCACCATCAAGCACACCTATCCGTTCTGCTGGCGCTGCGGCACCCCGCTCCTCTATTACGCGAAGCCCAGCTGGTATATCCGCACCACGAAACAGCGTGATGCCCTCGTCGCCGGTAACCGGGAGATCAATTGGTATCCCGAGCACATCAAGAGCGGCCGCTTCGGCAACTGGCTTGAGAACAACATCGACTGGGCCGTCAGCCGCGAGCGCTACTGGGGCACACCCCTGCCGTTCTGGAAGTGCGAAACGTGCGGCCAGTCGGAGTGCATCGGTTCCAGGCGCGAACTCGCCGATCGCGCCACCGACCGCGCGAAGGTCGAGGCCATGACTGACCTCCATCGCCCGTTCATCGATGAGGTCACCCTCACCTGTCACTGCGGCGGTTTGATGCGACGCACCCCCGAGGTCGCCGACGCCTGGTACGACAGCGGCGCCATGCCCTACGCCCAGTGGCACTACCCGTTCGAAAACGAGGACGACTTCCTCAAGTACTTCCCTGCTGACTTCATCTGCGAGGCCATCGACCAGACGCGCGGCTGGTTCTACACCCTCCACGCCGAAGCCACCCTCCTCAAGGCTGTCGAGGCCGTGCCCGAGGGCATCGCCTACCGCAACGTCATCTGTCTCGGCCACATCCAGGACGAGAAGGGCAACAAGATGTCCAAGAGCCGCGGCAACGCGGTCGAACCCTGGAGCATCCTCGACCTCCACGGCGCCGATGCCACCCGCTGGTACATGTACACCGCCAGCCCTGCCGGCTCCTCCCGCCGTTTCTCCGCCGGCCTCGTTGAAGAAGGACTGCGCCGTTTCCTGCTCACGCTCTGGAACACCTATTCGTTCTTCGTGAGCTACGCCAATATCGACGCCGCCGATCCCCGCAAGGTTCCCGATGGCCAGGCGTCCGAACTCGATCGCTGGCTCCTCAGCGAGCTCAACAGCCTCGTGGTGAAGGTCACCGACGAACTCGAGGCCTACGACCCGACCGACGCGGGCCGTGCCATCGAAGCGTTCGTCGACGACCTCTCGAACTGGTATGTCCGCCGCTCGCGCCGCCGCTTCTGGCGCGGTGCCAGCGAAAGCGACACCGACAAGCAGTGGGCCTACCACACGCTTTGGACCGCCCTCACCATGGTCTCGAAGCTCCTCGCACCGTTCACCCCGTTCGTCGCCGAGGAGATCTACCAGAACCTGGTCCTTTCCCTCAACTCGAATGAGCCCGAAAGCGTCCATCTCGCCTTCTGGCCTGTCCCCGATACCGCGCGCATCGACCGTCGTCTCAACGACGAAACACAGCTCGTGAAGCGCATCTGCTCCATGGGCCGCGCTGCTCGCGCCCGCGTCCAGATCAAGGTCCGCCAGCCCATCTCCGAAGTTGCCGTCAAGGTACGAACACCGGAGGAGGCTGCCGCACTCCGCAAGAACGATCAGCTGGTCCTCGAAGAGCTCAATGCCCGTTCCCTCCGTATCCTCGACGATGAAAGCGAGGTCGTCCGCTTTGATGTGAAGCCAAACTTGCCTGTGCTCGGCCGCAAGTACGGGAGCGACGTCCCGGTCATCCGCCAGGGTATCGCCGCCATGCCCGCCGGGGTCGTCGCCGATCTCGTCCGCAAGAACCAGCCGATCGCCGTCGAGGGACACACCCTCGAGTCCGAGGATATCCTCCTCGAAGCCCGCGATGCCGAGGGCTATGCCGCTGTAACCGATGCCGGATACGTGGTGGCTGTCACGACTGCCATCACCCCCGAACTCGCGGATGAAGGCCTCGCACGCGAGATCGTCCGTCGTATCCAGGACATGCGCCGCGAAGCCGGTTTTGAGCTAACCGACCGTATCACCACCTGGTACCAGGGCGATTCCGATATCGCCCGCGTTGTTGCAACTCACGGCGACTACATTCGTGCCGAAACCCTCACGACCGAGATCGTCGCGGGTCCGCCGCCCGATGGTGCGCTCCGCCTCGAGCATGATATCGAAGGTGCTGGGCTCATCCTCGCCGTCCGCCGGAATTGAGATGCGAGGCGAAGGCGGGCGTCACCCCCGCCCGGCCATCCCGGCGCCAACGAAGTAGGTCGTGAAATCGGCGATGGTTCGCGGGCCCAGGTAGGTCCGCATTTGTTCGAGTGCGGCCTCCGCTCCCGCGTTCCCTGCGCGGATCAGCCGGTCAAGGTCATCGAGCGAGTCGACGAGACCCTGGCTCAGCTCTCGGTACGCTCGTGCCAGGTCGTCGAATGCTGGGATCTGGGGCAGGTCCGGATAGGCCCCGAGTGTTGCGGCGCGTGCCCGGATACGTTCCGCCTCCGGGCCAGTCGCACTGCCGATGCTCTGGGCCATTTCCCGGTAGACGGCCGTCATCTGGTTGTGCTCGGCTGCCATCATCTGCTGCTCGATGGGGACACGCTGCTTCACCCCCTCGAGAAGCGTCTGCATCATGATCACCGCGACGGCCGCCTTCTGGCTCTGGAGTTCGGGCATCACATCGCGGTTGAGCGATGCAATCACCCCGTCGATGACTTCGGCGATGCTGGGGCTCGTGTACATCTACGCCTCCTCCGAGACAGCCTGGCTGGCGAACATCGGATAGTTCAGGAGTTGCGGGAACGAGGCGAGCGACGCCACCACCGGCTGAAAGATGTAGAGCTGCAGCAACTCTTCGTGCTCCCTGTCCAGGCGCCGTTTCACCGCCGCCACGACGGGTGTGCCGATATTCGCCGCAGTGAACACGCGGAAGAACTCGACCTCTTCGGGTGTAACGTTGAAGCCCGTCAGCCTGTTGTAGTGGCCAAGGAATCCGCCATCCGCTTTCACCGACCCGAAGATGTCGGTCGCCGAAAGCATATCCATCTGCTTGAGCCAGCCCAGGTCCTCGCGCGGGTCGCCCACGTGCGCATTTTCCCAGTCGATGAGCGCTGTCACGCGGCCGTCCTCGTAGAGGAAGTTCGAAGGATTGAAGTCGCCGTGCACCAGCACGAGCGGCAGCGCCCGCGGCTTGTTCCGCCGCATCCAGAGGAAGCTGTCGTAATACACCGGGATGGGGTCGAACGCGAGATTCGGATAGTTGTCCACGTAGTACTGGAGCATTCCGTCCATGTACGAATCCCACGTCGAGACATCAAGGCCGATACCGCGCGGATCATCGAGATCGCCCTTCGGATTCAGGAGCGCCCTGCTCGTGAGGTGGAGTTCCGCCATGAGTTCGCAGAGGTGGGTCGCGACGCTCTCCAGCTGGCCAGCGTTCGCCCCGCCATTGAACAAGGCGGAGGGCTCACCGCTCCCGCGGACACGCTCGATGATCATCGCGGGCTCACCGAACGTGCCTGGGTCCATCTCCACGAAGTAGCTCTCTGCCACGGGGATGTTCGTGTGCTGCGCAACCAGGCGGAGAAGCTCATGTTCGGTCTGCCGGTCGCTTGCCAGGATGTTCGCTGCCGGTGGCGGGTCTTTCCGCAGGATCATTGGATGGGTCTGGCGTTCGCCGCTGCGGACAACGTGGCAGTCGAACCGGTACGTTTCCTCAGAGTAGCCGCCGGCGATGACCGCGAAGCCCTCGATGATGATCTCCTGTGCGTCGGGCCACTGGCGTGCCAGGAATTGCGTGAGCTGGTCTTGCATGCTGCTCCCCTCCCGGAGTGGACGGGAGTCTAACAACATCCGAAACGTGATACCACATACCCCGTAAGGCAGATGTGGAGTCAATGGCACCGCATCCTAAAGCTCCGGGTAAGACGAGGGCGCATCGATACACTCCCGCAATGCCTCGAGGCAGCGGATGACGCTTTCATGTCGGGGCGCAGGTACTGTTGCGCGCACTTGATGCTTCGAGCCCGGTGATGGATGACACACTCCCGCTCTACCCGTCCGAAAGCGGAGCCTGCCGTGCCTTCGGCCATTCCCGGTGGCCATCGCGCCAGCCACCCGTTCCATTCGAAACCTATGCCGGCTTCGAGCGTGAACGACTCGCCCTGGCTGCTTACTGGCGCCGGCTCTAAGAGGAACTCGAGGCTGTTGATCGGCGCCTCGAGGAGCTGGAAGCGATCCTC
>WBZR01001078.1_pt1 | contig 37043 bp, 30 predicted proteins | sample 5204231 | NCBI WGS metagenome assembly WBZR01 (sample SAMN12412403, study PRJNA552823) | activated sludge metagenome | isolation source: activated sludge from anammox sidestream of wastewater treatment plant... | place: USA: Virginia | collected 2017-08 | reverse complement strand
GGAGCTCCGGCGCGACGAGGTCGTCGAAGTGCGTATCACGAAACGTGTAGGGCGTTTCGCGCGGCGGCGTGGGCTCTGCGGCTGCACCCTGCGCCTCGAAGCTCAGCGCGTTCGGAGGCGGAGTTCCCAGAATGGGTTGCTGGATCGGGTCTCGGGACGGCGGCGCAGGCTCGGCCGCGACCACGGCGGCCTCTTCAGCCCGTTGCTGCTCGATGCCGTCCATGCGGTCGAGGACCGCGGCCAGCGTCTGCTGCAGCGTCTCCAGCACGGCGAAGGCGGCCTGTTCGTTCTGGCGCTGCTCCGCGATCGCCTGCTCGACGAGCCCCCGGATCTCGTCGTAGCGGCCCGATTGCGCTTCGACCCGGCCCGAGAGCGTCGTCACCAGCGAGACGGCGTAGGCTTCGGCTTCGCGTCGGTCGGCGATCGAAGCTTCGACGAGCTGGTGCAGAGCGTCATGACGGTCGGCGAGATGTGCGGCCTCGCTGCCGTGGCGGACATGGGCGTCCTCGGCGACGCGTCGGGCGATGGCTTCGAGATCGACCGCGAAGCGGTTGTCGGTGTTGAGCAGCTTGGCGAGGCGATCATCGGAGACCTGTGCCATCACGGTGCGCACATCGTTCTCGATGCCGTCGATGCGCACGACATGGCGCTCGAGCTCGGAGAGCTTGTCGCCGAGCTCGTTGACGTGCACCTCGATGAGGCGCATCTCCTCCAGGTCCGACCGCCGGGCCACGTCCTTGAGCGTCTGGCCGAGGTGTGCCTGGAAGGCGTCGATGCGGGCTTCGAGCGCGGCCACCGCGGGGCCGGGCCTCAGGTCGGCGAGGGCCTGCGTGATGCGCTGGGTGATATCGTTGAAGCGCTCGCCGATCCACGCCTGCTGCGTATAGGACATCGCCGCGGGGGCCTGGCGAGGATGGGTCTCGCTCAGCGCCGCTTCGTGCCCTTGCATCAGCGCTTCCGCGGCGTCGGCGTCCCAGGGCTCGTCGCCGGCCTGGTCGAGCAGCATGTAGGTGCGGGCGCGGGGGCGGCGCGGCGGACTGGGCCGGGCGGCCTCCGCAACCTTGAGCCGCTCCACGATGTTGGCCATGGTCTCCGTCTGCTCGCGCTGCGCCATCTCGATCTCGCGCGCGATTTCACCCAGGCTGCGGGTGGGTGCGCCGGCGGGTCCGGAGAGGCCGTAGCCGCTCCGGAGCGGCTGTCCGCTCTCCTGGTCGAATGTCAGCATGGGGGTCCCCTGGGGTGCAGCGCCGCGCTCGACCTCGGCCCCCGAAGGGGACAGGCGGCGCACCTCGTGCGAAGCCGAAACGCGTGGAGGGCCGGACGCAGCACGAGACCGGAAACCTGAACGTGGAAACGGTGGCATCCGGCAGTAAACGAACTATTAAATGCTCTGAATGAGCTGGAAAATAAGGGATTGTCGTAATGAGGCGCGCGAGCCTGTCGGCGCGTTTGCAATGGTGATTCGCTGGCGCCTGGCGGCGAAACGCGACGGACCGGGTCGCAAGCGATCGATAAGGCTCAGCGCGAGCAGATCGCGGCGCGAAACAACGCCGAAAAAGAGAGCGTCGCCGCCGCGCTCCGCGCTCAAAAAGAGCCTCGGCTAGAAAAAGAGACGATAGCGGACGAAATCGTCGGCGTGGGTGAAGCGGTCATAGACGCTGCGCGCGGCCGTGTTGTGGGCTTGCGTGTGCCAGTAGAGCCGCGACCAGCCCTGGCTCTTGGCCATCCCGGCGAGATCCCGGATCAGCGCCTCGCCGATCCCCCGCCCCCGATGCTCGGGCGAGACGAACAGATCCTCCAGGTAGCAGACGGGGGCCATCGTCCAGGTGCCGGCGTGAAGTACGGAGAGGCTGAAGCCGCACACCTCGCCGCCGGTTTCTGCAACCCGGCAGAACAGGCCGTCCTGCTTGCGGATGAGCCGCTCCCAGGTCTTGAGCGTCACCTCCTCCGGCACATCCGTCTCATAGAACGCGAGATACCCGCTCCACAGCTTGCGCCAGGACGGTTCGTCGTTCGGAAGTGCGTCACGGATGAGCATTTGCGCAAATCCCCAAGAACGTTGCCGCCGTGCCTTGTCGTGGCGGTTGATCAGCATCCCTATCAGAATATCGTCCATGTGATAGGAGGATTTGGAGCTTGGCATCCCGTGCAGGACAAAAAAACGCGGCGGCCGCAGGAGCGGTCGCCGCGCCAAAGACCGAAAGGAGATCTCGGATTAGATGAGATCGATCTCGGCCGGGAGATAGGACGTGACCTCGAGGCCGACGTCCTGCTCGCGAACCGAAGGTTTCATCCAGGTCTTCATGAGTCGTTCCTCCTTTGAAACGCGCACGACGATGCACGTCGGCGCAACAGAACGATGAGGGTGCGGACCGTCCGGAGGCCAATCGTATTTTCAGACCCGTTCTATTAGACGGCCTGATGTTACACTGTACCGAAAGCGTCCGAAGCCGTGATTTCAAAGCCATTTCGCGGCAAGTCGGCGGGGTGGATCAGTCGCGCTGACCCCGTCACGCGATTTGAACTTTTCGTGTTCGGGCGGCGCGAAATCACGCGCAAAGCAAAATCGAAACGTGAGCCACGGGTAACGGCATAGGGCTTTTGAAAGCCGTCGGTATCGGCAATGAAAACCGATCGCAAAAAAAAAGCGGCGACCGCTTTCGCGATCGCCACCCGAATTCGAAGAAAACCGACCGTCTTTAGATGAGGTCGATCTCAGCCGGCAGATACGAGGTCACCTCGAGGCCGACTTCCTGCTCGCGAACCGAGGGCTTCATCCAAGTTTTCATGAGAATTCCTCCTGAGTGTTCCAACAACCAGTGGGCCGCCAGCCCAACTGATGCTGGTTACGTATATAGGGGGATGCTCCGATAACAGCAAATCGCAAGTTCGTGATAAGATCATCAGGAAATATTATCGCTCCTGAAAGCTGACCTTATGGCGCCGGGCGCGAGAGAGGCAGGCGAGGGGAGGCCCAAGCCGGGCGCGCTCAGATCGCGTCCTTGCGCGGGCCCTCGAACTCGCGCGAAAGCGCCACCTCGAGATTGCGGAGGTCCTCAGGGACCGGCATGCCATAGGCCCTGAGCTCGTTGAGCTTCTCCATGAGCTGCAGATAGAGCTCATGAGCATCCTCGGGCTCGTTCTGCATCCGCGTGAGCAGAAGGCCGATCTCCGCTTTCACATCCTCGAAGGCCATGGCGCTGTCTCCCGATACATGGGGAGTACATAGGAACGCGGACCCCCACGCCCAAGCCCCGCCCGTCCAGATCCGCGTCTCTCGGCCCCGCCGTGTCATCCGGTGCCGGATGTGCTAACCTGCCAAGGTGCGGAAACGGGGGTGGCGCGACGAGGATCGCGCGACGGAATGGGCGCACTTGCGCGGCGAAGCCTGAGCGCGGGCGGTGCACGCGATGGGGTCTCGGACATGCGTTTTCTTTGGGAGCGGCTCCGCGAGGGTCTGGCACGGAGTCTCACGATCAATCCTGCAACGCTCTTTGCGGGCGGTGGCGTCGTGCTGGCAACGGTGGTCGTCGTGTACGGCGCGTTGCTCGGCACCGATCGGGCCGTTGAAGACGCCGTCGCCGTGAGTGGCCCGGTCTTCACGCCGGTCACGACCACAGCGCCCGCCCCGCCGCACGCCGGCCGGGCGGCGAACCCGGCGGCGGCCCCGCAGGTCGAGGACGAGGTGTCCGTCACGCGCGCCGTGCAAGCGGCGTTGAAGCGCGCCGGCTGCTACGGCGGCCCCGTCAACGGAGTCTGGACCGCCGCGACGCGCGCCGGCATGGACGAATTTACCAGCCGCGTGAACGCGCGCCTGCCGGTCGATCGTCCAGACCCGGTGCTGCTCGCGCTGCTCGAGACCCACAATGAGATCTCCTGCACGGCGGGTTGCACCAGGGGCGGTGAGGACGGCTGCGTGCCGCCCGCAACAACGTCCCCGGCCACCCAACGCGCCGAGGCGAAGGAGGCGCCGCGCGCCGCGCCGCCTCCGAGCGGAGCGAGCGCCGCCATCCGGGACCTCGGGGGCGCCTCCGCCGTTGAGCGGACCGCTTCTGCGGGCAGCGAGGAGGATCCGATGCGCGAGGAGGCCGCCGCGACGGCCGCCGCAGCAGCCGCGGGCAAGACCCCGCAAAAGGCCACGAAGCCCGTCCCGCAGCGCGCGCCCCGTACGCAGCCCTCGCTCGCGCGCCAGGTGTCGAAAGGCTTCCTTGAGATCCAGCGCAGCCTCGACAAGCTCTTCTGAGCGGCTGTGGCCGCCCGCCGTGTATCTCGGGTGGCCGCGACGGATCAGCCGATCCCTCGGGCCACCTTCCAGATCTCCTCCTCGACGGCGATGTCGGCGAGGATGCGGTCGAGAAGCAGGCACGTCCGCTTGAAGAGGTCGGAGCCGCGCCGGTAGTCGGCAGCCGCGAAGAAATCGACGCGGCCCGCGCGGAACAAGTCCACGCACGTCGCATACCCCTTGCCGCGGCCTTGCGGATGCACGGCGACTGCGTGTCCGCCGCTCTTGCGCATCAGCGCCATGGACGGCACGTCCGTCTCGCCGTCGCCGAAGTAGATCATGTTGCGGAAGGGGATCGGGCGCAGGTCCTCGGCCATGTGAGCATTGATGCTCTCGCCGGGATCCTCGATGCCCTTGTTGATGCGGAAGAGATACTGCGTTTTGCCCGTGTCCGTGATGACCCGCTTCGGAAACGGCAGCTCGTAGGCGTCGAACCAGTATTCCGACGCGAACACGTTATGGAAATGGCGCCGGATCGCCGTGCCCTCGATGATCTCGGCGAGCCCCGACGAGACGAGGTAATGGCGAAGCTTGACGCCATGGCTCTCGGCGCGGATCCGGAGATAGGCTGCGATCTCGTCGAACCACTCGGCTACGCCGGGGAACAGCTCCACCTTCGCGCCCTGTTTCACAAGGGCGTTTCGGTCGATGCTGAGGCCCTTGTCGCGCGCGAGCTTGTACATGAGGTGCATGTAGGTGATCAGCGGATCGGCGCGCTCGGCGCGTGCGAGGCGCCCGCACTCGGCCCAGAACGCCGCCGGGTCGACGCCGAGCTGTGGCAGGAACGAATATTCCTGCATGGGGCGCGGCGAGAGCGTGCCGTCGAAATCATAGACGAGCGCAATGGTCTTCTTGTCGAAGGCCGCGCCGGTCTTCGCTTCTTTGCGAGCCTTTTTCCGGGCCTTGGGCGCAGCGTCGGCCTCAGGGGCCGCATCGTCCCCGCTCCGCTCCGTCTTCCGCCCCGTCGCGCGGTCTGTCATCGCCGGCTCCTGTCCATCGAACGGCTTGACGGACAGTCCGCCGATTCGGGGGGCGCCCTGAAGGCGCGAGCGAGGCCATGCACAGCAACGGCGCCCCGCCGCGCCGGGAGAGGCGCCGTGTCGCTCTCAATGATCGTGGCCGCCGCACCCGCAGCCGCCCGTGCCGCCCGCATGGGCATGATCGTGGCCATGGCCGCCGCAACAGCCGCCCTCGTGGGCGTGACCATGGTCGTGCCCATGATCATGCCCATGGTCATGCCCGCAGCCGCAGCCGTGATGGTGATGCTCGCGGGGATCGGTCAGCACCGCAGCGAGCCGCCGCTCGATGGCGATCGACTGCTCGCGCGGGGCATCCCGCGCCTCGAGGGCGAGCGCCATGATCTCGGCGCCGATGCGCAGGTCGTCCACCTGTCCGAGGTAGTGCCGCCGCAGCCGGCCCTGCCGGTCAAAGACGAGGATCGTCGGCGTGCCCTGAATCTCGAAGGCTTCCATGGTTTTCGGCAGGTCCTTGCCGTTGGTCTTGTCGAGCGCCACCGGGAAAGAGAGCCCGTGCTCGGCGACGAAGGCTTCGAGCGCCGCCTTGGTCTGCGTTTCCGTCGCTTCGAACGGGACGTTGAGGCCGATCACCTGAAACGCATCGTCGCTGAACGCCTGCGCCAGACGGGCCGCCTGCGGCAGGCCGTGCTTGAGGCTGCCCGGGCAATGCTGCTGGAACGCCGCAAGCACCACGACCTTCCCTTTGAGGTCCTGGAGGGTGGGCGCCGGATCGGCGTTGAACCAGCAGGCGGTCTCGAGCTCCGGCGGGTTTTCGGGGTCGAACATCGAAGAAGATCCTTTTCATAGCCTCGACGGGTTGACGTCGCGCGACGCACCCTATCCGGAATCGGCGCCCGGCGCGAGGCTCGGACTGAGCCCGGGGCCTCGGCGTTCCGGTGAGCAGCTTCAGAGCGCCTGCGCCGGCCAGACCTGGAAGACGGCCCGCCCCGTGCTGCTCATCGCCTCGACCACGGCCATGTTGTCGAAGCCGGCGAGGCGGGCCTGCATGGCCTTGAGCAGCGCGTACTCTCCATTCGCATCCATGGGGATCGTGAGCGTGGTGCGCCGGTCGCGATCGGAGAGGACCCAGAGCAGGTCCATCTGCAGGGCCCCGGATTCGATCGTCAGGATTGCGACATTGGCGAGGTTCGACCACAGCAGCGTCGCGACGCTGCCGGCGCCGTCGTCGACCGTGATGATCTTGTCGTCGTGCATCACGCGCGCGGGCGACACGGTGCGCCTGTGAGGCCGGGCCTCTGGGTGTCGGCGGAACAGCTTGAAAAGCCAGCTCAGCATCGCAACGATCCCGCTCCGGTCCCGCAAGGCATCGGTCCCCGCACGAATGCAGCGTGTGCGCCGGAGCGTACATGCCTTGCTCCTTGTAGATCACGATTCATGCGGGAGAGCGAGCCGCTGGCGTCGGTCGAAACGGCGTCCGGAAAGACAAGACCCCCGGGCTTGCGCCCGGGGGTCTTGGAGATGGTGAAATGGAGAGATCTCGAGACGGATTGAAGCGTCCTCAGCCGAGCCGCTGCTCGAGCGCCGAGAGCTCATCGTTGAGAGCCTGCGGCAGCTTTGCGCCGAACGTTGCGAAATGCTCGCGGATGGACGGCAGCTCGGCCTTCCAGCCCTCGCTGTCGACGCGGAGGAGCTCGCCCATGGCCGCGGGCGAGACGTTCAGTCCCTCGAGATCGAGCGCACCTTCGGCCGGCAGCTTGCCGATCGGCGTGTCGATCGCCCCCGCCGTTCCCTCGCAGCGCTCGAAGATCCACTTGAGCACGCGGCTGTTGTCGGCATAGCCGGGCCACAGGAACTTGCCCTCGGGGCTCTTGCGGAACCAGTTGACGTAGAAGATCTTCGGCATGTTGCTGCCGCCCTTCTCGCCCATGTTGATCCAGTGCTGGAAGTAATCGCCCATGTGGTAGCCGCAGAACGGCAGCATCGCCATCGGGTCGCGGCGCAGGTCGCCGACCTTGCCGGCGGCGGCGGCGGTTTTCTCCGAGGCCATGATCGAGCCGAGGAACGTGCCGTGCCGCCAGGAGAGCGCCTCCGAGACGAGCGGCACGACCGACGCCCGCCGGCCGCCGAACAGGATGGCGTCGATCGGCACGCCGGCCGGATCGTCCCATTCTTTTGCGATCACCGGACACTGCGCGGCCGGCGCCGTGAAGCGCGCATTGGGATGCGCGGCAGGACGTCCCGAGGCGGGCGTCCAGGAGCGGCGCAGCCAGTCGACCGCGTGGGCGGGCGGCTCGCCCATGCCTTCCCACCAGACATCCCCGTCGTCCGTGAGCGCGACGTTCGAATAGATGATGTTGGCGTGCAGCGTCTTCATCGCATTGAGATTGCTCTCGTTCGATGTGCCGGGCGCAACGCCGAAGAAGCCCGTCTCCGGATTGATCGCATAGAGGCGCCCGTCGGGGCCGAACTTCATCCAGCAGATATCGTCGCCGATCGTCTCGGCCTTCCACCCCGGGATGGTCGGCACCAGCATGGCGAGGTTGGTCTTGCCGCAGGCGGACGGGAAGGCCGCGGCGACGAACTTCACTTTGCCTTCGGGGTTGGTGAGCTTGAGGATCAGCATGTGCTCGGCCATCCAGCCCTCGTCGCGGGCTTTGACCGAAGCGATGCGCAGCGCGTGGCATTTCTTGCCGAGCAGCGCGTTGCCGCCGTAGCCCGACCCGTAGGACCAGATCTCGCGCGTCTCCGGGAAGTGCGAGATATACTTCGTCTTGTTACACGGCCACGGCACGTCGGCGATGCCCGGCCCCGACAGCGGATAGCCGACCGTGTGGCGGCCGCGCACGAAATCGTCGCTGTTGCCGAGCGCAGCCAGCACTTTGTCGCCGACGCGCGTCATGATGTGCATGTTGGCGACGGCATAGGCGCTGTCGGTGACCATGACGCCGATGCCGGCGATGGGCGAGCCGATCGGGCCCATGGAGTAGGGCACCACGTACATTGTGCGCCCGGCCATGGCGCCGTCGTAAAGCTGGGACAGCGTCGCCTTCATCTCGGCCGGATCGGCCCAGTTGTTGGTCGGGCCGGCATCGTCCCGGCTCAGCGATGAGATGAACGTCTGATCCTCGACGCGGGCCACGTCCGCGGGATCGGAGCGCACGAGGATGGAGTTCGGCCGCTTGGCAGGGTTGAGCCACTGCGCGGTGCCGCCGTCCACGAGCGCCTTCAGCAGCTCCTGGTACTCCCATTTGCTTCCGTTGCACCATCGGACGGACTCCGGTTTGAACAGGGCCTTGGTCTCTTCGACGAAGGCCAGAACGGCCGGATTGGTTGTTTTGGCCTCCGAAGGCGACATGACGTTCATTTTCCCGATCCTCTGCGCAATGGACGTTGACGAAATGCTTTTGAGCCAAGCGGGCAAGCTAGCATTCGGCGAAGCATGCGGACAAGCGCACGTCCATTGTGCAGGGTGCGTACTACTGAGGGATTAGGCTGTATCAGGCGCGGGTTTGTCGGTCGCGTGCGACGCCCGCGAGACGCACCAGCTCCTGGCGGGCCTCGTCCGCGCTCGTTACGCGTTTGGCGAACGGCAGGCGGCACGTCTGCCCGTCGCAGACGATGTCGAAGCCGTCGGGATCGAGACCGGTCATGCGCCAGGGGCCGCCGGGCGCACCGCCAAGCTCCGTGGCATAGAGCGCAAGCGCTGCGGCGTGGTCGTCGTTCATGTGCGAGACGATGTCGTCGTGCGCCGCAACAAGCGGTCCGGCATCCCCGACGTCCACGATCAGGTCGGCGTGCCGCAAGTCGACGATGCGGCCGAAGCCGCCGATGTAGTGCGCCCGCTCCACCTTGAGCTCGTAAAAGGAGAAATCCGGAAAATCAGCATACCCACGCGCCGCCTCGTGCCGCCTGAGGAAGCGCTCGCGCGCCCCGCCGCGGGTTGTCTTGACCGCCTCGCCCATCACCGTGACGCGGCCGCCCGCCAGCGGATCTCCGGCTGCATCCGTGCCGTCGAACAGCACGCTCGCGCGCCCGTCGGAGGCGAGATTTTTCGCGTGAAGAGCGAGGGTTGAGATCAGAAACAGCGGCGTTCCGTCCACATCGGTTGCGATTGTGACCAGCGAGGCGTAAGGATGGCCCGTGGATGCCTCGAGGGTAGCGAGCGATGCCTTGAGGGCGCGGCGCATGAGGAGGCGCGCGGCCGCGGCCGGCGAAAGCTCGGCTCGGGGCGCCTCAGGGGTGCGTTCGGCAGGACCGCGATCTGTCATCGGATGAACCCTCTGTTGTTGCGGCCCGCGAGGCCGTTCAGTTGCTGTTCAGGCCGCATTCCGTAAGACGGACCTGCCACAATTGATCCACCTTGGGACCATAAAGCGCCAAGGGCATAGATAGGGTTGCCGCGAGGATAATCGGGACCATGAAAGAGAAAAGCACCATCGCGCTTGTCGACGACGAGCGCAACATTCTGACCTCGCTGGGAATGGCCCTCGAGGCCGAGGGCTACAAGGTGCGCACCTACAGCGACGGCGCCTCCGCCCTCGAGGCGCTGACCGAGGATCCGGCCGACCTCGGGATTTTCGACATCAAGATGCCGCGCATGGACGGGATGGAGTTGCTCCGCCGCGTGCGCCAGCAGTCCGACATGCCGGTCATCTTCCTCACGTCCAAGGACGAGGAGATCGACGAATTGTTCGGCCTCAAGATGGGGGCCGACGACTACATCGCCAAACCCTTCTCGCAGCGCCTCATCGTCGAGCGCGTCCGCGCCATCCTCCGCCGTCTGCAGCCCAAGGACGGGCAGACCGCCGAGCCGCAGGTGGCGCATATCCTGGAGCGCGGCAAGCTGAAGCTCGACCCCGAGCGCCACACCTGCCATTGGGACAACCGCCCCGTCACGCTCACCGTCACCGAGTTCCTGATCCTCCAGGCGCTGGCCCATCGTCCGGGCGTCGTCAAGACGCGCGACGCTCTGATGGACGCCGCCTACGACGATCAGGTGTATGTCGATGACCGGACGATCGACAGTCACATCAAGCGCTTGCGCAAGAAGTTCAAGCAGGTCGACGACAGCTTCGACGTGATCGAGACGCTCTACGGCGTCGGATACCGTTTCAAGGAAGCGTAACGGCGCTGTGTCATGCGCCTCGTGAGCCCCGCGTGGGCGTCGGGTTGAGCTTCGGAACTGGCGGGGGATGACGACATCCTTCGCATGGAGGGGTGATGGCGCTCGAGACCGAGCGAACGCCGGTGGCGGACACGGGGCTCGAGGCCATCCTGGCGGGAGCCCGCCGGCCCCTCGGCGGCCTGGCCGCCCGCGTTCAGGATCTCGTGCGGCGAAGCCCGCGGCCCGTCGTCGGGCTCCCGCGCTGGTGGCGGACGTTCCTTCCCGTTCGCTTCATCGCCGGCAGCCTGTGGCGGCGCATCCTGGTCGCGAGCCTCGCCGGCCTCGTCGTCATGATCGGCGGCATTCTCTATTTCAACGAGAACAACGCCTGGCTCATCGAGGCGAAACGCGAGTCGCTGCGCGTTCAGGGCGAAATCATCGCCGCCGCCATTGCGGGTGACGCCCGCGTCGAGACGGGCCGTCTCGTCATCCACACCGATCCCCTCGAGGAGGAGGCCGAGGTCCCCGAGGACAACGCCTTCGCCGCCCACGAGCTTTCGATCCGTCCCGAGCGCGTGGCCCCGATCCTGCGCCGTCTCATTCAGCCGACGACGCGTCGCGCGCGCGTCTACAGCCGCGACGGAACGCTGGTGATGGATTCGGCGACGCTGCTGCAGCGCGGCCAGCTCTCGCGCCACGAGCCCAAGGTGTCCGACGGCAGCAAGATGCGCACCAAGGACTTCTGGACCCGCCTCAAGTCCTGGACGATGATGAACGAGGATCTGCCGGTCTATAAGGAGATCGGCAACGCCAACGGCACCTCCTATCCGGAAGTGAAGCAGGCGCTCCAGGGCAAGGCCACCGCCATGCTGCTGCTCAACGAGAAGGGCCAGCAGATCGTCTCGACGGCCGTCCCCATTCAGCGCAGGGGCGTCGTGGAAGGCGTGCTCCTGATGTCGACGCGCCCCGGCGAGATCGACAAGATCGTATCCGACCAGCAGAGCCAGATCTGGCTGCTCGCCGCCTTCGCCATCCTTGCGTCCTTGATCAGCGCGCTGGTCCTGGCGCGGACCGTGGCCGGGCCGATCCGCCGCCTGTCGGCCTCCGCCGATCTCGTGAGCCGCAACATCAGCGCCCGCCATGAGCTGCCGGATTTCTCGCATCGCACCGACGAGGTCGGCCGCATGTCGGCCGCCTTCGCCGCCATGACCGCCGCCCTTTACCGGCGCGTGGAAGCGAGCGAGAGCTTCGCCGCCGACGTCGCCCACGAGCTCAAGAACCCTCTCACCGCGGCCCGGTCCATGGCCGAATCCCTCTCCTACGCGCGCACCGACGAGCAGCGCAAAGAGGTGGTGAAGCAGATCCAGAACGAGCTGATGCGGCTGAACCGGCTCATCACCGATGTCTCCAACGCCTCCCGCCTCGATGCCGAGCTCGCGCGCCAGCAGATGGGTCCCCTCGACATCACGGCGGTCGTGTCCAGCGTCACGCAGATCTTCAAGGACATCCTCTCGGGCGACAGCCGCCGCGTCGAGACGGTCATCGCGGGTGCGCCCTTCGAAGGCGCCTTTGTGGTCAACGGCCACGCCGGGCGGCTCGGCCAGGTTTTGACCAATCTCGTCGACAATGCCGTCTCCTTCTCGCCGGAGGACCGGGCTGTGACCATCTCCCTGCGTCGCGTCGGCCGCGACGTCGAGCTGGCCGTGGAGGACGAGGGGCCCGGCATCCCCGAGGATCGCCGCGAGATGATCTTCGATCGCTTCTACACGGATCGTCCCGAGACCGAGGTCGTTCGCGGCAAGAACTCCGGCCTCGGGCTCTCGATCTCGCGTGAGATCATCCGCGCGCACGGCGGCGAGATCCTGGCGGAGAACAAGCCTGCCGCGGCCCGCGGGCCGTCGAGCGGAGCCCGTTTCGTCGTGCGCCTTCCGGGCCGCATCGCCTCGGCGCGGGCGGGCATGGCCGGCGCGCGGCGCGCGGCATCGGATCTTCTGCATGACCCCGTCCGCGAACGGAGCTGAGCTCGTCCACGGCACGGCGCTCGCCCTCGGCGAAAAGGCCGTGCTGATTCGTGGGCCGTCGGGATCGGGCAAGTCGGATCTTGCGCTGAGGTGCATCGCCGCGCCGCCGTTCGGAGCGGGCGCGCTCCGTGCCGCGCTCGTCTCGGACGATCAGGTGCGCCTCGCGCGGAAGGGCGAGGCGGTCGAGGTAAGCCCGCCCCCCGCCATTGCCGGCAAGATCGAGGTGCGCGGCCTCGGCATCCTGACCTTTCCGTTCCGGCCCGAGGCGCGTCTCGCGCTGGTGGTCGACCTCGTGCCGGCGGCCGACGTGCCGCGCTTTCCGCTGGACCCGATGTCGGCGTGCTATCTCGGCGTCCCGTTTCCGCTGCTCCGCCTTGCGGCGTTTGAAGCCTCCGCCCCCGTTAAGCTTCTTCTGGCGCTCGAAGCGGGCATCGGGAGCGGAGCTGCGCCATAAGGCGCCAGCAAAACCCCCTTGCTTTGCCCGCGAACCCCTGTAAGTCTCCGGCCCGCCGCGAAGGCGGGGCGGGGATGTGATCCTGAAGCTCATGACACCACGGAGATTGTCGTGACGCCACGGAGACTTGGGGCACGGCCCAGGGGTGAGCCGATGCTCGAGAAATACAAAATCGCAACAACCTCGGCTTGGTTGAGATGATCGGACTTGTGATCGTCACACACGGCGGCTTGGCGATCGAGTTCCGTGCGGCGCTCGAGCATATCGTCGGCCCCCAGACGCAGCTCGAGACCATCTCGATCGGACCCGAGGACGACATGGAGGCGCGCCGCTCCGAGATCCTGGAGGCCGTGCGCCGCACCGATACGGGATCGGGCGTCATCATCCTGACCGACATGTTCGGGGGAACGCCCTCCAATCTCGCCATCTCGGTCATGGACGAGGCGAACGTCGAGATTCTGGCTGGTATCAACCTGCCGATCCTGGTCAAGTTGGCCGGCCTCAGGGCCGAGGCGCCGCTCGATGAAGCGGTAACGCGCGCGCGCGAGGCCGGACGCAAGTACATCAAGGTTGCGAGCCAGGAATTGTCGGGCGAGCAGTAGGGGGTTGGGCGGCGCACGATGCCTGAGATCCAAGACAGCAAGCGACCCGAGGCCGTCGTCACCGTCGTCAACCGCAAGGGGCTTCACGCCCGCGCCTCTGCGAAATTCGTGAAGCTCGCCGAGAGCTACCAGGCGAGCGTGACCGTGACGCGCGACGGACAGACCGTCGGCGGCACCTCGATCATGGGGCTGATGATGCTCGCCGCCGGCCCCGGCTCGACCCTCTACATCACCGCCGAGGGCAAGGAAGGCCCTGAAGCGCTCGCCGCCCTGGTCGATCTGGTCGAGACCGGCTTCGGCGAGGAGCTGGCTGAGGAAGACTGACCTCTCCACAGACCCCGCCTCCTGCCTCCTGCCCGCTGCCTGTTGCCTGTTGCCCCCTGCCTGCCTGTTGCCTCCCGCCTGTTGCTTGCTGCCCCTCCCCCGTCCCCTGCGGCTCCCAGGGACATAAAGACTTATTTATATCTTATTGCGATCGCACCACCGCGCCGCTATACGGGGGCGGACTTTGCGCCGGCGCGCCCGCCGCTGCCGGCGTCCGCACCAAAAGGGACCCTGCATGACCGCCAACCAGGACTACATCGTCAAGGACATCTCGCTCGCTGCCTTCGGCCGCAAGGAGATCGACCTCGCCGAGACCGAGATGCCGGGCCTCATGGCCATCCGCGCCGAGTACGGCCCCAAGCAGCCGCTCAAGGGCGCGCGCATTGCCGGCTCGCTCCACATGACCATCCAGACCGCGGTCCTGATCGAGACGCTGAAGGCGCTCGGCGCCGACGTCCGCTGGGTCTCCTGCAACATCTTCTCGACGCAGGACCACGCCGCCGCCGCCATCGCCGCCACGGGCACGCCCGTGTTCGCCTTCAAGGGCGAGACGCTGACCGAGTACTGGGACTTCACCGCCCGCCTCTTCGACTGGCACGGCGGCGGCGTTCCGAACCTGATCCTCGACGACGGCGGCGACGCCACCATGCTCGTGCACTACGGCCTGCGTGCCGAGAACGGCGACACCGCCTTCCTCGACGCGCCCGGCTCGGAGGAGGAGGAGATCTTCTTCGCCTTGATCAAGCGGCTCCTCGCGGAGAAGCCCTCGGGCTGGTTCGCCCATGTGGCGACGTCGATCCGTGGCGTTTCCGAGGAGACGACGACGGGCGTGCACCGCCTCTACAAGCTGGCCGAGCAGAACCAGCTCCTGTTCCCGGCGATCAACGTCAACGACAGCGTCACCAAGTCGAAGTTCGACAATCTCTACGGCTGCCGCGAGAGCCTCGTCGACGCCATCCGCCGCGGCACCGACGTCATGCTCGCCGGCAAGGTCGCCTTCGTCGCCGGCTTCGGCGACGTCGGCAAGGGCTCGGCCGCCTCGCTGCGCCAGGCCGGCGCGCGCGTCATCGTCTCTGAGATCGATCCGATCTGCGCGCTCCAGGCGTCGATGGAGGGCTACGAGGTTGCCCCCATCGAGAACGCCTTCAGCCGGGCCGACATCTACGTCACCGCGACCGGCAACCGCGACATCATCACCGTCGACCACATGCGGCAGATGAAGGACCGGGCCATCGTCTGCAACATCGGCCACTTCGACAACGAGATCCAGGTCGCGGGCTTGAAGAACTTCAAGTGGACCAACATCAAGCCGCAGGTCGACGAGATCGAGTTCCCGTCCGGCAACCGCATCATCCTCCTGTCGGAAGGCCGCCTCGTGAATCTCGGCAATGCCATGGGCCATCCGTCGTTCGTCATGTCGTCGTCGTTCTCGAACCAGACGCTGGCGCAGGTGGACCTCTGGGCCAATCCCGGCAAGTACGAGAAGAAGGTCTACACGCTGCCGAAGGTGCTCGATGAGAAGGTCGCCGCCCTCCACCTCGAGAAGCTCGGCGTGAAGCTCACCAAGCTGCGCCCCGAGCAGGCCGATTACATCGGCGTGTCCGTCAACGGCCCCTACAAGCCGGACCACTACCGCTACTGACGCGCCAACGGCTCGCGGACGATGGCCCGCGGACGATGAAACGTGGTCCTATGAAGAACCGAAGCCCTGCGAGCGGCCACCTGTCCGCCTGCGGGGCTTTTGTTTTTTAGGGGCCCGCCGGCCTAGAGGTTGGCTGCGCGGTGTGCCTCTCTTGGGCTGGCATCGGCCTCCGAAGCTCCTCATACTTCCAAAGCGATTCGCTTTTTTCGAGCGGGCGTTGCCGCGTGCCCGGCCAGGATCGAACTCCGAGATCGATGCAACCCAAGAGCCCTACGCCAGAGCGGCAGAACACACGGGTCGAGCTGGTCATGCTGGCGCTCGCCAGCCTCGCTGTCGTCACCGTTCTGACCGCGACGCTCGCCTCCGGCCGCCGCCTCGCCGAGGAGGGTGGGCTGCCGGGGCACACTTGGCTCCTGGCCGCGCTCGCGGCCGTGGCGAGCATCGGCACGATTTATCTTCTCTACCAGGCGATCACCTCCATGCGCCGCCAGGCGCGCCGGGCCCAGGACGAATCGCGCGAGCTGCGCCGGGCGCTGGCTGCGGCGGAGGCCCTGATCAGGGCCGAGCCCCAGGTGCTCATGCACTGGGAGCAGGGGCGCGGCATCTCCGTCGTCACCAACACGCTCTCCGGCGTGCCGGGCCTGCCCGCCAACACGGGCGAGCTGGTGCGCTTCAATTTCTGGCTCGACCAGAAGAGCAATGCCGCCTTGAAGTCGGCTCTCGAGGGTCTCTTCTCGGAGGGACGCGCCTTCAATCTCATCCTGAAGACCACGGCCGGCGGTCACGTCGAGGCGGACGGCCGCGCGGCCGGCGGCCGCGCCGTGCTGCGCTTCAAGGATGTCGCCGGCTACAAGCGTGATCTCTCCGTGATCCTCGACCAGCACATGCGGCTCGCGCGCGACGTGCGCTCGAGCCGCGCGCTGCTCTCCGCGTTGCCGCATCCGGCCTGGCTGCTCGATGCGGCCGGCCGGCTCACCTGGGCCAACAGCGCCTACATCAAGGCCGTCGAGGCCGAAAGCGAGGCCGAGGCGATCGAGGGCCAGATCCAGCTCCTGGAATCGCGCCAGCGCAAGCAGGTCGCCCGCGTCCTGAAGACGGGGCAGACGTTCAAGGATCGCCTGCCGCTCGTGGTCGGCTCCGAGCGCAAGATGCACGAGGTGACCGTGCTGCCGCTCGGCGACGCCACGGCGGGGGCCGCCATCGACGTTGCCGATCTCGAAAGCGCCAAGGGCGAGATGGACCGGCAGATCGCCGCCTACGACCGCACGCTCGACCGCGTCGCGACCGCCGTCGCCATCTTCAATGCCGAGCAGAAGCTGACCTTCTTCAATGCCGCCTACCAGAAGCTCTGGCAGCTCGACGCCGACTGGCTGGCGACGGGGCCGACGGACGGCGCGGTGCTCGACCGCCTGCGCGAGCTCGGCCGCCTGCCCGAGGTCGTGAAGTATCGCGAATGGAAGTCGAATGTTCTCAAGTGCTACAAGGAGGAGGCCGAGCACGAGGACTGGTGGCACCTGGCCGACGGCCGCGATCTCCATGTCATGGCCGCGCAGCGCCCCGACGGCGGCGTCACCTATCTCTACAAGGACGAGACCGAGCGCCTCGCGCTCGAGAGCCGCTACAACGCGCTCATCGGAGTCCAGACCGAGACGCTGAACAGCCTCAAGGAAGGCGTGGCGGTGTTCGGCACCGACGGCCGCCTCCAGCTGCACAATTCCGCCTTCGCCGCCATCTGGAAGCTCTCGCGCCAGCAGCTTGCCGAGAAGCCGCACATCGACGAGTTCGTTCGCGTCACGCAGGTGCTGCACGGCGAGATGTCGACCTGGAAGGAGATCAGCCGCGCCGTCACCTCGTTCGAGGAGCGCGAGCCGCTCGAAGGCCAGATGATCCGCCCCGACAGCAGCGTCATCGACTATGCCGTGACGCCGCTTCCCGATGGCGGCACGCTTCTGACCTTCGTCGACGTGACGGACTCGAAGCGCTACGAGCGCGCGCTGATCGAGCGCAACGAGGCCCTCGTCACCGCCGACAGGCTGAAGAACCAGTTCATCGGCCACATCTCCTATGAGCTGCGCACGCCGCTGACCAACATCATCGGCTTCAGCGAGCTTTTGGCCAATCCGATCTTCGGCGTGCTGACGCCGCGCCAGCGCGAGTACCTCGACGACATCGCCTTCTCCTCCAAGACCCTGCTCGCCATCATCGACGACATCCTGGACCTGTCCGCCATCGACGCCGGCGGGCTGGAGCTGAAGCTCGCCGCCGTCGACGTGGCCGCCGTCATCGATCAGGCGATCAACAGCATTCGCGAGCGTGCCGCCCGCGCCCGTCTCACGCTCGACATCGCGGTGTCCGACGATGCGGTGGCGTTCGTCGCCGACGAGCAGCGCGTGCGCCAGGTGCTTTACAATCTCCTGTCCAACGCCGTCGGCTTTTCCAATCCCGAAGGCGTCGTGCATCTCTCCTGCTGGCGCGAGGGGGGCGTGATGGTGTTCTCGGTCGAGGACGAGGGGATCGGCATCCCCAAGGAGCAGCAGGCCCGTATTTTCGAGCGCTTCGAGAGCCGCAGCCAGGGCGGCAAGCACCGCGGCGCGGGCCTCGGGCTTTCGATCGTCAAGAGCCTCGTCGACCTGCACGGCGGCGACATGACGCTCGACAGCGAGCCTGGAAAGGGAACCAAGGTCACGGTACGCTTCCCCGCGCGTGAGCTCGAGCAGACGCATGTCCCGACCGATAGCAAACCAGCAGCAAGACTGGCGCGTGCCTGACGCCGACGAGGCGGGGGTCACACGCCTTGCCGAGCGCGTCGCGCTGAAGATCGCAGCCGGCGACGTGGTAGCGCTCTCGGGCGATCTCGGCGCCGGCAAGACGACATTCGCGCGGGCGCTCATCCGCGCTGTCCTTGGCAACCGGGTGGCCGAGATCCCGAGCCCCACGTTCTCTCTGGTTCAGACCTACGCCGCCCCGCGCCTCGAGCTCGCCCATCTCGACCTCTATCGCCTCGCGGGCGATGATGATCTCGTGGAGCTCGGCTTCGACGAGCTGATCGCGGCCGGCGCCGCCGTCGTCGAATGGCCCGAGCGCGCCCCCGGGCTCGCGGCCGCCAACCGCCTCGACATTCATCTGGCCCAAGGCGCCCGGCCCGAGCAGCGCACGGTGAGTTTCACCGGCCACGGCTCCTGGGGCCCGCGCCTCGCCCGTCTCGCCGCCCTGTCGGACTTTCTCGACGCGCACGCCCCCTGGAGCACCGCCAGCGCCGCGTATCTGCAAGGCGACGCCTCGCCCCGCTCCTACGCACGCCTGATGCTTCCTCCCCCTGCCGACCTCTCCGCGGAGGAGGGCGGCGGAGACGCGCGCCGCTCCACCGCCATTCTCATGGATCAGCCGCGCCAGCCGGACGGCCCGCCGATCCGCAACGGGCTGCCCTATAGCCGCATCGCCACGTTGGCCGAGGACGTCCGCCCGTTCGTCGCCGTCGCGAACGCGTTGCAGGACGCGGATCTCAGCGCCCCCGAGATCTACGCGGCGGACTTACAGCACGGCTTTCTCGTGCTCGAGGATTTCGGTGATCGGGTCTACGGCGCGGAGATCGCGCGTGGCACTTCGCAGTCGGAGCTGTGGCGCGCCGCGACCGACGCGCTCCTCGCCTTGAGCCGGCATCCCGTGCCGGAGGAGATCGCGCTCCCCGACGGGACCGCCCATCGCGTTCCGCTGCAGGACGCCGCCGTGCTCGGCATCGAGGTCGAGCTGCTGCCCGAATGGTACTGGCCGGCCGTGCACGGGGGGCCGATCCCGCCGCCCATCCGCGCGGAGTTTATGGCCGCCTGGGACGGGGTTTTCGCGCGCCTTACGGGTGAGCCCAAGGGCTGGGTGCTCCGCGATTTCCATTCGCCGAACCTTGTCTGGCTTCCCGAGCGGCACGGCGCGCGCCGCGCCGGGCTGCTCGACTTCCAGGACGCGCTTCAGGGATCCCTCGCCTACGATCTCGTCTCGCTTTTGCAGGACGCGCGCCTCGACGTGCCGGCCGCGCTCGAGCACGAGCTCCTGGCCTATTACCTTGAGAGACGTCGCGCGGAGCCGGGCTTCGACGCAGGTGCGTTCCGCTTCGCCTACGCGGCCTTGGGCGTTCAGCGCAACACCAAGATCCTGGGCATCTTCGCCCGCCTCGCCGTGCGCGACGGCAAGCCCGCGTATGTGCGTCACATCCCGCGCATATGGCAGTATCTGGCGCGCGGCCTCGCCCACGCCGACCTCGCGCCGCTCGCCCGCTGGTTCGACACGCACCTGCCGGACGCAGTGCGCCGCGACCCGCCAACCCTGCTTCGCCTCGAGGGCACGCCGTCATGAGCGATAAGGTGACGACCGCGATGGTGCTGGCCGCCGGTCTCGGCACGCGCATGCGGCCGCTGACGGACACCATGCCGAAGCCGCTCGTCCCCCTCTGTGGCACGCCGCTCCTCGACCACGTGCTGGATCGCCTCGCCGCCGGCGGGATCACGCGCGCGGTGGTGAACGTGCATCACTTCGCCGAGCAGATCGAAGCCCACCTCGCCGATCGCACGAGCCCTGCCATCGCCATCTCCGACGAGCGTGACGCGCTGCTCGACACCGGCGGCGGCGTCGCGAGGGCGCTGCCGCTGCTCGGCAAGACGCCGTTCCTGATCCACAACTCCGATTCGGTCTGGGTCGAGGGCATCGGCTCGAACATCGCGCGGCTCGTCGCCGCCTTCGATCGGGACCGCATGGACGCCCTGCTCCTGCTCGCTCCCGGCGCCGACAGCCTCGGCTATGACGGCCGCGGCGATTTCCTCATGGCCCCCGATGGCGCGCTGACGCGGCGCGGCGAGCGCGCCACGGCGCCGTTCGCCTTCGCCGGGGTCTCCGTCGCCCACCCGCGCCTGTTCGAGGAGGCGCCCGAGGGGCGTTTCTCGCTCAACGTGCTGTGGGACCGGGCCATCGCCGAGGGCCGCCTGTTCGGGCTCCGCCTCGACGGCGTGTGGATGCACGTCGGCACCCCTCAATCTGTGGAAGACGCGGAAAGCTGGATGAAGCGCGCCGCGAGCGCCTGAAAGAAGGCCATGGAATCGGATATCCGGCGTTAAGAGGCCCTCTCCATCCAGGTGATCCCCTGTCCCCGCGCGCCAACATCTACACGATCGAAGCCGGGCGGCCGTTCCTCGATTGCCTCGCCGGCGCCGTGCTCGACGGCACCCTGCCGGCCGGTGGCGGGCCGCGGCCGGCGCTCCTCGATCTGCCGCGCGTCACGCTCTATCTGCCGACACGGCGCGCGACGCGCGCCGTCGAGGACGCCTTCCTGCGCGCCGGTGGCGGACGCGCGCTCCTGCTGCCGAGGATCGTGCCCATCTCGGAGGGCGAGGAGGATCTCTCGCTGATCGCCGCCGCAGCGGCCGAGGCGCACGCCGGTGCCATCCCGCCCGCCATCGGCGAGCTCGAGCGCCGCCTGGTGCTGACGAGCCTCATCCGCCGCTGGACGGAGGCCATGAACCAGAGCGGCACACAAGGGGCAGCCGTCGCCGCCACCTCCGCGCAGGCCGCCGTCCTCGCCAAGGAGCTCGCGGCGCTGATGGACATGGTCGAGACGGAGGATGTGAGCCTCGACCGGCTGGATACGCTGGTGCCCGAGATCTTCTCGGAGCACTGGCAGAAAACGCTGCGCTTTCTCGGGATCGTGACGCAGGCGTGGCCGGGCTACCTCGCGCAGGCGGGGCTGCTCTCGGCGGCCCGCCGCCGCAACGCCGTCATCCGCGCCGAAGCCGCGCGCCTTGCGGCGTCGCCGCCGGCGTCGCCCGTCATCGTGGCCGGCGTCACCGGCTCCATTCCCGCCACCATCGCGCTGATGCGCGCCGTGGCGGGCTTGCCGAATAGCGCCATCGTGCTGCCGGGTCTCGACACCGATCTCGATGCTGAAAGCTGGCAGACCATCGGTCCGGAGCATCCCGAGCACCCCCAGTTCGGCCTGAAGAAGCTTCTCGACGCGCTCGGCTGTGCCCGCGGGGATGTGACCCGCCTGGGTGACAGCGCCTCTCCGGCGTCCCGCGCGCGCACGCGCCTCATCGCCGAGATCATGCGTCCCGCCGGCACCACCGAGCGCTGGGAGGGCTTCGCCGCCGCCGCGCGCAAGGACCCGGCTGGCACCGCCCCGGCCGGCTTGAGCCTCGTCGAAGCCCCGACCGCTCAGGACGAGGCGGAGGTCGTGGCGCTGATCCTGCGCGAAGCCGCCGAGACGCCCGGCAAGACGGCAGCCCTTGTCTCACCCGATCGCTTCCTCGCGCGCCGCGTCGCGGTGCGTCTCGAGGCCTGGGGCATCAAGGTCGACGATTCGGCGGGCCGGCCGCTCGGCAAGACGCCGCCTGGCGCCTTCCTCGATCTCGTCATCAACGCGGTGGCAACGCGCTTTGCGCCGGCCGAGACGGTCGCCCTGTTGAAGCACCCGCTAACGCGCCTCGGCCTCGATCCGTTCGCCGCTCGCCGCGCCGCCCGCGCGCTCGAGATCGCGACCTTCCGGGCGCCGTATCTCGGCGAAGGTCTTGCGGGTGTCGAATCGGCCTTCGAGCGCGCCGCTGCCGACCGCGAGGGCGGCGTGCGCGTCCATCCCGCCGTGAAGCGGCTCTGGACGGAGGACTGGCAGGGCGCGCGCGATCTCATCGCCCGCCTGCGCGCCGCCTATGGGCCGCTGCTTGCGCTCTATGAGCGGACGGAGCCCGTCCTCCTCCACGATCTCGTCGACGCCCACTGCAAGACCGCCGAAGCCGTCGCCCGGCTTCCCGCCGATCTTCCTGCTCCTCTCGCCGAAGGCGGCTCATCGACACGGGACGGGGAGGGATTAGAGAGCCGGGAAAACCCGACGGCTGACGAAAGCCCCCTCTGGCGCGACGAGGCCGGTGAGACGGCCGCGCGCCTGTTCGCAGGCCTGCTCGATCCGGCGCTGCCCTCCCTCGACCTTTCCGCGTCGGACTACGCCGACCTCTACCGCAGCCTCGCCGCGGCCGAGACCGTTCGCCCGCGCGGCCCCGTGCATCCGCGGCTCTTCATCTGGGGACCTTTCGAGGCGCGGCTTCAGCAGACCGATGTCGTCGTTTTGGGCTCGCTCAACGACGGCACCTGGCCGAAGTCGTCCGACCCCGGCGCCTGGCTCAACCGCCCCATGCGCGAGGCGCTCGGCCTGCCCTCGCCCGAGGAGAAGATCGGCCAGTCCGCCCACGATTTCGCGACCCTGCTCGCCGCGCCCCGGGTGATCCTGACGCGCGCCGAGAAGAAGGACGGCGTGCCGACCGTCCCTTCGCGCTGGCTGCTGAGATTGAAGGCGTTGCTCGAGGGCATGGGCGCCGTCGAGGCGCTTGCGCCGCAGGAGCCGTGGCTCGCCTGGGCGCGTCGGCGCGACGACATCGCGCCGGTGGCGCGCCTCGCCGCCCCCGAGCCGAGGCCGGCTAGCGCGCAGCGCCCGCGCCGGCTCTCGGTCTCGCGCATCGAGACATGGATCGCCAACCCGTATGCGATCTTTGCCGGCGAGATCCTGAAGCTCGCGCCGCTCCCGCCGCTCGGCGAGCCGCCCGGCCCCGCATTGCGCGGCAGCATCATTCACGATGCGCTCTCGGAGTTCGCCAAGGCGTATCCGGCCGCACTCCCCGGCGATATCGAGGCCGAGCTGGTTCGCTTCGCGCGCCAGGCGCTCGACGCCTACGCCGCCCACCCGCGCATCGCCGCCTTCTGGGTTCCGCGCTTCGAGCGTTTTGCCGCCTGGTTTGCTGCGACGGAGCCCGCGCGCCGCTTGGGCGTCACGGAGGTGCGGGCCGAGGTTTCGGGCGAGCTCGTGCTCGATGCGCCGGCCGGCCCCTTCCGTCTGACCGCGCGCGCCGACCGCATCGATGTCCGGGACGACGCCCTCGTCATCTCCGACTACAAGACCGGCGCGCCGCCGCCCGACAGGAAAGTGCTGGACGGCGTCTCGCCGCAGCTCCCTCTGGAGGCCGCCATCGCCGCCGACGCGCTCGGCTTCGAGAAGCTGCCGAAGCGCTCCGTCGCAACGCTGCGCTACATCCGCGCCTCCGGCGGCGAGCCGCCGGGCGATGCGCGTGACGTGAAGGCGCCCGATATTGCCGCGCTCGCCCGCGAGACCCTCGAGGGCCTCACGCGCCATGTCGCCCGTTTCGACGACGAGCGGACACCCTATCGGCCGCTGCGGCGCGCGCGCTTCGGCTACGATTACGACGCCTATGCGCATCTCGCCCGTGTTGCCGAATGGTCGTCTGGTGCCGTTGAGGAGGGGGACGCCTAGTGTGATGATCGAGAAATTCGCCACATCAAGCGGCCTGCTCCCGAGCGAATTTCTCGATCTGAATCACACTAGCAAATCCATGATTCTAGTGTCCCTTATGAGTCCGAAGTTCGCTATGGGACCTAGCCGCAAACTCAAGCGAACTTCGGAATCGGGACACTAGCCATGTCGGCGCTCATCGAGCACAGATCCATCGAGAGCGAGCTCGCGCGCACGCGCCGCCGCCAGGCCGACGCGGCCGACCCCGCCGCCTCCGTCTGGGTGAGCGCCAACGCCGGCACCGGAAAGACGCACGTCTTGACCACGCGCGTGCTTCGCCTCCTCCTCGCCGGCACGCCGCCCGAGCGCATCCTCTGCCTCACCTACACGAAGACGGCCGCCGCCGAGATGTCGAAGCGCGTCTTCGACAGTCTGTCGAGATGGGTGATGCTGCCGGACGATGCGCTCGAGGCGGCTTTGCTCGCGTTCCTGGACCGCAAGCCCGATGCATCCGAGATGGCGCTGGCGCGCACACTCTTCACGCGTGCCACGGAAACGCCGGGCGGGCTCTCCGTGCAGACCATTCACGCCTTCGCCGAGCGTCTGCTGCAACGCTTTCCGCTCGAGGCCGGCGTTACCCCGGGCTTCGCCATCCTCGACGAGGCGGCGGCGCGCAAGCTGATGCGCGAAGCCATCGACGACGTGATCGGCAGGGCGGCGCGCGCACGCGAGAGCCGGCTCGGAGAAGCCCTCGCGGCGGCCATCGCCTACGCGGCCGACGACCGCTTCGACGACACGCTGGCCGGCGCGTTGAAGGAGCGCGACTGGCTTGAGGCCGCAGCCGACATGGGGCTCGACGCCGTCGAGGCGCTCTACCGCCGCCACTTCGGGGTGCGCGATGGCCTCACGCGCGCCGCGATCGAGGCCGAAGCCGCCAGGCTCGTTTCCCCGCGCGAGCTGATGCACGTGCGCGACGTGTTGCGGGGCGGCAGCAAGACCGACGTCGGGCTCGCCGACAAGGTGGCCGCCGCACTCTCGGCCGAAGGCGGACGCGCGCGCCTGGAAGCGCTCTCCGCCCTCTTCCTCAAGACCGACGGCACCCCGCGCGAGAAATTCCTGACCAACGCCCTGAAGGCGAAAAACCCCGAGATCGATCCGATGCTGACGCGCGTGCAGGGCCGCTTCCTCGCGCTCTGGACCGAGCACCAGGGTGCCGCCGTCGTCGAGGCGACCATGGCCCTCATCCGCCTCGCGGACGCCGTCGCGGCCCGCTACGCCGACGCCAAGCTCCGCCGCGCCGCCCTCGATTTCGACGATCTGATCGCACGGACCAAAGCCTTGCTCGCAACGCCCGGCTCCGCCGAGTGGGTGCTGTTCAAGCTCGACAACGGCCTCGACCACATCCTCGTCGACGAGAGCCAGGACACGAGCCCCGCGCAGTGGAGGGTGGTGGAGGCGATCGCCTCCGAGTTCTTCGCGGGCTCGGGCGCGCGCGCCGACACCGTGCGGACGCTGTTTGCGGTCGGTGACGAGAAGCAGTCGATCTATTCGTTCCAGGGCGCGGCGCCGGAAATGTTCTCCGCCATGGGCGATCGCTTCGCCGACCTCGGCAGAGGCGCCGGCGCGACATGGCGCACGGTGCCGCTCACGCTCTCCTTCCGGACCGTCGCCCCGATCCTTGAGGCTGTGGACCGGGTCTTCGCCGATCCCGCCCGTACCCCCGGCGTCTCGCCCGCCCCGCACGCCGTCAAGCGCGCCGGCCACGGCGGCATGGTCGAGCTGTGGCCGACCGAGACGCACGAGGAGGTCGCGCCCGCGGACGCCTGGTCGCCGCTCGATGAGCCGTCGGCCGCATCGCCCGTGGCGCGCCTTGCCGATCGCATCGCTGACACGATCCAGGGCTGGCTCGACGGCGGCGAGACGCTGGCCTCGACCGGCCGCCCCATCACGCCGGGCGACATCCTCATTCTCGTACGCAAGCGCGCTCCGTTCGCCGAGCCCATGGTGCAGGCCCTGAAGGCGCGCCGCATTCCCGTGGCCGGCGCCGACCGCATGCGCTTGACGGAGCAGATCGCGGTTGAGGACATGCTGTCGCTCGGCGACTTCCTGACGCTGCCGGAGGACGACCTCGCACTGGCGGAGGTTTTGAAAAGCCCGATCTTCGGCCTCGACGACGCCGATCTCACCGATCTCGCGTTCTGGAACCGGAGCCACGCGAGCGAGGAGCGCAAGGGCACGCTGTGGAAAGCGCTCCTGGAGAAGAGCCGCGCGACCGCGCGCTACGTCGAGGCCGCGTCCACGCTGAAGCGTTGGCGCAAGGCCGCCGATTTCCGCCCGCCGTTCGAGTTCTTTGCCGATCTTCTCGACCGCGACGGCGTGCGCGCGAAGCTCATCGCGCGCCTCGGCCCCGAGGCCGCCGATCCGCTCGACGAGTTCCTGAACCTCGCGCTCACCTACGACGACGGCGCCCCGCCGTCGCTCGCAGGCTTCCTGGCCTTCATGCGCGACGGCGATCGCGACATCAAGCGCGACATGGAGCACGGCCGCAACGAGGTGCGCGTCATGACCGTGCACGGGGCCAAGGGGCTCGAAGCCCCGATCGTGTTCCTGCCCGATACGACGAGCGCCGGCTCGGCCGCGAGCCAGGGCGGCCGTCCCATTGTGGCGCACGCGATGGCGCGCCCGCCCGGCGTGCCCGCCCCGTTCGTCTGGCCGGTGAAGGGCACAGGGAGCCTCGACCGGGTCCGCGAGGCGCGTGAGGCGTTGCAGCGGCGCGAGCGCGAGGAGGCGAACCGCCTGCTCTACGTCGCCATGACACGCGCCCGGGATCGTCTTTATGTGGCGGGGTTCGAGGGCCGCAAGGGTCTCGCGCCGGGCTGCTGGTACGAGGTGATCCGCGCCGGGCTTGACGGCGCTCTGGAGCGCGCGGCCGGGCCCGACGGTCGCACGGTCGAGCGCCTCGCCGTGCCCCAGGTCGCGCCGCACGAAGCCCCGAGGACGGCGCAGACGGCGCTGCAGGGCGCGGCGCCGTTGCCGTCCTGGAGCGCTCGGCCCGCGCCGCGCGAGCCACAGCTCACCATCCCGCTCGTGCCCTCGCGCCTCGCCCCCTACGACACGGACGACGAGGGCGAGCCGCTTCGGGCTTCGCCGCCGCCGCGCGATCCCCGATCCGAGCCTGCGGTCTTGGGGCCTGCGGCGCTGGGGCCTGCGGCGCTGGGGCCTGCGGCGCTGGGGCCTGCGGCATCGGGGTCGGCCGCCGCGGGGCCCGGGGACGGCAACCGCTTCCTGCGCGGCACGCTGACCCACGCCCTGCTCCAGCATTTGCCCTCGCTCGCCCCCGAGACGTGGCAGAGGGCCGCCGACGCGTTCCTTGCGGAGCGCGCGCGCACCTTGCCGGCTGCCCTCCGGGCCGGCATCGCCGCCGAGACCCTGGCGCTCCTCGCGGATGCCGCCTTCGCGCCGGTGTTCGGCCCCGAAAGCGCAGCCGAGGTGCCGCTGGTGGCGGTTATTCCGCGGGCCGCAGGATCGGGCCCGCCGCTGCGCATTGCGGGGCAGATCGACCGCATCGCCGTCTCCGGCGGCGAGGTCCTCATCGTCGACTTCAAGACCAACCGCCGCGCCCCCCGGTCGGTGGAGGAGGTTGCGCCGGTCTATCTCTATCAGCTCGCAGCCTATCGCCTGGCCGTGCGCGAGATCCTCCCCGGCAAGCCCGTGCGCGCCGCGCTGCTCTGGACCGAGCGGCCCTCCCTCATGGAGATCCGCAGCGAGGTCCTCGACGTATATGCCGACAAGCTGTGGCGTCTGGAGATGTCCGAGACTTGACGCCCGTGACGCCCATTCTTACGTTCACTCCCCGCTGGGAGACCACCAACTGTTCGGCCCCGGCCGAGAAGGAGATGAGATGACCACGCTGGTATCCGACAAGACGTTCGACGACGAGGTTCTGAAGTCGAAGGAGCCCGTGCTCGTCGATTTCTTTGCCGAATGGTGTGGTCCGTGCAAGGCCATGGCTCCCGCGCTCGAGCAGGTGGCCGCCGAGCAGAAGGGCAAGGTCAAGATCGTCAAGCTCGACGTCGATCAGAGCCCGTCGATTACCACCCGCTACGGCATCCGCGCCATGCCGACCCTGATCGTCTTCAAGAACGGCGAGGTCGCAGGCCAGCACGTCGGCGCGCTCGTCCAGAAGCGCAAGCTCGAGGAGTGGCTCGGCGCCCAGATCGGCGAGACCCTCATCGCCAAGGCGTAGCCGCCTCACGATAAGGCGTAGCCGCCTCACGATCCGCAATCACACGGGGTTTCCCGCAATCACAAAGGGGAGCCCCGCAATCACAAAGGGTTCCGAGGTCTCTCGGAGCCCTTTTTTCGTTGCACGCAATCCCGCAGCCCCCAACGGCTCCCCTTGAGGCGTCCGCACGTCCATTCCCACCCACACACCACCATGGCCGGGCTTGGCCCGGCCATCCAGGGGTCACGTATGGAACCGTAGAGAAGGGGAGAAAAAAAGAGCGTGAAACGAAGCGCTCTCAGTTCGCCTGCGGCTCGACGCCTTCCTGCAACGCCAGCACATGGCCCGCGAGATAGAGCGATCCCGTAATCAGGATGCGCTTGGGGCCGGGATCGAGCGCATCGATGCGCTTCAGGGCGGCTTCGACCGATACGCCCGCCTCCGCGCTGAGCGAGACGGAATGCGCGGCCTCCGCCAGCGCCTCCGGCGAGAACGGCGCTTCGTGCGCGCCGGGGATCGGCACGCCGACCACGTGACGGGCCAGCCCGCGGAACGAGCCGAGGAACCCCGCCGCGTCCTTGAGCCCCAGCATGCCGATGACGAGATAGAGCGGCTTCGGACAACGCTCCTCGAGATCCGCGAGCGACTGCGCGAGGAAGAGCCCGGCTGCAAAGTTGTGCCCGCCGTCGAGCCACAGCTCGGAGCCCGGACGCAAGAGCGACGGCAGCGGCCCGCTGTCGATGCGCTGCATCCTGGCCGGCCAGCGCGCCGAGACGAGCCCGCGCTCGATGGCGTCGTCGTCGATCCACGCGCCAAGCTCGAGCGCCGCCGCCACCGCGGTGCCCGCATTGATGATCTGATGGCGCCCGATGAGGGCCGGCAGCGGCAGGTCCAGGAGCTGGTCCGCCCGTTGCACGACGAGCCGCCCGCGCTGCTCGTAGGCATCGTAGTCCTGCCCCCAGACGACGAGGCGCGCGCCGGCCCGCGCCGCCGCGTGCGCAATGACGTCGTGCACGCTGTCCTCCTGCTGGGAGACGACGCACGGCGCGCCGGGCTTCAGGATGCCGGCCTTCTCGCTTGCGATGGCCTCGATCGCGTTGCCGAGCTTGTCGGCATGGTCATGCGAGATCGGTGTCAGCACGGTGAGGTGAGGGTGGTCGATGACGTTGGTCGCATCGAGCCGGCCGCCGAGGCCGACTTCCAGCAGCACGATGTCGGCAGGATGCTCGGCGAAGGCGAGGAAGGCGGCCGCCGTCGTGATCTCGAATTGCGTGATGTCGTCCCCGTTGTTGACGGCTTGCGTCCGCGCAAGCACGTCCACGAGATCGGCTTCCGAGATCGGTTGCGAGATCCCCGGAGCCGATGCGAGCTCGATGCGCTCGTGAAACCGCACGAGGTGCGGCGAGGTGTAGGCGTGCACGCGCCGGCCGGCGGCCGTCAGCATGGCCTTGAGGTACGCCGTCACCGAGCCTTTGCCGTTGGTGCCGGCGATGTGCACGACGGGAGGAAGCGCCCGATGCGGGTTGCCGAGCTTGGCCAGAAGCCGCTCGACCCGGCCCAGCGAGAGATCGATGAGCTTCGGATGCAGGAGCTTCATGTCGGCGAGGAGCTGATCACTCGTCGGAATGTTACGCTCCTCCCTGTCGGGGCCGCCGAAGCCCACCAGGGGGCCGGCGCGAGGTCAAGTCGTCCATAGCGTGCGTAGAAATCCTTGCGCCAGGGAAGCTCCGTTGTCGAGGGGGAGCGTCGATCAGTTTCGCGACGGATCGCGGTCGCGTGGCTCGGCGCCGGCACCCTCGCCCTGCGCCTTGAAGCGCTCGGCGCCCGTCACCGGCTCGAGCTCGAGCGCGCTGGTCCCGATCAGTTTCCCGTCGATCCTGGCGCCGTTCGGCTCCTTGCCGTTGCCGCCGAGCGAGGCTCCGGCTTCGGCGCCGCCCTGCATCAGGAGGTTGCAGAGCCGGCTCAGCGTCTCGCGCATCTTGTGGCGGTGCACGACCATGTCGATCATGCCGTGCGCGAGCAGATACTCGGCGCGCTGGAAGCCATCGGGGAGCTGCTCGCGGATGGTCTGCTGGATGACGCGCGGACCCGCAAAGCAGATGAGGGCGCCCGGCTCCGCGATGTGGACGTCGCCGAGCATCGCATAGGAGGCGGTGACGCCGCCCGTGGTCGGGTCGGTCAGCACCACGATGTAGGGGAGCCGCGCCTCGCGCAGCCGCTGCACGGCGATCGTCGTGCGCGGCATCTGCATGAGCGACAGGATGCCTTCCTGCATGCGTGCCCCGCCCGAGGCGGCAAACAGGATGAACGGTGCCTTGAGCTCCACGGCGCGCAGCATGCCCGCGATCACCGCCTCTCCCGCCGCCATGCCGAGCGAGCCGCCCATGAACTCGAAATCCTGCGCCGCCGCCACGACCGGGCGCCCGTCGAGGCGGCCTTCGCCGACCAGCACCGCGTCATCGAGCGAGGTCTTGGCGCGGGCATCCTTGAGACGGTCCGTATAGCGGCGTCCGTCGCGGAAGCGGAGCGGATCCTGCGCCACCGGCGGCGCCGCGACCGGCTCGAACGCGCCGCCGTCGAACAGCGTGCCGAGGCGCGCGCGCGAGCTCATCTTCATGTGATAGTTGGAGCCGGGCACGACGAACTGATTGGCCTCGAGGTCCTTGTAGAAGACCATCTGGCCCGTCTCCGGGCATTTGACCCAGAGGTTCTCCGGCACCTCGCGCTTCGTCGTGAGGAAGCTGCGGATCTTGGGTCGGACGACGTTGTTGATCCAGTTCACGCTTCACTGCTCCTGAAGTGCGCTCCGCGGGGGAGGCAGAATGAAACCGGCCGAGGTCGAGCGACGCCAATCGAACGGTCGCATGTCGAACGTGGGTGCGGCCGCGTGGGCTGGCCGGTTAGGGCGCCCTCAACGCTGCGCTGAGGCTCTCGACCAGACTTAGGACGGCGCCCGTCGTCGTGCCAGTTGCCCGCCCCTCCTGGGTTAAGCTCGCCTCGATGGCATGGACCAGCGCCGAGCCGACCACGACACCGTCGGCCGATTGGCCGATGGCGCGCGCCTGCCCGGGTGTTTTTACGCCAAATCCGACCGCCACGGGAAGGGTCGTCGCACGCTTGAGCCGCGCCACCTGCAGTTGAACATCGTCCGGGTTGGCCGCGCCCGTGCCGGTGATGCCGGTGATGGACACATAGTAAAGAAATCCGGACGTGTTTTTCAGCACCGTCTTCAAGCGCTTATCGTCCGTCGTCGGAGTGGCGAGGCGGATGAAGTTGAGCCCGCGCGCGACGGCCGGCAGACACAGCTCGTCGTCGGCCTCCGGCGGAACATCCACAACAATCAGCCCGTCGACGCCGGCTGCGGCCGCATCCTCGAGGAACGCCTCGTTCGGGTAGACGTAGATGGGATTGTAATAGCCCATGAGCACGATCGGCGTGTCGGTGTCGGTCTCCCGGAACGCCCGCACGAGGTCGAGGGTCTTGCGCATCGTGTGGCCGGCCTTGAGCGCCCTCAGGGACGAAGCCTGGATGGCCGGTCCGTCCGCCATGGGATCGGAGAACGGCATGCCGAGCTCGATGATGTCGGCTCCGGCCTTGGGCAGGCCGAGGAGGATCGCCCTCGACGTCTCGAGATCCGGATCACCCGCCGTGACGAAGCAGACGAGCCCGGCACGTCCTTCCGTCTTCAGCGCCGCAAAGCGCCGGTCGATCCGCGTTTGTTTTTGTGTTGTCATACAGTGCATCCGGCAAGAGCGTTCAGAAGTTTGGAGACGTGTCTGGGCATCGGCCTTCGCCGGTGTGACGTGAGTTTGAGGCGGATCGTGAAGCTCGCAGCAACGTCATCCCGGCGGAGGCCGGGATCCAGATACGCTTGCCGGATCGCGCTTCGGCATGGCTCCGACGAACGCCTCCGATACGATGGAGGGAGCGCGCGATGCCGTACGTTCACTGGCGAGCGACAAAGCGCTTTCGTCAAAGCTTGATCCCCAGATAGCCGGCGACGGCGAACACGTCCTTGTCGCCGCGTCCGCACATGTTCATGACGAGCAGGTTGTCCTGGGGCAGCGTGGGTGCGAGCTTGGTCACCCAGCCGAGCGCATGCGAGGGCTCGAGCGCCGGAATGATGCCCTCGAGCCTCGCCGAGAGCTGGAACGCGGCGAGCGCTTCCTTGTCGGTGATCGAGACGTACTGCACGCGGCCCGTGTCCTTGAGCCACGAATGCTCCGGCCCCACGCCCGGGTAGTCGAGCCCGGCCGAGATCGAATGCCCCTCGAGGATCTGCCCCTCCGCGTCCTGCAAGAGATAGGTGCGGTTGCCGTGCAGCACGCCCGGCCGCCCGCCGTTCATGGAGGCGGCGTGTCCGTTCTCGATGTCGAGGCCGTGCCCGCCGGCTTCCACGCCGTAGATCCCGACGCCCTCGTCATCCAGGAACGGATGGAAGAGGCCGATCGCATTCGAGCCGCCGCCGATGCAGGCGACGAGCGTGTCCGGCAGACGCCCCTCGCGCTCCAGCATCTGCGCGCGCGTCTCCTGGCCGATGATCGACTGGAAGTCGCGCACCATCGCCGGATAGGGATGCGGGCCTGCCGCCGTGCCGATCAGGTAATAGGTGTCGTGCACGTTCGTCACCCAGTCGCGCAAGGCTTCGTTCATGGCGTCCTTGAGCGTGCCCGCACCCGCCGTGACGGGATTGACCTTGGCGCCGAGCATGTACATGCGCGCCACGTTCGGCGATTGGCGCGCCACGTCGGTGGCACCCATGTAGATCTCGCACGGCAATCCGAAACGTGCGCACACGGTCGCCACCGCAACGCCGTGCTGGCCGGCGCCCGTCTCGGCGATGATGCGCGTTTTGCCCATGCGGCGTGCGAGCAGGATCTGGCCGAGGCAGTTGTTGATCTTGTGGCTGCCCGTGTGGTTGAGCTCGTCGCGCTTGAAATAGATCTTGGCGCCGCCCGTGCCGCCTTGCGTCTTTGCGACATCGCGGAAATGCTGCGTCAGGCGCTCGGCATGGTAGAGCGGGCTCGGCCGCCCGCCGTAGTGATTGAGGAGATCGGTGAGCTCCGCCTGAAACTTGGGATCGTTCTTGGCGGCGGTGTAGGCCGTCTCGAGATCGAGGATCAGCGGCATCAGCGTCTCGGCGACGAAGCGGCCGCCGTAGAGCCCGAAATGGCCACGCTCGTCGGGCCCCGCCTGGAGCGTGTTGAGCTTGGCTTCGCTCGTCTTCTGATTTTTCGAGGCCATCGGCCCGGTCCTTTCGAGTGCGTCCGCAAGAGCGGATACCGAAGCGCGGAAATTCAGGATTGCTTAGCGGCCTTTGCCGCCTGAAGGAAGCGGCGGATCAATTCGGGGTTCTTCTCCCCCGGGCGGCTCTCGACGCCGGAGGACACATCGACGAGGGAGGCCCCCGTGAGGCGGATGGCCGCCGCCACGGTCTCGGGCGTGAGGCCGCCGGCCAGGGCGAAATCACGCCCCCGCGCCGCCTCGAGGATGTGCCAGTCGAAGGCGAGCCCGTTTCCGCCCGGCAGTGCGGCCGGGTCCGGCGGCGGCTTGGCGTCGAACATCAGGAGATTTGCGCCGCCGCGCGGGGCGAGATAGGGGAACGCGGCCTCGACCTCGCCGGCCGTGGCGACCGGCACCGCCTTGAGGATGGGAATTCCGCTGCGGCTCCCGATCTCGAGGACGCGCTCGGGCGTCTCGTGGCCGTGAAGCTGGATGAGGTCGGGCCCGATCTCGGCAGCCACCCGGTCGACGAGCGCATCGTCAGGGTCGACCAGCAGCGTCACCGTCTGCGCCCGGCCGCGCCCCTGGCGCACGAGCGTGGCCGCCTCCGCGAGGCTGACGTTGCGCGGGCTTTTGGGATAGAGCACGAAGCCGACGAGATCGGCGCCCGCCTCGAGCGCCGCCTCGAGCGCGGCCGCGGTGCGCAATCCGCAGATTTTGACACGTGGGGACATGAAGGGCTTCAGGTTGGAGAGCTCTGTGAGGTGTGGGAGCGGATCTGCCTCCCGGCGGTCCATGCGAGGCATGGCGCCGCCATGATGCCGGAACGGCGTTGGCTTAGTCCAGCGGACCGCCAGGAAAACGTCACACCGGCGAAGGCCGGTGTCCAGACACGTCTCTCGGCGCCGGCGTCGATCTGCGCATGACGCGCACCCGAGACTAGGCCGCGTTGCGCTTGTCGGGCGCCGCGAGCGCCTTGTTGCGGGCGGTGACCTCGGCATCCCGCTCGCGCATCAGCCGGTCGGCCTCCGCCTGCCAGCGCCTCGCCTCGCCCGAGCGGGTGCGCGCCGCGCGGCGCCATCGGCTCTGGGAGAACCAGGTGGCCGTGCCGCCGAGCAATACGCCGATGACGAGCGCGCCGAACAGGTAGCCGTAGAACGGCAGCACGATGGAGAGGACCGGCGTCTCGGGCCGGAAGGGATCGAGCACGAGACGGACGGAATGACGGTTCGCGACAGCGAGCGTGACGAGCAGGGCCGCCGCCGGGAATGCAACGCAAAGCCAGAGAATTCGCTTGAGCACGCTTGCTCCTTTGGGCCGCCGGTTACGGACGCTCGCGCGCTCCGCTGGGTCAGGATGTCGTGTTGAGCCGGTCGCGAAGCTCCTTGCCCGTCTTGAAGAACGGGACGAACTTCTCGGCCACCGGCACCGGCGTCCCGGTGCGCGGGTTGCGGCCCTGCCGTGCCGCGCGGTGCTTCACGGTGAACGCGCCGAAGCCCCTGAGCTCCACGCGGTCGCCTTGCGCCAGCGCATCGACGATCTCGTCGAACACAACGTTGACGATCCGCTCGACGTCGCGATGATAAAGGTGTGGGTTCGAAGCTGCAATTTTTTGAATGAGTTCCGATTTGATCAAAGCACAGGCCTCCCGACGGTATTATTTCTTTAATTTTCCGAAGGTTGCCAAACAGAGACGAGGCCGTCAAGGCCGACGCGCCGCAGGTTCGCGGGAAGCTCCACGAGATTAACCAATCCGCCGAGAGCCTGGACCAGCGCCGCGGCCGCCGCCTGTGACGCGCTGCCCGAGAAGGGGCCCCACGGGCTGTCCGCCGTCGGCTTCCAGTCGACCACCTTGAGGTCCTTGGTCACGTTGCGGCTGGTTTCGAGCCAGCGCACCGCCTCGGCCTCCCCGCCGATCTCGTCGATGAGCTTGTTGGCGAGCGCCTGGCGCCCGGAATAGATGCGCCCCCGCACCAGCCCGTCCACGTCCGCCGGATTGATGCCGCGGCGCGTTTCGACGAGCGACAGGAACCAGCGGAAGCCGTCGTCGATGGTCTCCTGCATGACGGTGCGCGCCTCCTCCGACGCCGGCTCGAACGGATTGGGCGCCGCCTTGAGATCGCCGCTCTTCACCTCGTTGAACTTCACGCCGAGCTTGCCCAGCATCTCGGAGATCTCGGGCCACTGCGCGAGCACGCCGATGGAGCCCGTGATCGAGTTGCCGCGCGCCACGATGTGGTCGGTGCCGAGCCCGACGATGTAGCCCGCCGAGGCCGCCACCGTGCCGAACTGCGCCACCACCGGCTTCTTCTCGGCGACATCGCGGAGCGCGGCGTAGAGGCTTTCCCCGCCCGTCGTCGTTCCACCGGCGCTGTTGATGAACACGATCAGCGCCTCGACGTTTCCGGCATCGCGGATCTTCTTCAGCATCGCGATTCTGTCGCGGTCGTCGACGATGGTGCCCTCGATGGAGACACGCGCGATCTGCTTCGTGCCGGCGAGCGTCGAGAGATCCTGGCTGCCGAACATCAGCCCGCCGACGAGGAGGCCGACAAACAGCACCGCCGCGGTCCGCCAGAACGTGAGGCGGCGACGCATGCGCCGGCGGTCGAGAACGGCTTCGGTTTCGAGCGACATGAGGGATTGCTCCAGAAGTAAGCCATTGCCGGCAAAATAGGAAACTGCCGCACCGCGCGCAATGCCCTCCGTCCCGGCGCGTGAGGCGTATCCGGACCTCGGCCGTCCCTGCGAAGCCATGCTTGATAGGGACGGCCGGGATCCAGACACGGCCGTTAAAAAAAGCGCGGGACTTTCGCCCCGCGCCGTATCTGTTCAGTCTTGGCCGAGGCCGGAGGCTTACTCCTCGTCGCCCTGATCGGCGTCGCGCTTCTTGATCGCAGCCTTGAAGATGTCGCCGAGCGAAGCGCCCGAGTCGGACGAGCCGTACTGCGCCACCGCCTGCTTCTCCTCGGCGATCTCGAGCGCCTTGATCGAGACCGAGATGCGCCGCGCGGCCTTGTCGGCGGCGATGACGGCCGCATCGACCTTCTGGCCGACCGAGAAGCGCTCCGCGCGCTGCTCCGAGCGGTCACGCGACAGATCCGAGCGCTTGATGAACGTGGTGATGTCGCTGTCGGCGATCTTCACCTCGATGCCGTTCTCCTGCACGGCAACGACCTCGCAGGTCACCTGGTCGCCCTTCTTGTATTTGCCGAGCGCGTCGGCCGGATCGCCGCCGAGCTGCTTGATGCCGAGGGAGATGCGCTCCTTCGAGCTGTCGACGTCGAGAACCACGGCTTTGACGGTATCGCCCTTCTTGTAGTCCTTGATCACCTCGTCGCCGGGCTTCTGCCAGTCGAGGTCCGAGAGATGGACCATGCCGTCCACGCCGCCGTCGAGGCCGATGAACAGGCCGAACTCGGTGATGTTGCGGATCGGGCCTTCGACCTCGGTGCCCTTCGGATGCTGGGCGAGGAACGCATCCCAAGGGTTGTCCTGGGTCTGCTTGAGGCCGAGCGAGATGCGCCGCTTGGCGGGATCGACCTCGAGGATCTGCACCTCGACCTGCTGGCTGGTCGAGACGATCTTGCCGGGGTGCACGTTCTTCTTGGTCCAGCTCATCTCCGAGACGTGGATCAGGCCCTCGACGCCCGGCTCGAGCTCGACGAACGCGCCGTAGTCGGCGATGTTCGTGACCGTGCCGGTGAAGCGTGCGCCGACCGGGTACTTGGCCTCGATGGCCGACCACGGATCGGACTGCAGCTGCTTCATGCCGAGGCTGATGCGCTGCGTCTCGGGGTTGATGCGGATGATCTGCACCTTGACCGTGTCGCCGACGTTGAGGATCTCGGACGGATGGTTGACGCGCCGCCAGGCCATGTCGGTGACGTGGAGCAGGCCGTCGATGCCGCCCA
>WBZR01001074.1_pt1 | contig 37128 bp, 29 predicted proteins | sample 5204231 | NCBI WGS metagenome assembly WBZR01 (sample SAMN12412403, study PRJNA552823) | activated sludge metagenome | isolation source: activated sludge from anammox sidestream of wastewater treatment plant... | place: USA: Virginia | collected 2017-08 | reverse complement strand
GGGCCATGCGTCGTCTCCATGCCGCACCTGATCGATACGTACAACCAGAAAAGCGCCCAGGGGTTGATGATTTTCGCCGTCAATATCGGGGAAGAAAAGGAGCAGGTGCAGAAGTTCGTAAACGAAAAAGGATGGAAACTGCCCATTCTTTTTGACCATGATTCATCCGTCGCCATGGCGTATGGTGCAGAGGCAATTCCGTACCGCGTTCTCATCGGCAAGGATGGCAAAGTTCGCAAAATTACCATTGGTGCTGGCGAATCCGCCATGTCGGACATGGACAAAGCGGTCGAAGCGGCCTTGGCTGAATAACGCACAATCGTCTGATCATCCGGACGACTGGCTGGGCGACCAACCGGTTGCGCGATTCGGAGAAACAACAACCGTTGCTGGAGCAACGCCTATCGATGACACGGCTAGATGAGCAGATAAATCACGTGCGCAACAAGCTGACCCTACAGCAATTCGTCAGTGGGGCGGGTTGGTTGTCGATGGTGTTGGCTGGTGTGGCAGTCAGTATTGTGGTTTTCTGGATTGTAACCGGACTATCGCTGCCCCATCTGCGGTGGTTCATCGGACTGGCTGTTGCGATTGTTGTCGTTGGCGCGGTGATTTGGGCGGGTATGCGCCGGCCTAGTGCCCTGTCAACTGCGGTGATGATCGACCAGAAGCTGGGTTTGCAGGAAAAGTTTGCCACCGCGATCTTTATTCGCAATAGGCGTAGCGCCAACGATGACCCGTTCGCGCAGGCTGCGGTGAACGACGCTGAGCAGTCGGCGCAACAGGTGATATTGCAACACCACTTTTCACTCGTGTTGCCGCGCTCATTCAGGCTAGTGGCGGCATTGGTCGCGCTGGCGGTGCTTCTTTGTTTTATTCCGTCTGCCAATCTGCTCAAGCGCCCGATCAGCACAAACCAACCCGCCGCGCAGGCGCAGCAGGTACGACAAGCACGCCAGATCGTGCAGGATACTTTGGTCAAGGTGCAGGCGATTGCGCAGAATTTCAACGAAAATAAGGAGCTGGCTGCTATCCAGAGTGAATTGCGGGCCTCGCTGGCCGATCCGCCAGCCTCAACATCACAAGCACATCTCAAAGCCATGCAGGCATTGCAGAGCACACAGCAGGCGATTCAGAAACAACTGGAGGGGAATGCCCGATTACTGCAATCACAGCAAGAACAACATTTCCTGCAGGCGCTACAACCGTCGCCACTTGACCAGGGGCCTCTTGCTGCCAGTCGCTACAGTCTGGCGACGGGAAACTTCGATCAGGCAATGCAGCAATTGAATCAAGTGGTTGCTTCGTTTGACCAGATGGACGAGCAGCAGAAGGAACAAACCGTCCAGGAAATGCAGCAGATGGCGCAGGCGCTGGAGCAACCGTCAAAAGATTCGCAAAACGATCAACCACAGTCGATGAAGCAGCAACTGGCTCAGGCAGGTGCATCACCGGAACAGATTGACAAAATTTCACAATCGCTTCAGCAGGCAGCCCAGGGAGACTCCCAGGCTGCCCAAGAGGCGCGCAAACAAAGCGATGCGCTGCAGCAACAGGTGCGAACCAACCCCAACCTGACGCCTGAGCAATCGCAGGCGATGCAGGAGGCCATTGGGCAAACCATTGACCAGTCACTGGCGCGGGCTGGCGCCGAGGCGCAGACACAAAAATTGGCGCAGACGACACGTGAACTGGCGCAGCAGATGCAGCAGGCCTCCAATTCATCAATCGATTCACCGCAGCCGCCCAACTCGAATCAATCATCCGATTCAAGTGAGCAACTGCACGCGGCCCAACAGGCACTCACTGAACAATTACGACAGATGCAGGCAGCGCAGAATGACCTGCAGCAGGCGCAAACTGCGCAGAATGCTGCGACGGCGGCAGCCCAGCAGGCAATGGAGCTGGCCAATGCCGACACCAACGGGACCGCGAATCAATCTTCCAATCAACTATTGACTGCTGCGCAACACTCAGACGGCAGTGCGCCGCAAAAGCAAAACCAGCAGAGTCCGATTACTTCCACCGCCCAGCCAGCACCACGCGCATTGGATATTCAGCGCCGATACGCCCCCAGTGCTTATCAGGATCAAGCCCCGCTCATTGCCGGGACATTACTGAAAGACCGAACCGGCGTGAAAGGTGAAAGCCGGGAAACCTTCAAAAATGCAGTCATCTCAGCTCAGCAGCAGGTGAGCCAGGAAATTCAAAGCCAGGCGATTCCCCCCCAGTCGCGGCAGGCGGTGAAAAATTATTTCGACGCCATGCAGCAGGACGCTGATTGATTACACACCCACCTGTCGCTCATCGCGTGAAACCGCCGGGAACACTATCATGCACAACATGGCTGACCAATACGATGTACTGATTGCTGCTTTGAGCAAATGCCGCCGCGTGCTGATAACAACGCATGTTCGCCCTGATGGCGATGCCCTGGGGACAGCGGCCGCCATGGTGCTGGGTATGCGCCGTAAAAATATTCAAGCGGAAGTATTACTGCTCAGTCATCTGCCAACCAAGTATGCCTTTGTCTTTCAGGATAACGCGATCCCGTCCCACAATGCTGAAACAAATTGGCCAGCCGATCTGAATCTGGATCACTTTGATGCGCTGCTGGTGGTGGATACAGGAACATGGTCACAATTGCCCGGGCTGCGCCAGCGACTGGTGGATTGGTCGGCGCCAAAATTTGTGCTGGATCATCATCTGACTCAGGAAGACTGGGCGACTTTGAAAGTGGTGGATACCCAGGCTGCCGCGGCCGGCGAAATGGCCTGCCAATTGCTGCAGCGTTGGGTGGGGAATTTTGATCAACCAATAGCCGCGGCGCTCTTTTTAGCCATTGTGTCGGATACCGGCTGGTTTCAATTTGCCAATACCCGTCCGCGTACGCTCCGTATTGCTGCGGATCTGATGGATACGGGTATCGACACCGACAGCCTCTATCAACGGCTTTACCACAACGAAAATGACCGGCGTTTTATTTTGCACAACCGGGCAGGCCAGTCGTTGCAGCTTCTGGCCGGCGGCCGACTGGCGATCATGCGCCTGAGTCGTCAGGATTTTGCCCTGGCCAAGGCTGCCATTCCCGATACAGAAAATCTGGTCAATGATCCACTGGTGATCGGTTCGGTGCAGGTATCCGTTTTACTTGTTGAATCGCCCGACAGTGGCGAAATACGGGTCAGTTTGCGCAGCAAAGGAACCGTGGATGTCGCGCGTTTTGCCGAATCGTTTGGCGGTGGGGGGCATGCCCGTGCTGCCGGTCTGCGCATCAATGCCCCGCTGGATGAAGCGGTCGAAAAGGTTGGTTCTGCCCTGGTTCACCTACTGGAACAAAACTGACCGTTCGTGTCATCGCCGTAAACTTTTCAGTCTCATTCCACCGTCATCCGATAAAACCCAAGGGGTTGTCGCTATTTGATGAGAGTGATTCGCATGGGTACAAGCCAATTGCAAATAAGTTTGGTGTTGACGGCGATCATTGCGGCTGGATGCTCCAATGATCTGAATCAGAACAAGGGAGTGCCCCCGCACGAACAACAGATTATTTCAGCATCCGATCGGGAATTTGAGAAATCCAAGGATCCCCCGTTGAATGCAACCAGCCATTTTGCCGCTGGACAACTGGCTGAATCACAAGGCAATCTGACCAAGGCGGTTGAGCAGTACACCCAGGCGTTGAAACTGGATGGCAAAAACAAGCAAGCACTTTACCGCCTGGCGGTTGTACAGACACAACTGCAACAATACCCCGAAGCGGTTAAAATCTGGAAGCGCTATATTGATGTAACTAACAATTCTGCCGCCGGTTACAGCAACCTTGGTTATACTTACGAAATCGCCGGTCAACAAAGCGAAGCCGAAGCGGCCTACCAAAAAGGCATTGAGATCGAACCGGATAACGCGCCGTGCCGTATCAACTACGGTTTAATGCTGGCCCGGCGTGGTCAGATCGAGGCTGCCCAGAGTCAGCTCAGTATGGTTTTGCCGCCGGCGCAGGTGCAATACAATCTGGGAAGTGTTTCTGAGTCAAAGGGGGATCGGCTCAGTGCGGCCAAGTTCTATCGACGTGCGCTGGAATTGGATCCAACCCTGTCAGCGGCGCGCACGCGGCTGGCAGCGGTGGAGTGATTGGCGGGAAGCAACCCATTCCGGCTGTGCTGCTTCGATGATTTTCGCGCAGATTCCATCGTTCATAGCGCTGGTTGGATCTTTTGGGCGCATTTGTGGCCTATTATTGGTGCTGCACATCTTGTCGCATCCGACAATCGCTCTTAAAGTATGATTTCAAGCATTTACGGAGATACGCATGGGACTGATGGATGGAAAAAAAGGATTGATTCTGAATATCGCCAACGATCGCAGCATTGGCGCACATATTGGTAATAACGTCACCCAACACGGGGCAACGGTGGGCTACGGTTTCCTTCCGGGGGATAATCCGGAAAAATCAGAGCGCCGCGCCCGCAAGGGGCTGGATGCGTTTGGTGTGACCAATGCCTGGATGGCTCCGTGCGATGTATCGCGCGACGAGGATATTGAGGCGTTCTTTGCGGTCGCCCGGGAAAAATTCGGAACGATTGATTTTCTGGTTCATTCCCTGGCTTTTGCCAATCCCAACTATCTGAAAAAAGATGAGGGGAATTTTACCTCCACGCCGCGCGAAGTCTTCAAGCAGGCGCTGGACATCAGCGCCTACAGCCTGATCTCGCTGGCGCGGGCTGCGGCGCCGCTCATGCCGCAGGGCGGTTCCATCATCGCCATGACCTATTACGGAGCGGAGAAAGTGATTCCGGGGTACAACGTCATGGGCGTGGCTAAGGCGGCGCTGGAAGCCAATGCCCGTTATCTGGCGTTTGATCTGGGTAATAAGAAGATTCGGGTCAATACCATTTCAGCCGGGCCGATCCGAACCCTCAGCGCCATGGGTGTGGGCGGTATTGATGAGATGTTCGCTCATACCGAGCGTAAAGCGCCGCTGCATCGCAATATCGAAGCGGACGAAGTCGGCAAGACGGCGGTCTATCTGCTCAGTGATTTGTCCAGCGGCGTAACCGGCGAAAATATCTATGTGGACAGCGGATTCAACAGCGTCGGTTTATAACTCCATCTTCGGCGTGTGCCGGTGTAGGGTGTCGTGATACAGCGTAGCGTGTTTTGATACTGGATCGAAATTATAAAATCGATCCGGGGAGTTTGTGTGATGTATCGCTCAATGATTGCGGGTGTGTGCCTGGCCATGATTGCTGGCTGCAGCGATGCTGCACCCCGGCCCGCGCGGACGGTGAGTCCGGACCGACCGGCCCAGCCAGCGTCCGCCGTTGCGCCAGCTGCCGCACAGACTTCGACGCCCGTTGTGCCTTCACCAACGCCCATTACGCAACCTGTAAAAACGGATGTCAAAATCGCCAGCGCCGGTTCAGTGGTCGTTACCCGTGATGAGTTGGTCGAACCGCTGATCGAAGCACACGGTCTGGACTTTCTGATCCAGCTTCTGACCTTGAAGACGGCTGCCCAGGAGGCGCAGTTGCGGAGCATCGAAGTCTCTGATGCTGACATTCAACAGGAAATCGATCAGACCATTCACGGTATGTTCCAGGATGCTGCGCCAGAGGACTATGACCGCCTGCTCCAGACATTCCTCACGCAGCAGCAGATCAGCCGGACGCAGTTTGATATTCTCATGAAGACCAATGCGTATCTGCGCAAACTGGCGCAGCCGCAGGTGGAAAAATTGATCACGGAAGATGTGCTGCACCAGGCGTTTGGAACCATGTACGGTGAGACCGTGCGCGTGCGGCATATTCAAGTCAGCAATATGCACGAAATCACCGAAGCGCAACGGCGGCTGGCAGGCGGCGAGGATTTTGCCCAGGTGGCCAGGGAAATGAGCCGCAACACCATCACCGCGCCGCGCGGCGGTGAAATGACCCCGTTCAGTCTGCAAATGGGTGGCTTGCCTGATTCTTTCAAACAGGCGGCTTTTGCCCTGAAAGTCGGGGAAGTATCCGATGCAGTTCTAGCCGATGATGCCTATCATCTGATCAAGCTGGAAGAACGCATTGCGCCCAAGGCGGTGAAGTATGAAGATCTGCGTGAGTCGGTGCGTCAGCACGTCTACGATAGTTTTATGATGAGCAGTATGCGCCACATGCGCAACAGTATTCGTCAGGATATTCTTCAGCGAATCAAGATCGACAATCCGACGCTGGCGCGGCAGTTCCATGATCAGATGCACCCAACTCCGGCCAGCGACGAAGAAAAACAGCGCATTCTCCGCGATGTCCAGCGCCAGCAGGAGAACAAAACCGTGCCTGATGCAGCGGTTCCTACAACTGCACCTGCGCCGGGTGAACAGGAAACAGAAACCAACCCGACAGAACCAGTTGTCGAGCCATCAGCAGCGCCTCAGATAACGGAGTCGCCGAAAGTTGAAAATGTGGAGCCTGCGCCCATAACGCCGGCGGTGACGGAACAGGCGGCGGGTGCCGCTACCACCCAACCTGCCTCAGCCACTGGCGCCGACGAATAATTATTTACGTCCTCTTTGTCTATAGGCTCTCATATAATAAAAAGAGCACTGATAACGATCAGCGATCAACCCTATCCGTATTAGACGGGGTAATGGGTTGATCTGATTGTCTGGCCAGCTATCGGAGCAAAACTGATTGCTGGTCAAGCAGAAAACCGATCTATTAACGACGAGCAACTTATGGAAAGTAAATCCTTCAAAATCGACCCTTCCGCCCGGATCCAGCGTCTGCCGCCATATCTTTTTGGCCGCATCAACAAGATGAAGTACGAAAAACGGGTGGCGGGAATCGATATTATCGACCTGGGCATGGGCAACCCGACAGACCCGACGCCCGACGTGGTCGTCAACAAACTGGCTGAGGCGGTGCGTGATCCGCGCAATCATCGATACAGTGTCTCCAACGGTATTGCCGGATTGAGGCGCGAAGTCGCGATGAAGTATGAGCGCAAGTACGGCGTTACACTTGACCCGGAAACGGAAATCATCGCGACCATTGGTTCCAAGGAGGGCTTCAGCCACCTATGCCTGGCGATGCTTGGCCCGGGCGACACGATCGTCGTCGGCGATCCGGCGTTTCCCATCCACGTTTACGCCCCAGCCATGGCCGGCGCCAACGTCATCCGCGTACCGCTGGGCAATGACCTGGCGTTTCTCAAGCGTATCGAAAAAGTCTTTGTTGAGCTGTATCCCAAACCCAAGCTGTTGATCCTGAACTATCCGCATAACCCAACCGCCATGACGGTCGATGCCGATTTCTGGAAACAGGCGATTGAGCTGTGCCACCGCCATGGTGTCATGATTATCAGCGATTTTGCCTATGGCGAAATCAATTTCGACGGATATCAGTCCCCGTCGTTCCTGTCAGCGCCAGGTGCCAAGGAGATCGGGGTGGAATTTACCACGATGTCCAAGAGCTACAACATGGCTGGGTGGCGCTGCGGGTTTTGCAGCGGCAACGCGGACATGGTCAAGGCGCTGGCGACGATCAAAGGCTATTACGATTATGGCATGTTTCAGCCCATTCAGATTGCCAGCGTGATCGCCATGCGCGAATGTCAGCAGACGCCCGAACAGCAGTCGGCCATTTATCAGAACCGCCGCGATGTGATATGCAGCGGCTGCGACAAGCTGGGATGGACGTATGATCGACCCCGCGCCAGTATGTTTGTCTGGGCTAAAATCAATCCTGCCCATTTCAAACCCGACGAAGGAACAATCGAGTTCTGCCTGCGCATGATGGATGAAGCCGAGGTGGCGCTCAGCCCCGGCGGAGCGTTCGGTGAAAACGGTGAGGGTTTTGTCCGTATTGCCCTGGTCGAAAATGAACAGCGCCTGGCTCAGGCGATGCGTAACCTCGAGAGGGCACTGGTTCCTCATGTCCCGCGCGGGCGAAAACCGACGACCGCAGTGTAGAACCGAAAGAAAATCGTAGCCATTGACCAATGACAGGGGCAAACCGACTGCATGGTCGTGCTATGCGCTGACACAACATGATTTGATGCTGGTACTGGTATTGCGGCGAGCACATCATCAGCGCGGTTCATCGATGATAAAAATACGGATCGGCGAGCTGCGGGTTGGTATGGAGACACTCTGTCGAATCAGACGCCAGCCGCGCAACTGGATCCAGTCGATGAAGGCATCGCTGCTGGATCGCCCCGGTTCGCCCAGTACGACGCGACCGCGCCTGGCCAGGTGCTGACGCCAGAAGGATTCCAATACGCCCCATTGACGCACTTCGTAGAGAATGTCGGTTCCGAGAATCAGATCAAAATGCTCACGCAGATGGTCGGCCGACCAGTCCAAACGACGGGTGCGAACGCGCTGATGCCAGGGCAGGCTGTTCAAGCGCGCAAACAGCAGGGCGGATGGCTCCAGATCAGCAAAAAGCACCCGTGCGCCCAGCGAGGCAGCAATTGATCCGGTCAACCCCATACCGCAACCCAGATCCAGCAGGCGTACATTTTGTAAGGACTGACCACCAAGCCACTGGGCAATACCCAGCGAGCTATCCCAAAGCTCAGCCCAATAGGGCAGGTGCAGCACGTCACTTGTGGTGTACTGGTTCTGCGTGCTGGCCTGAGCGGAAAACTCAGCCAGAACGCTGTTGGGATCAGAAATCCGCGTAAAACAGAACGTGCCTGATCCTATGTCCAGCGATTCATGCAACGTCTTGTACCGCCGGTTGATACGCGCCAGCAGCGACTGCCGCTGACGGCGTAAATCAGGAGAAAATGGTGATGACAACCACATGTTTGGTTATTCCGGCGGATAAAATCCTCTCCACCAGCAAGTTCCGCAAAATATCAATCGTAAAACTATCTTGAAAAACGGTATTGGCCGGCCTTGAGTCGGGATGGTTTGTCTGTTAAAATGTACCCTTTGAAGCTAAATTGCAGTATTTCCTGAAATACAAGGATCGGAACTGAGGTATAGTATGTCGTTAGATGCAAGTTTGAAAAGTGCCAGTGCTCTGGTTCGTCATCGCAATGTTTTGTCGAGGGCGGAACGCCTGGAAAAATTGGTTTCCGACGGCAAATGGGAGGAGAGCAAGTCAATTCTGGGTTTGCCGAAGGTGGCACATCGCAAGATGGCGGTCGGCGGAAAGAGCACAGAGAAGGCTGCTGAGGGTGAGGAAGCGACGGTCGATGCCGGCAAGGGTGCCGCAGGTAAAGCTGCCCCGGCCAAAGCTGCAGCCCCAGCCAAAGACGCTGGCAAGAAGAAATAATCTTGTCTGCTTGAAATTACCAGACTTCACAGGATCCAACCCCCGGTATTGCGCCGGGGGTTTTGTTGTTGATGGGTTAGCACATCGACTCGCCGGAGCGGAGACCGTATCAGTGTTGGAATATCTTTGACTGACCAGTGTTATCGGTCGTGTTTATTCGCTGCAGCTCCTACAGACCATCTAAATCGACCTCCTGATTCAGCCGATGCAAACTACGTTGTTGGACTTAATTCCCGACATGTAACAACGGTCAGGATTGTAACCCGTACCTGAAGGAGGCCAATTATGGCAGTAATGACCTATGCAGAAGCGTTGAATCAAGCCAAATCGATGATTCTGAAGCATCGCGAGCAGATCCAAAAACACGAGGCCACAATCACCAGGCAGGAAAAAACGCTGGAGGAGCGTCAGGCTGAAATCGCCCAGCGTAAAGCGCACGCCAATGAACTGCAGAAGGAACTGGCGGTGGAGCTGGACCGCTGCAATCAGATTGAATCGAATCTGGCCACGGAACGAGCCAATCGGGAACAGGCAGAGGCGACCTGTGGCCGTCAGCGCGTGCAGATCGATCAGATGGAACAGAAAACGGCTGCCTTAACCCAGGCCATCGAGCATCAGGAAACCGTTATCGATCATCTTCGTAGCGAAATTGAATCGCTCGACGCCGAGCTGAAAACCGTGCTTGGTCAGTTGCCTACCGATGCCGATAAAAGCGCGCTCGAGGAAATCGGCGACCTGCTCAAGCCACAATCGCAGGTCAGCAAATCTCAACCTGAGCCGGCCAAGGTTGAGCCACAAACCAAAACAGCACCGCCGGTTGAAGTTGCGTCTTCGCCAAAAGATCAGCCGATTCAGCCGCAAAATGACCCGGAAGAAGTGGTTGGTGAGCCGCAAGCGGCCAACCCAACCCGTCAGACGACAGGTCGCAAAGATCGCCGCTCCGTCTTTTGCTTTCAACAGGCTGCTTGAGCGCGGTCATCAAGACGATCCATAAATTCAGTTGAGGATGGATCCTCCTTCAGTAGACCTGCAGCACGGTGGCTGCGGGTCTTTTTTTATCGGCTCCATTATGATCGCGAATCAGTTGGTTGGTGGCGGCGGGGGAGGGGGTGCTTGCCACTGGCCGGGATAAGGCTGTTGATACTGATACTGGTGTTGCATCGCCTGTGGGTATTGCCTCTGCTGAGTAAGCTGGACAGCACGAATCTCTCGAGTACGCCGCGCCGCCTGAATGACCCATGTTTCCAGCAGGATCAACATGACCAGGAGAATAACCGGAACCACCAACTGAGCCGGGCCAGCGCGCAATGCGGCAAGCACGTTGAATCCTGACATCAACAGCAGCACAGAGGTTAAAATGATGGCGAGAATTGCGCTCACCAGGCCGCCTCGGCGCACAAAAAAACCCAGGATGATCATGATCAGCGCCGGCAGGGCGATGATGATACCCATGATGATAAAGAAGACCGGGATTTTGATTCCGGTTTCCTGTTCAGCCTTGTGCAACTGGCTGAGCATATCATGGGGCAGTTGCGTCTGCTCCGGGGTCATCGGCAGCGTCCCGATCAACCCTATAAACAGGCCGCAGATTAAAAATAACCCACCGATGATGAACATCAACACGCTGGCGCGTTGCGCGGGGCGCAACAACGCATACAGCACTTCATCAGCGCCAAAGACAAACGAGTCTTGATCCCTGCAACGCATCACTCGAAAATTGGTCCCATGATTAACCGAGTTCGCCGGCACAAGCCTTGCCACGATGAGCGCTCGAGGCCGCCGATAGTAGCGTCGCCGCCACAATTGCGGCCGTTTCCACCCGCAAAATTGTCTCCCCCAGGCTGACAACGGTCAAGCCAGCAGACTGCATAGCACCAAGCTCGCCAGTTTCCCAGCCTCCTTCCGGTCCGATGAAAATCCAGATATCTGGCGCCTCGGTGCTGGCGCGCGCCTCAGCCCATGCCAGTAGCGGCAGGGGGGTGACGTGGGCAAGTTCCGTGGCAGCTACTGCGCCGCACGCGTGGCTGGTATTCAGTGCAGCCAGCGCGCGATCCAGTGGCAGCACCTCTGAAATATCCATTACGCCATGACGGCGGGATTGTCGGGCGGATTCAAGCGCCAGGCGATTCCATCGCTGAATCTTATTTTCCCCCTGCGGCGTAACGATGCTGCGCTGAGTCACAAGCGGAACAAAGCGATTCACGCCCAATTCTGAGAGTTTTTCAATCATCCAGTCCGCCCTTGCCCCCTTGGGCAAGGCTGAGGCGATGGTCAGATTCAAATGATGACCGCAAGGGCGTATTTCCAACTTTTCAATTTCGATTTCCACACCGGCAGTATCGACTTGAATCAGCCGCCCCCGGCCGACGTGACCCTGTTCATCGAACGCCTCGATTTCCTCGCCTGGCGTCATCCGCAGCACATCACGCAGATGATGCGCGGCAGCGGCATCGACGGCAATCTGTCCCAGCGTCAGATTTTTTACATATACTCTTCGTGGCACAGACAGGATTGTGACCGCCGACCGCGAAAATGTCGAACCGGTTGAAAACAGGCCGAAAATCGCAGCAAACCGGAAATCCTGTCAAAAAGTCGTCAAAAACAGCGCATTGACGTAAATCCAAGCCTGCTAACCAGGTCAATTTTTGCCTGTTTGCCACATTTTTTCTGGATATTCTATCAGCTCGTAACTGGACAAAAGAACGTTCAACAGTAAGATCATTGTCTTGTGCTGCCTTGGTCGGCGGCGTTTTCGCATTGTACATGGAGAAGATAGACTCGTGGCTCATTCGTTATCCGCTAAAAAGAGAATTCGTCAAACCGAAAAACGCAATGCGCGCAACCGCGCCCGTAAGGGGCAGGTCAAGGAGGCGGTGAAGTCATTTACCGCCGCGCTGACTGCAGGAAATCTGGATGAAGCGCGCACGCAGTTCAAGGCGGTTACCAGCCGTCTGGGCCGAATCGCAGACCATGGTACCATCCATAAAAATGCAGCCGCGCGCCGACGCAGCCGTCTGGCCAAGCGCCTTAACGCCGCCGCTGCCAAGACGGGCCAGGCCTAAGCGCGTTGCCAATCGATTTTTCGAGCGACTTTAACCAGCACTCGGCTTCGGGCATTATCACTGGCTGCTTGCTCAAGCGGCTTGGTGTTACGCCAGATGCCGGGTGCTGTTTCGTTAAACACCTTTAACATAACCGTACTCAGCAAATAGAATCCATAACGGAGTTGAACTATGTCCGATACACCCGCTGCCAGTGTCATGGATGCGATTGTTTCCCTTTGTAAACGGCGGGGATTTATTTACCCTGCATCGGAAATTTACGGCGGAATCCGTGGATTCTGGGATTATGGCCCGCTGGGGGTGCTGCTGAAAAATAACATCCGTGATGACTGGTGGCGCAACATGGTCGAATGTCCGCCGATTGGCCCTGATGGTCAACCGGTGGAAATCGTCGGCCTTGATTCAGCGATTATTCAGCATCCCAAGGTCTGGCACGCATCGGGGCATGTCGATTCATTCAATGATCCCATGGTCGATGACCGCGAGACAAAAGGGCGGTACCGGGCGGATCATGTCAAAGTGCTGGTTCCCAGGGATGGGCAGGGCAACAGCTTCGCCTTTGTGGAAGACCGCGAAGCAGCCGAGAAAAAAATCAAACGTGATGCCCGCCGCAATCCCACCGACTACGATGAAGTGATCCTGACGACACTGCCGCCCGAGGCGTATGCCCGCGTGGTTGGGCCGGATACGCGCACGCCAGGAACGCTCACCGAACCGCGCGCCTTCAGCCTGATGCTGGATACCTATCCCGGACCGATCCGCGACGAAGACAATAAAACCTACCTGCGCCCCGAAACAGCCCAGGGAATTTTCCTGCAGTTCAAAAACGTGGTCGATACCACGCGCGTCAAGGTACCTTTCGGTATCGCCCAGGTGGGCAAGAGTTTCCGCAATGAAGTGACGCCACGCAACTTTATATTCCGCAGCCGCGAATTTGAGCAAATGGAGCTGGAGTTTTTCTGCCCGCCCGATGATGCCCTCATGTGGTATGAATTCTGGCGGGCGCAGCGCATGGCATGGTGGCAGTCACTGGGTATCGATCCATCGCATTTGTGCTACCGTGACCACGATGCTGATGAGCTGGCGTTTTATTCCAAAGCGACGGTTGATATCGAATATAAATATCCCTTTACAGCGCCGGGTTTTGGTGAGCTGGAAGGTATTGCCCATCGCGGTGATTACGACCTGTCCCAGCACGCCAAACATTCCGGGCAGAAGCTGGATTATTTTGATCAGGATCTGCAATTGCGGCTCAAGGAGCAGGGGACTTCAGCGGAAGAGATCAAAACCAGGAGTCGTTATGTGCCCAACGTGATCGAACCCTCCAGTGGTTTGACTCGCGGTGTGTTGGTGCTGTTGTGCGAGGCTTATCGCAGGGATGAGTCCCGGCCCAGCGGCGAATATCTGGCGTTCAAGCCCAGCCTTGCGCCGGTTAAAGTTGGAATCTTTCCGCTGGTTAACAAGGAAGGCATGCCCGAAATCGCCAGCAAGCTGTATATGGACCTGCGGCAGAAGTATACCTGCGAGTTTGACGCCAAGCAGTCCATCGGCAAGCGCTATGCCCGGATGGATGAAATTGGTACGCCGTACTGCGTAACGATTGATGGTGACACGCTCAAGGATCAGACGGTGACGGTTCGTGATCGCGACAGTGCCACCCAGCAACGAATCAATATCGATCAGGTCGGGAGCTACCTGAATGAACGATTGAGCGGATAAGAGGTGATCGTAAAGCAAGGATGTGGCGGTAATCAGCCCAATGCCCACGCAACTTGATATCATCGCGCTGGAACCCTTTTACGGCGGGATTCGCAAGCTGGCGCTCGAAACCCTGATCCGCCATAGCCGTCACCGTTGGACCGTTTTGAAGCTGCCGCCGCGACGTATCGAGCGGCGGTTGATGGCCGCCGCCACCTGGTTCAGCGAACAACTAACGCGGCACTGGGTCGGCAGGGCGGATATTCTCCTGACCAGTGAAGCCCTGAATCTGGCTGATTTTCATCGGTTCATGCCCAGTCTGGCGCGCGTACCATCGGTGGTCTATTTTCATTCCAACCAGTTGCCGCCGGTTCATAACGTGGAAGATGATGCTGTTCATCTGGTCAACCTCAACACTGCCCAGGCCGCGACAGAAATCTGGTTTAATTCACTGTTCCATCTACGCGATTTTCTGCACAAGGCCTCGGCCCTGGTCAGCCGCCATCCAGAGTTGTCTGGCCGTAACCCCATGCCTGAACTGATCGGTAAAGCGCAGCACATGCCGCCGCCAATCGACTGGCATGCGGTCGAAAAGGCCGACGCGCGAAAACAAGTCACGCGCATGAAGCGGCGCGCTTTTGTCGATACCCGCGACGCCAATATCAAATTGATCAATGCAGCCTACAACCTTCTGCAGCGCCGTGCTGATAAGTGGAATTTTATCACCGTGGGGCCTGTCGATGATCTAGCGCCGGAAATTCCGCGACAAACCATTGTCGAGACTGACGAAGCAGCTCAGATTCAGGCGATGTATCAATGCAGCGTGATGATTTCCACCAAGATTGGCGCGACGTGCGATCAGTACGCCATTTTTGGTCTGGCGGCAGGGTGCTTTCCCATCTGGCCGCGCATCGGGATTTACCCTGAACTGCTGCCCAACGTCCTGCATCCCCATTGTCTTTATGATGGAACAGCGCAAAAGCTGGCCAGCCTGATGCAGGATGTTTATTACATCGAACAGCCCAGCGGTTATGAAGCGCAACAGCGCACAATTCTCAACCGCTTTGACCCCCTTGCCGCCAGCCGCGCCATTGACCGTCGTCTGGATGAACTGGCCGCAAGACAGTCACTTCATAGCTGACCGCATCCTGAGACAATCGAAAAAGTTGCATAAGTTACGAATGCCGTTGCTGTTTTTGCTGCCCATATTCGGCATGAGCCTTCAGAACGCCCGCCCGAATCGCTTGGATTTTCGCCAGCCGATCCGAAGCCTGTTTCAACGCCTGCCGGGCAGTCTTGAATCGTGTATTGGCCAGGGTCATCTCAGCCTCAGTTGCCGTGACCCAGTTTGAACCTGGTTCATTCATCGCCCTAGCCAGTAATGTGCCAGCGGCAACACCTATGGCCAACACCAACAACACTGATGTCGCGGATAACAGGCCGGTCAACCAAGCAAGCACCAACAAGAGCAAAGTCACCGCGCCAGCAACCAGATAACTGCCAGCCACTGGATGAAACCCCGCCAGCGAAATATCCATTTGCAGACGATGCCACCGGACCAGCCACTGGGAACATTTCACCACCGCCCGCGCCTTGGGCAGCGCGGCATTGGCTTTACGATACAAAAACTCCGCCTCGGCAACACTGGTGATTTCGGTCTGACCGCTGAACTGTGAGATAAATTGAGTCAAATCAGGACTGAGCGTTGAAGTTGGATCAGACATTTGAGATGTTCCTGCTGCATAAAGTGGATTGAACGAATGAAACAAGTGATTATAGCCAGCTTTTTAACTCGAAGCTGGCGAAAAATTACATTCGTACCGGCGTAGATCGGTCTCAAGTTTCCCCGATTTTCAAGGTCCTATAATCTATGTTATGTTAAGTTTGATATTATCCGTATTCGGCGCGTATTTACTCTTTCTTTATCAGGTCGTCCGCAGGCTGACGGCTGCCGTCGCCCCCCCGAAGCCCGAAGCAATCGCCACGCTTCGACGGATCGGCCTGACGATCGCTTCACAGCCGATTTGAAGATTCTCTGCTTGCAGCGGCTGGTCGGTGTTGATGTTGCCCGGCACGCAGTCGTATTGGTGCATCAAACAATTCAATACCAAGCTGACAAGACCCGAAGCCCCCAGCGTATGGCCAATGGCGGCTTTGTGGGCATAAACCAACGGTAAATCAGCCCGGCTGCCGGGACGGACGGTTGGCGATACATCTGCTAAAGATGCTTCAATAGCGGCAAGCTCGATTGGATCATTTAACTGCGTGCCCGTGGCATGGGCGTGAACAAGATCAACGGACCTGCCGGCAATGGCGCGCATCAGACAATAGCGCTGAATCCTACCGCCGGGCTCCGCACCGGTCAGATGATATGCATCGCCACCTTGGGCAAATCGATCGATCACCAATTCATTCGGCGTCGTCTGGCGTCTTTCCAGACAGATGGCTGCGGCTGCTTCACTGATGAAAAACCCATTACGTCGAACATCCAGTGGGCGCAGCGGTTGATCTGGCGGAGACAGCACACCCAGGCGTTTGAAACTGGCCAGAAAAATCGGGTGTAGCGACGATTCAGCGGCTACAACCAGTACCCGATCCGCCTGATTACTCTGTAGCATCATGACGCCGCGAATCAGCGCAATCAGGCCGCTGGCGCAGGCTGCCGATATTGTCAGTCGTGGTCCTTGAGGCAGGTGCAATTGTCGATCCAGCCACTGGCTGATCGTATGCAGACCCAAGCCCGGCTCGAATGGCGAGAAATGTAATTTCCCCCCTTTTGCATTATCGGACGTTGCGCCGTCTGGCAAACAAGGGCGCACATCGGCAGCCAGCCACTGATCGATCGGGCCTTTGCTCGTACCCACGATCAAGGCACAGCGCAGTTGCGCTTTATCAGAGCCTGACTGTTGTAAAAAAGTCGGCGCACTATCCAATGCCTGACGCGCCGCAATCAGCGCTAATGCTGAAACTCGATCGGGCGCGTCAGCCACCGGCAGGATTGTTTGAATTGTTCCATGATCCCTCAGCGACCGGCCTGCCAGCAGCGCCTGCCAATTCGCCTGAACCCCGCAGGCCAGCGGCGTGATAAGTCCCAACCCCGTGATGACGGCAGACGTGTTCACAAGTCAACCGCAGCTCCTTGGCTGCCCACCTCTTTTGCCCCAGCCCCCTGCCACCAGAATACATCCCGATGCAGCTTGTTTTAGCGTATCAGGAGCCGTGGATCGGTGTTGTGTTATCAGGTCTGGGCTGATGTTGCCTGCGCTTCGTTCAACGCCTCGGACGACACATCGCCCAGATGAATCGGCTGACCAGCGTGTTCGCGGGGATGACCATTTTTGAACGACGGACGGATCGTCATGCCGAGTTTGTCCAGCATGGCTTGATCCTCATCATATCCCGGTGACGGCACGGCTTTGGTCAGCATGATCTTGTCATCGCTGGAGAAGATCGAGTTGGCCCCGGCCATGAAGCACATGGCCTGCTCCGCCTGGCTCAGCTTCGCCCGGCCAGCAGCCAGACGCACCACAATTTCAGGCATTAAAATGCGCGCCGTTGCAATCATGCGCACCACATCATCCCACGGCACATCGGGATTATCCGCCAGCGGTGTACCGGGAACCTTGGCCAGCACGTTGATCGGCACGCTCTCGGGATGCGGGTTCATGGTGGACAAGGTATGCAGCATCGACACGCGGTCTTCCACACTTTCGCCCAGACCAATGATCCCCCCGCTGCACAGCGTTACATTGGTTTTGCGCACGCGGTTGAGCGTATCAATACGATCCTGGAAGGTGCGCGTGGTGATAATCGTTTCATAGTGTTCACGCGAGGTATCGATGTTGTGGTTGTAGGCGTATAAACCCGCTTCATCCAGACGGCGGGCCTGATCTTCGGTAAGCATCCCCAACGTGCAGCAGACTTCCAGCCCCATGTCCGTAACGCCCTTAACCATGTCCAGCACGCGGTCAAACTGCGAACCATCCTTCACCGCACGCCAGGCTGCCCCCATGCAGATGCGCGTGACACCCGCATCCTGCGCACGCGAGGCGATTTCCATCACCTTGCATTTGTCCATCAGCGGAGCAGACTCAATCGGTGTCTCGTAGCGCGACGATTGGGCACAATAAGAACAATCTTCCGGACACTTGCCCGTTTTAATCGAGATCAGCTTACAAACCTGCATTTCACGGGAATCCTGAAACTGACGCTGTACCTGGGCAGCACGGAAAACCAGTTCCAGAAGCGGCGTATCATAAATCGAGCGGATTTCTTCAATGGTCCAGTTGTGGCGAATTTCAGGCATGGTCAACCAGGAGTGAAATTAAAACAGGCAGTCGAGGCGCCCCGACTTCATTTAAGAGGATACGAGAATTATCCCGCAGATTCCACAGGTTCCCGATGATTAAATCGGCAATCGCTCGCAGGCAAGCAACTTAGGATAAAATCATGTCTGCCCTCTATTTACGTTTTTGCTCCTTGGCCCAGGAGTCCTTGAGGGAGACGCTGCGATTGAAAACCAGACGGCTGGGCTGGCTATCGCGGTCAACACAGAAATAGCCCAAACGTTCAAACTGAAAGCTCGTGCCAACTGGCGAATCATTCAGTGATGGTTCGAGCTTGGCGGCGGCGATGACCGTTTCCGATTGTGGATTGAGATTGACTTTCCAGTCCTTGCCCGGCGGGACATCCGAAGGATCTGCCGCTGTAAACAGATGATCGTACAACCGCACTTCGGCACTGATTGCGTGAGCAGCACTCACCCAATGGATCGTCCCCTTGACCTTGCGCCCATCCGGCGGATTACTGCCACCCCGCGTCTGCGGATCGTACGTACAATGAATCGCCGTGATATTCCCAGCCGAATCCTTATCGACATGGGTGCAGCGAATCCAGTAGGCGGAGCGCAGACGCACTTCCTGACCGGGGGCAAGACGAAAATACTTCGGCGGCGGCGTTTCACGAAAATCATCCGCCTCGATATACACCTCCCGCGAAAAAGGGATCAGGCGCGTCCCAGCCGATGGGTCTTCAGGATTATTAGCGGCCTCCATCTGCTCGACCTGATTCTCAGGATAATTATCAATGATGATCTTGATCGGTTGCAGAACAGCCATCCGGCGCGAAGCGCGACGATTCAGATCATCACGCAACGCGTTTTCCAGACGACCAATGTCAATCGTGGAATTAAATTTCCCCACCCCCACTTCGGTAACGAAATTGCGAATCGCCTGAGGGGTATACCCCCGCCGCCGATACCCGCAGATTGTTGGCATGCGCGGATCATCCCAGCCACGCACGACATCACTCTTGACCAGCTCCAGCAATTTGCGCTTACTCAATAGCGTGTAGGTCAGCTCCAACCGGGCAAATTCGTACTGATGCGGTCGATAGCCCACCTTCGGCACCTGGGCGCCGGCCGCAATCAATGACTCAACGAACCAGTCGTAAAGCGGGCGATGGTTTTCAAATTCCAGCGTACAAATTGAATGGGTAATCCCTTCGATCCAGTCACTTTGACCATGCGCCCAATCGTACATCGGATAGATACACCACGAATTGCCCGCGTGCGGGTGGCTGGCGTGAAGAATGCGATACATGACCGGATCGCGCAGATTCAGATTTGGTGATGCCATGTCGATCTTGGCGCGCAACACCTTGCTGCCATCAGGAAAGGCTCCCTCGCGCATGGCGCTGAAGAGTTCCAAGTTTTCCTGAATCGGGCGGCCGCGAAACGGGCTGTTCCGGCCTGGATCGGTCAGTGTGCCGCGATTGATCCGAATTTCTTCGGCACTTTGATCGTCCACATACGCCTTACCCGCCTCGATCAGCAGGATGGCCCAGTCGTAGAGCTGGGCAAAATAATCGCTGGCGTGGTAATAATGCTGACCCCAGTCAAACCCCAGCCAGCGCACGTCTTCCTGGATCGACTGGATATACTCCTGTTCTTCCTTGGTCGGATTCGTGTCGTCCATGCGCAGATGACACTGGCCTGAAAATTCCTGCGCAATACCAAAATTAAGGCAGATACTCTTGGCGTGACCAATGTGCAAATATCCATTGGGTTCGGGCGGGAATCGCGTGATAACCCGCTGGCCGCCCTGCTGTTGATGTTGAGTCACGATCTGACGGATAAAATCGAGCGGTTTGTCGGCTTGAGAACCGGGCGCACTGTTTTCTTGATCTGCCATCGAGGTTGATATCCTTTATTTCTGCTGTCCCACAAACCCGCAATCCTAACGAAAAATAGGCTGGCTGCCACCTGCTTACCCAACAACCCGATTTGCGTAAAATAGCAGACTGATATGAACCAAGAATTTCTGATCATCCTCGGATTGGCGCTATTGCTGGTTGTGTCATTTATCACGAGCTGGCTGGTTGTGGCCGCGATGAAACGTATCGCGGTGCGCATCGGATTTGTGGATAAACCCGGGCATCGCAAAATCCATCATAACCCCAAACCGCTGGGGGGAGGCGTGGGGATCGCAGCCGGTATCGTCCTGCCATTGCTGGCGGGGTTGATTTACGTCAATGTTGCCTCCCCACCGCTCGGTATCGACACCGCCTACTGGTCAGGGGCACGCGAGCAAACACCGCTGGGATTGACATTGGTTGGTTGTATCCTTGTGCTGCATGTCATGGGATTGAAGGATGATCGACGGGCGATGGGGCCATACGTTAAGTTACTGATCCAGTTGGCCGCCGCTGCGGTATTGACCATCTCGTTCGATCAGGTTCGCGTGCTGACATTTCTAGGCACAACCGCCTCAATCGCGCTAACCATCCTATGGATCACGGCAATCACCAATGCGTTCAATTTTTTGGATAATATGGATGGATTAAGCGCCGGAGTCGCCGCCGTCTGCACACTGGCGTTTTTACTGACCGTCATCACGATCGGGCAATGGTTTGTGGCAGCGGCGCTGGCGATTCTGCTCGGCTCGCTGCTCGGATTTCTCTGTTTCAATTTTCCGCCAGCCAGCATCTTTCAAGGTGATGCAGGCAGTCTGGTGGTGGGATTTACGCTGGGTGTCTTGACGGTACGAACGACGTTCCTGCCGCCAGGTAGCGATCTGGGCGCAGGATGGTACGCCGTGTTTGCACCGGTGCTGGTATTGGCGCTGCCGTTGTACGATTTGATCGTGGTCAGCATCATCCGGTTGTACCACGGCAAAAGCCCGTTTGTCGGCGATACCAATCATTTCAGCCATCGCCTGGTTGCGCGCGGCATGTCGCGGCGTACTGCGGTGTTGTGTCTTTATCTGGTAACGGCCGCCACCAGCATTGCGGCGATTCTCCTGCCACAGGTTCGATCGACCTACGCTGCCATTCTTATTTTTAGTCAGTCATTGCTGGTGCTTGGTGTTGTCGCCCTGCTGGAACAACATCCTTTGCCTCCAGAAAACCACAACTGATTGTTTCACTGTTTCCCGCTTTTCAGCAAGAAACGTGACGAGAATTGACCGTCCGCTATGATCAATCCCATGAGCTTTCGCACATCAGCACCAAAACGGACAACCACAGCCCTGGCTGATGAACCATCGCCACTGTGGAACTGGATCGAGATATTGGGGCTGATCCTGACTGCTGGCGTGGTCATCGCCCGCGCGACGATGCTGGAAATTGTGCGCGAACCACAAACAACCGCGTCAACCGCCTTACCATCAGGCCCCGGCGCGACAACATCGTTGATGTTAAGTCTTGTCGCCTGCCTGCCGGCACTTTTTCTTTTATTGCGCAGAGCTTTTTCCGGGTCGTATCGCTTCGTCAATCCGATGACGGTTTATATTGGTCTGACCCTGGGCGCTCTGGCACTGGCCAGCACGTTCTGGGCATCGGATCAATTTGCTGCATTAATCGGCGCATCCACTTTTTTTTCAGCTCTGGTGTTGATCTGGTCAACCGCCCAGCTCGTGCGCACCTGGGGACGGTTTCGTTTGGTTATTGGCGTATGCCTTGGACTATTGTGTGTCTATGTCGCGCAGGGGGTTATTTATCGTCTGGTCGATCTGCCTGATCTGGTCCATGCCTGGGATGCCAATATCGATGGTATGAAAACGGATGCGTTGCGCGCCCATGGCTGGGAGGAAGGCGATGTGCCGGCGGTTCGTTTTGACCGAAAAATCCATGCTGGTGAGATGATCGGTTTCATGGCATCACCCAACACTTTTGCAGCCACAATCATTACGCTGGTGATCATACTCATCGGGCTTTGCCTGCAACGATTGCGCTGGCGCGAATCCGCAGCGCTGATTGTTCCAGTCATGGTGATCGGATTGGCTGGTTGGTTACTCACCTACACGCAAAGCAAGGCAGCGCTCGTTACGCCCCTGATTGCAATAATCTCCTTCGCATTGCTATCCATCAAGTCATTACGAGGTTGGATGATTTGCCGCCGCAGACTCGTGTTTGCGCTGGGCGTGTTGGGGTGCGTAATGATCGTCGCGATGGTCGTTGGGCATGGCTGGTATCATGGTTCATTGGTGATCGACAGCCTGACGTTCCGCTGGCGATACTGGATTGCCTCGATGCACCTGCTGGCCGATCATCCGGTGTGGGGCGTTGGTTACGCGAACTTTGGCGATTATTACACGCAATACCGTCTGCCGATTGCAGCAGAGGAAATTCGTGACCCTCACAATCTGTTCATTCGTTTTTTTACAGAGCTTGGTCTGTTTGGCGGGATTCTCGCACTTGGCTGGATTGCATCGCAATGGTGGGCGATGACGCGACCGGTATTGCCCGGAATCAATTCCAGCCCAACTGAAAATACACAGCCATCCAGCGCCGCGCCAGCAATTGCGCCTGCGGCGGCCATCAGCGGCCAAGACGCGCGTTGTGATGATGATGACAATAACGTTGAGTCGCACCGTGGAGCATTTCTTGCTGCAATCATGGCGGTATTGCTGGGTTTTGGATTGAGTTTGGTTTGCGTGGTCGATTTTTCCCAGATGAGTGAAGTTGTCATCATGGCAGTGGCACGCCAGATTCTCTACCTGCTGATGCTCATCATCGGAATCGCCCTGGTATTCTTGCGGATGAACAAGGGCCAGATTGTTGTGGATCATCGCCCTATTACCGGGCTGGTTGATGCAGCCATTATCGCCGTTCTGATATTTCTTCTACACAGCCAGATAGATTTTGTCTTTTTTGAAACGGGGCCGATGTACATTTTCGCCATGCTCAGCGGCGCAATTATTGCAATGCGCAACCCGCACCACCATCACACGGCCAGCCACCAATCGCAGCGTAGTTTATGGATCACAGGTACTGTCATCGCGTGGTTGATCTGGTTCATCGCCATTGGCACGGGTATCAGCCGGGTCTTTGTTGCTCAAGATCAGGCTCATCGTGGCGATGAGCTTGCCCGGCGTGGCCAGCAAATGGCCGCAGCAGCACGTTATCAGGAGGCGGCCAGTATTTTGCCAATCAACAGCACCTACGCTTTTCGGGCAGCCACTGCCTTGATTTACGCCGGTGCGCCATCTCAGCAGGTGCTTAACACGATCGACAAGGCAATCGACGCCAATAGCCGCGATACCGCCAACTGGTTGTTACGGGCGCGCTATCTTCTGCGATCAGCCGCATCAGGCTCACCTGATCGATCAGCCCTTGCTGATTTTGACCATGCAATACAACTTGATCCGCAGGATATTGACACTCGCGTGGAATACGCGCACGTTCTGGCTGATGCCGGTCAACATGCAGCAGCGGCCCAGCAGGCACGGGCTGCGCTGGCGATCAACAACGCTTATGATCCTGGTGAAGAAAAACGCCTGACACCTGAAAAATTAAACGCGCTACAAGCATTTATTCAGATGCAGGCGAAACAATAGGCCAATAATTCATCGACTCACCCGCCACTTTGTCGCATTTCTAATTTTTTATGACCGGATGTGGCACGCACTTGGGCAATTGCGCTGCAAATCGCAATGCCCTCTACCGCACGCTATCAAGGTAATCGCAGCTTTGCCGAATAAAGGAGGTTTTGGCACGGATTTTACACTGGAACCATCGGAACGGTCGATATGTCGTAGGACAATCACCGTGGAGACTAATTCGTAATGCTGCCTCATCTTCCTATCTGTGCTGCCGCCAAAGCGTTCGATCATCTGGCCAGACAAGCAGATGCCTTGGAATCGACCGATGCCCTGCTGCAAGGGGCACTGGCCATCGCGATGCACGGTCAGGCGGATGATCCGAGCGGTTTTTCACCGGCACAGGTGGAAGATCAGCTAATGCAATATGCCCAGTGCATCCGCCAGCGGGTACAGGGCAGCCAGCCGCAGGCGGTCATCGCTCATCTGCACGATTATCTCTTTGATGAACTGCAACTCACCGGCGACACTCAAACCTATTACAGCCCAGCCAACAGTTACCTGCCCCATGTGCTAAAAACCAAACACGGGTTGCCGATTTCACTGGCTTTGATTTATAAGGTCGTGGCCGAACAGGTCGGTATCGCCTGCTGGGGCGTGGCCTTGCCGGGGCACTTTCTGGCCGGGATTGATTTTGACGGAGCGCCGATGCTGATCGACCCGTTCGCCTCGGGGCGTATGCTCACGCCTGATGAGGCGCGCGATCGTGTACAAACCATGTTCGGGGCTGAAGTGGAATGGAATGATGAACTGCTCCAGCCCGCCAGCGTGCGTCACTGGTTGACGCGCATGTTGCAGAATCTCCTGAATATATTCGGCTCCGAAGGTCGCTATCACGACGTGGCGGCCATGCTGGAGATGGAAATGCTGCTCTGGCCTCAGCAATACCGGTTGCAGCGCGATCTGGCGTTGGTGCTGGCGCGTCTTGGTATGAGCAGACCAGCTTCAATCTGGCTGGAAAGATATCTCTCCAATCAGCCGGATGATCCACAGGAAAAAGACCTGAAACAACTCCTGGATGTGCTGGCGGCGTAGCAATGCTGCCGACATTAAAACCGGTACGCGATTTCTTCCGCCGGCGCGATCACGTTGCGACTGGCAGCATGATCAAATCAACCCTTTTCAAGCAACGACTGAATCCGGCAGTTCCGCGTTATGCGAAACGTTCTGGATGTCGTCGTTATCTTCCAGAGTCTCGATCAATTTGAGCAATTTTACGCCTGCCGCTTCATCGAGTGTCACGGTCGAGTTGGGGATATAAGTGACATCTGACGCTTCGACGTTGACACTCGCTGCCTTCAGAGCCTCGCTGGTTTTGTGCAGCATCGCCGGCGGCGTATAAATCTCGAATACTTCCCCCTCGTTTTTCACATCTTCTGCCCCCGCCTCCAACGCCAGCTCGATCAGCTTATCTTCATCAACGCCTTCGGTTTTGACCGTGATAATCCCCTGCTTGACGAACTGAAACGCCACGGAACCGCTGGTGGCCAGATTCCCTCCTGCCACTTCAAAGATTTTGCGCATTTCCGGGGCGGTACGGGCACGATTGTTGGTCAACCCTTCGGCAATAATCGCCACGCCGCCGGGCGCATAACCCTCGTACAGAACGTCTTCATAATTGGTATCGCCCAGCTCCCCTGTGCCCTTCTGGATCGCCTTTTCGATGGTATCCTTGGGCATGTTGGCTTGCTTGGCTTCTTCGATGGTATAGCGCAGGGTCAGGTTATCGCGCGGATCGCCCCCCTTCTTGGCTGCGATGATGATCTTGCGGGCGATCTTGCTCCAGATCTTGCCGCGCTTGGCGTCGTTGGCGCCTTTGGCTCGTTTAATTTTCGCCCAGTGACTATGCCCTGCCATTTAATTATTCTCCAGCTACGAATCAATTACATTTTATAAAACAATACCACCCACATTTCCAATGCGCCGGCACTGCAAATATCGATATTCCCCAAACCGCGTCACGACCGGCTCATTCAGGCAGCGCCGGCGCCGTCTTGCGGGCTGGTAAGGCCCCATCGCCTGGCGGTGCCGCGACCGGCGCAACGTCAACCGTTTCCCTGCGATCATAGGCAGCCAGTTTCTGTTCCACGGCAGCACGAAGATTCTTCGTCTGCTCATCGTCATCCCCATCACTGCCCTGCTGAGCCAATAGCCCGAGGGCTTTTCCCCACTGCTGGCGGGCTTGATCCGGCTCATTCAGGCGATAGAGAACATCGCCGTAATGGTCGAGCACAACCGGATCGAATCGCAAGGCCTGCGACAGCGCCAGCTCGAGATATCGACGTGCCTCATCAAACTTTTCGTGCTTGTACAGCACCCACGCCAGGCTGTCGAGAAACGCATAGTTGTCGGGTTCAGCCTTGATGGCGATGCGAATATACTGCTCAGCCTCATCCAGACGAACGCCTTCATCCGCCCAGGCATATCCCAGGTCGTTGTTGGCTCCGGCATGGTTGGGATCAAGCTTGATAACCTGCTGCAAAATCTCGTTGGTTACCTGTTTGTGGTCGGTCAACGAGTATAGATGCGCCAGAAAATACAGAACATCCGGCTGATTTCGAGCCGCGATACAGGCTTTGTCCAGAACGTCCATCGCCTGATTCATCTGGCCTGTCTGGACATAACCCGTCACCAGTTGCTGCACGATCGCCAGGTTGTCGGGGTTATTTTGATATTGCTTCTGGAGCAATTGAACCCAGCGGTCGGCGCGACCATTCTGAACATACAAACTGCGCAGCGTCGCGAGAATCTGGGGATCGTCCGCACCATCCTGCAACAACTGAATCAACACGCGCTCAGCCGCATCGGTTTGCTTGCGCTGCGCCAGAATAATCGCTTCCAACAGCCGGGCTTGAATGGAACCCGGGTCGGCAATCGTCCAGGTTTGCAGCACTTTAAGCGCTGAGGCGGGCTGACGACGTGCAATGTAGTAATCAAATAAGCGCAAATAGGCGTTGCCATACGTTGGCCAGTCATCGATGATCTGCCACAGCACCTGCTCCGCCATGACATCATCTTTTTTCAGCAGCAGCGCATCGGCGTATGTTAGACTCAGCTCAGGCGAAGGATTTTTTTGATCCATCGCCGCAGCCAGATTGATCAGGGCTGCATCGATCTGTTTCTGATGAAGTTGCAACAACGCCTGCACCTCACAAGCCAGCGGAGCGTCGCCATCATCTTTGGCGTGCTGGGCTAATTGCGCAATGGCAGCAATCTTCTGTTGTTCATCCAGATCATCACGCGACAACGTGTCGGCAGCGACATCCCGATACGCCGGTGCGAAAGCCTGAGGCTGGGCAATGCTGTTCTGCAATGCCTGACGGGCGGCAAAACGTCGATTCCATATCTGGGCCAGACGCGATGCCCAGTACCACTTGGCTGCCTGGGCATCAGGGCTGACCTGAATCTCCTGCAGGTCTTTTAATTGCAGTCGATCGGCCCGGCCAATCTGCATCAATCGCGCCCAAAGTGACGCCGTCTGACCGATTAGATCAGGCTGGGCTGCGGACGATTCAATCAACCAGCGTGTCGCCGCCAGTGTCTGACCCCGATGCTGCAGACTCAGGACCAACCGGCGGATGATGTCCAGATTACCCGGATCCTTTGCTGCCGCCTGAGTGAGTAATTGTTCAGCCTCCGCCTCCTGAGCCTGTTTCTGCAATTCATCAACCAGCGCAATCAACAGCCAAACATCATCCTGGTGAGCCTGACGTATTCGCTGCAGATCCTGCACCAAAGAGCGCGATGGAATCAATGAAGAATAGACCTCGCGCAGCAACTTGATGGACTGGTCCGAAGCGCGGAACCTCGTCAGTAGTTCCATGACCGCCTGATCAAATCGCGCCGGATCAGCTGTGGGCGCAAGCGTTTGCAACAGCATGGCGTGAAGCTCAAGTCGCTGCGGCTGCAATTCAATCGCGCGCTGCAAGGCGTCCACCGCCTGCGAAATGTGGCCACGCTTAATCGCAAGGTCGGCAATTTGAATGAACAGAATGGACGGCTGATTGGCCAGCACCAGCAGCTCATTGCTGCCGCGCACCGCCGAGCTGGGTGGATCTATTTGTGTGCGGACATACTCAAATTCATCCAGAGCCGCCTGTTCATAACCCACGTGTTGCAGCACTTTTCCCAGCAGCAGATCGACCATCAAGGCATCCGGGCCACCACGTTGGTATTCGGGTGAAAGCCGGGCCAGACGAAGATTTTCAATCGCGGGATCGAACTCATCCTGCTCGGAAAGTTGCAAGGCCAGTTGCAGACGCGCTTCAAGACTGTCTGGTCTCAGACGTACGGCTTGTTGGAACGCGGCAATCGCCTGATGACCTGTGGCATCTGGGTTGGAATAGGCCTGCCCCAGCGCGTAATACAATTCATAACTATTGCCATCGAGCTGAACCGCCTTGGAGAGCATCGCCGCTGCTTCGAACTTGCGGCCCGACAATAGCGCCTGGCGGGCATGGCCAAATAATTCCAGCGCCTCCAGCGGCGGTGGGTTGCCCGCTTTTGGCGGTGTTGGGGGCAGTATCAGAGCCGGCGTAAGCTGGTCAAGATGAAGCCCTGCCTTGGGCGCAACCAGTGCTGATTGAACCAAAGCACCCGATGGACTTGGTTTGGTGGTTGCCGTTTGGCGCAGCGGCGCTGTTCGTGATGCGGTACAACTGGCGAGCGTCGCGATCAGAACTGAGAGGATCGCGCGAGTGAAAAAAGCCATGATCTTATTTTAACCGCAAAATGCCGGATATGCTCAGGGTATCACCTTATTTAATGGATAGGCGAAAATTCCCGTGGCTCCGGCGCGTCTGAGCTGCGGAATCAGCTCGCGTTCCTGCTTGTCGTCAACGATCACTTCAACGGCAACCCACGCAGGATCTGCCAGTTGCGAAATTGTCGGACTTTTTTCCGCTGGCAGGAGTTTTAAGATGGTTTGAAGATTTTCCTGCGGAGCATTCATCTTCAGCCCCACTTTTGATCGGGCGAGAATGGCGCCACGCAGCAACATGGCGATATTTTCCATTTTTTCGCGCTTCCACGGATCCTGCCACGCCAGGCGATTGGTGATAAAGCGGGTCGTGCTGGTCAGCAGCGTATCAACCACCCGCAGATTATTGGCGCGAATGCTCGAACCGGTTTCAGTGCAGTCGACAATGGCATCGAGCAGACGAGCTTTGATCTCGGTGGTTCCCCACGAAAATTCGACCGACACGGGAATTTTTTTCTGTTCGAAATAACGACGGGTGGTATTTATCAGCTCCGTGGCGACCACGGCGTTTTTTAGATCTTCCGGCTGACGAATGGCGCTTTCTTCGGGGACAGCCAGCACCCAGCGAACCGGATTGCTGCTGGCGCGCGAATACTCCAGCTCGCAGATTTCAACAATGTCCTGCTCGTTGCCGTTTTCCACAACCCAGTCATAACCGGTCAGGCCACAATCAACGATGTTGTCCACCACATAGCGGCTGATCTCCTGTGCGCGGAAAAGCACCGCCGAAATTTTAGCATCATCAAACTGAGGAAACACGCTGCGCTCGGGGATGGAAACGCGGTAGCCTGCCTTGGCAAACAGTTCAACGGTAGCCTTTTGCAGGCTGCCCGAAGGCATGCCGATGCGGAGGGTGTCTGTGGGGAGCTTGTCGTTCATGGTCAGGTCAAAATGCGGGCGATTGTTATTATGATGCCATAGCCAGCATCAAGTCAGGGCATTTTATTATTTCTTTTTCTTGGTGGGCGAGGCCAGCGCCATCGCCCGTAAAACCGCATACGCGGAATAGGATTCGTCAGCCTTGACGTGGTGCTCGACAAATTTTTGCGCATCAGCGTGCGAACTATCAGCCGGCAATAGTTCCTGGCTGACCAGGAAATCAACGATGCACTGGTCAACGGCCACAGCACCAGTTCCCTCAAACCCGTACGTGAACGTATAAGCCTCGATAAACGGGGTCATTCCCGGCAAATCGCGGAAAAACTGGCGAATCTCGGCTTTGCGTAATTCCTTCACCCGTTCCAGATTCAGCGTATGTTCGCGCTCGAAGATGGCGTTGAGGATTGACACCAGGGCGGCAGCGCGCTGCTCGGCCGCGGGATAGCGCTGGCCCATCAGGTCCTGCAGCTCCAATTCGGTCGCCACACGCAGCTCATTGGGATCAACAAAAACTCGATCAAACGCCTGCCAGGCGGATTGGGCGCGCTCATCCTCCACATCATAACTGAGGACTGCCATGATCAGCGCCACCAGCGGCTGCAGCGGCGTTAAAGGTGCTGGTTTGCCCTGCCGTACAGCTTTGCGGTGAAATGCTTTGAATTTGTCGGCACGTTTATTGGCTGTCTTCATATTGTTCTGCTTTTCAGCGCCAAACGAGCGCTACTCCTGTTCCATTGAATCATTGCCTGCCTGAGTCTGCGTCGCCGACTGGGACTGTGCCTCCACACGGCTTTTATCCAGTTCCTCGTTTTCCCTGCGGATTGTTTCGAGCAAATCCAGAGTCTGCAGTTCTTTTTGCAGGCGCTCATCAAAATGAAATTTCAGATACGGCGTCTGTCTTAATGATAATGAGCGCGACAGTTTGCTGCGCATCAGACCCGCGGAATGTTTAAGGGCATTGAGCGCAGCCGTTTTTTTGCCTTCGCTGGCCATGACCGAAACATAAATATCGGCAACCGATAGATCCGGGCTGACTTTGACCCGGGTAATACTGATCATCGCCTGCAGGCGCGGATCACTACTTTCGCGCATGATCATTTGCGCCAGCTCACGCTGGATCGTGCTGCCAAGCATTTCAGTGCGACGCGACATAATTCACAAAACCCATCCCATCAGCTTTAACCAACCCTGACACCATGAAGACCATCATCTCATGGCGCTGTGCTGATGATGATTACAACAAATCAATCTTATAATCCTGCAGAACAACATCGACCGTAGCCCTGACCAGATCAACCAGCTTGCTTAAACCGCCTTCGACATAGCGGCGATCATTGCTGACCATCGCCATACCCAGGATTGATCGACGATGTTCGTCCAAGGCACCGACCTCAGCAATCGAAACATTGTGGCCGTGGGTAATGCGGTCTTTCAAACTTTTAATGACACGCCGCTTATCCTTGAGGCTGTCCGCCTGCGGAATCAACAGTTCCAACTGCAATACACCAACGATCATAGCCATCTAATCCAGGCACCATAACGCACAAGCTTTGCTGTCGGCGACATTCGCCTGACAACATCAAGCCCTGACTCCGCCAATCACAAATGCCGCTCGATTGTTTCGCGTATATAGGCTTCAAAGCGGTCGCCGATTTTGACATCGTCATAACCAGCCAGCTTGATGCCACATTCAAAGCCCGCTTTAACTTCGCGCACATCGTCCTTCACGCGGCGCAGGGTGTCGATTGCCAGATCTTCCGTAATTACCACGCCATCGCGGATCAGGCGCACCTTGCTGCCACGCTGGATGTGACCATCGGTCACCATGCAGCCAGCGATATTGCCCAGGCGCGACACTTTGAAGACCTGACGCACTTCCGCGTGTCCGTGCAGTTTTTCGCGGATTTCCGGTTCGAGCATGCCGCTGAGGGCTTTCTTGAGATCATCAAAAATCTCGTAAATAACCCGGTAGGTTCGCAGCTCAACCCGGCGCTGCTCGGCCATGGCGCGGGCGGCTTCATCGGGTACAACCTGGAAGCCGATGATGACCGCACCGGAGGCGTAAGCCAATTCCACATCGCTTTCAGTGATGGCACCGACGGCCGCGTGAATGACACGCACCCGCACCTCTTCGGTATTGTGCTGCGCGACCGTTGCCTGCAGTGTTTCGACCGAGCCTTGCACGTCGGCTTTGATGATGAGATTGATCGTCTTGACCTCACCCGCCTGCATCGTGGCCAAGAAATTATCCAGGGTGACGGCGTGCTTTTGCGCCAGAACCTGCTGACGCTGCAGGGTTTCGCGCTCGGAGGCAATCGCCCGCGCACGCTCAATATCAGCAACCGTATAAAACTTATCACCGGCGTTGGGCAGAATATCCAAACCGCTGATGATGACAGGCGTGCTGGCACCGGCTTGTTCAATTGGCTGGTTGCGGTCGTTAATCAGGCTGCGGATACGCCCGTAGCCATTGCCCGACAGGACAATGTCGCCAACGTGCAAAGTTCCATCCTGCACCAGTACGGTAGCCACCGGCCCCAGCCCCGAGTCAACCCGCGATTCAATAACTGTTCCACGGGCGGGCGCGGTTGGGTCGCTCTTCAATTCCAGCAGTTCGGCTTGATAGTCGAGGATTTCGATCAGATCCTCAATGCCCTGACCGGTTAGTGCGCTGGTGCGCACCACTTCTATATCGCCGCCCCACTCGACGGGATTGAGGCCATTGGCGGCCAGCTCACCGAGAACTTTTTGTTCATTGGCATCGGGGCGGTCAATTTTGTTCATCGCCACGACGATCGGAACTTCAGCCGCCTTGGCGTGATTGATCGACTCAATGGTCTGGGGCTGAACACCTTCAGCTGCAGAGACAACCAGGACGACCACATCGGTCATGTTGGCGCCACGGGCGCGCATGCTGGTAAACGCCTGGTGGCCGGGGGTGTCAATAAAAGTGACGCGCTTTTTGGTGCCGGCGCGATCAACTTCAACCATCCACGCGGCGGTATGCTGCGTGATACCGCCCGCCTCACCGGCCGCGATATTGGCGGAACGAATCTTGTCCAGCAGGCTGGTCTTACCGTGGTCTACGTGACCAAGGATGGTGACAACCGGCGGACGTGGTTTGAGATTATTCTCGTCGGTCGGACGCTGCTCGATTTCCTCGACCAATACTTCCTCAAGTGTTTGCTTGCCACGGATCTGCAATTCAATGCCATATTCCGCAGCGATCAAGGTTGAAATTTCAGTATCCAGTGCCTGATTAACGGTGGCAAAGACCCCTTGTTTCATCAGATGACTGATGATGGAATTGGATTTAAGTCCAAGCGCCTCAGAAAGCGAGCGCACCGTGATTGGTTCTTCGATGCGAACCGGTTCACCTTTTTGCACAATGGTCTTGCTGGGGCCAACCTGGCGTTTTTGTTTCAGATGCGAATTCACGCCGGAACGATATGTCCCGGCAGCCGCCAGGCGCTCGCGACGTTCGATGAGGTCGGCATCGGTAAATTCGCGCAATTTTTCCTCAGCTTCACCACGACGACCATCGGGGCTGCGGCGCCGACTGGAAAGACTGCGTGCCTTGGTGGCTGCTTTTTTGTCAGCTGACTCATCTTCCTCGTCCGTCGTCACCCGCACACCGCGCCCCTGCTGCGGACGGGCCTGTGTGAACGAAGGTTGCTCCTGCTGCATCTGACCGGGACGGCGTGACCGGGGGGCAGGAACAATATCGGGCTTTTCTTCGCGCACAACCTTGGGGCCTTGCAGTTTGGCTGGGGCGGGCACGAATGGCTTGGGAGCAGCCACAGGTTTGCGTTTGGCAGTGGCCGGCGCATCCTGCGGGCGGTCACCCAGGCGAATCGTCGGGCGAACCTGTTGTGGAGTCAGCTTCTCAACAACCGGCGCGTCCTGCGGCGACGCTGCAGCAGCAGGAACTGCCACAGCCGCAGCTGGTGGCGGCGTTTTGGCTTCAACAATCTGCGGCGCCGTAACCGGTTCGATCGGCGCAGGAATCTGCTGCGGCGCTTCGATGGTTGCAGTTGTATCGATCGATGGCGGCGGTGCCACTGGAGCCAGCGTTTGGGTCACGGAAGTTGTCGGTGAAGTTGATTCAGCAGGCGGTTGTTCTGAAGCAGCCGCTGGAGTTTGTGTATCAGTCTCTTTGTCGGGCGATGCCTTGGCCGTTTTGCTGCGGGAGGCCCGTTTGGTTGCAGTTGCCTTGGCAGCGGTTTCATCAGCCACAGTCTCCACGGCAACAGCGGTATCTGTTGCTGCACCCTCTTCGGCGGCTGTTTTCTTGCTGGCCGGTTTACGGCGAGTTTTGGGCTTGGCTACCGCCTCCACATCGACCGGCGCGGCAATTTCAACCGCGGTGCTGGCGGCTTCGGCGTCGCGGGAGAACCAGCTACGGATTGTTTCGGCCAACCCGAGCGAAACCGTACTCTGGTGATTAAGGTCACCCACTTCCTCGGCTTTGAGTTTATCCAGAATCGCCGTGCTGGGAATGCCTAATTCCTTGGCGATCTGGTTGATTCGTATGCCCGATTTCTTAGCCAAAGCGTTCTCCGTATTTCGTTCGCTTAGTCATGGTTGCTGGCAACTCCGTGTTCCCAACCGCCAGGCTATCTTATTCAATTGCTTCCACGTTCCTTCGTAATATCCTCATCAGTTCGTGCCGCTGGAAGACTCAGGCCAAACTGTCATGATCGACGATCCATGATCGGATACCGCAGCAAACCATCGCCACGTCACCCAAAACAAGAATCCTTATTCGCTGGTCGCCTCGGGTTCATTGCCCGCAGCGACACCAGAACCTTGATCATCGCCAGTTGATGTCGGCTGAGCCGTTGCTTCGACTCCGGCCTCATCAGCGCCGGCAGCCGCTTGATCCTGATCTGCCTGTGCTGCTGTATCCGACTCAGGCGACTCCCCAGCGCCCTGCAGGGCCGCCAGAAACTTACTGGTGTCCGTGTTGCCGTCCTTGGCCTTGGCCAGTGCCTCGGCTTCCTTTTCAGCCGCCTTTTCCGTGGCGACAATTTTCGCTTCAGCCGTGCAGCGCTCGACAATCGTACCGGCCAGCGTTTCCTCCAGTTGCAATTCCTTGACCAGAGGCCCCGCGCCGACTTCCTCGATGTCGCATACATCGATCAGGCCCAGAGCGATAATTTTATCAACGATCTCCTGGTTAACGCCCTCGATCGCCTTGAGGGTTGCATCCAATCGTTGAACACCACTCTGAAATTCGGGGGGTGTGAGAATATCCACATCCCAACCTGTGAGACGGGCGGCCAGTCGCACATTCTGACCACGTTTGCCAATCGCCAGGCTGAGCTGATCTTCATTGACAACCACGGTGGCCCGGCCCAGTTCAAAACAGAGCGCCACCTCAGCCACTTCAGCGGGTTTGAGCGCGTTGCTGATGAAGATCTGGCTGGATTCGTTCCAGCGCACAATATCGATCTTTTCACCGTTGAGTTCTTCAACGATATTTTTAATGCGGCTGCCGCGAACACCGACGCACGCACCCACCGCATCAATCTTGGAATCGATCGAGCTGACGGCAATCTTCGTGCGATGGCCTGCTTCGCGCGCCAGTTCCTTGATCTCGATGGTACGCTCGCCAACTTCGGGCACTTCGCGCTCGAACAGTTTTTTGATGAACTCGCGGTGGCTGCGCGTGGCAATGATTTTGACGGAACTGGTGGCATCGCGCACTTCCAGGATCAACGCCTGGATGCGTTCGCCGGGTTGATGGCTTTCGCCGGGAATCTGTTCGCTGCGGGGCATGATGGCTTCAGCCCGGCCAAGCGAAATAATCATGGTGTTGCCCTCAAGACGGGCAACGGTTCCGGTGACAATCGTTCCGACCCGATCCTTGAATTCCTCGTAGATGGCGCCGCGCTCATCGGCGCGCAGAAGCTGGATAATGACCTGTTTGACCGTCTGGGCACCAATACGACCGACAATTTTCAGATCCAGCGGTTCGCCGTTGCGCGTGGCGGTGATGGCGCCATTGGTACGATCAAGTGCCACCTGAAACTCAGTCGTGTCTTCGGTATCGAAATGTTTACGAAAACCGCTGGCGATTGCCTGCTCGATATCGGCGTAGATCTGCTCGCGCTCGATATTTTTATCTCGGGCGATGCCATCGACGATCCTGATCAGTTCCTGACTCATTAGTTATCCTGGGTCAAATTTTATTCAATTTTTCAATCACAGATTTTTTTCAAACCACTGCATTCATCAGTTGTTGACCGGCGATCCCGATCAATCCTGTCGCAACACCGTTAAACATAAAGGCCACCTGCTGGAGGTGGCCCGCTGTCGCCATGATTCAGGAAGTGCAATAGCACCTCAACCGCCTATTGGCAAGGAAACCTCCTTGGCCAAGGCGGCCTGGTCATGCGACAAACGCCATGCTGTTGCTTATGCAATCGCATGGGCGGGCTCTTGTGCGGAGGCGCTGCCTCCACTGCTCAGGTTCATCCCGGTCACTCCGGGTTCGAAACAATGAATCTTACGCGTATCGACATACATATCGACACGCACGCCTAGCTCAATACCGGCTTCGGCGGCAATGCGACCAACCACATGCTCGTGCAACTGCGTCGCCATGTAAACATCCATATCATTACCCAACGGTTCAGTCACATTGACTGTAACCTTGATCGACGCCTTTACATCCTGACCCTCGAACGGATGCAACGAAAAATGCTCCGGCCGAATCCCCAGCACCACATGCTGATCAACCTTGGCTGCCAGGGCATCGCGCAGGTACTGCGGCAAGGGAATGGTAAAGCCATTGCCGGGCAGCGTCAATTCACCCTCTTTGACCACCGGTTCGTCGCTGCGCTGTTTGCGACCGGACGGGCCACTGGCAATACGGGCGTTAGCCAGAGCGCCCTCTTCAAAAAAGAGCCTGCCATCGCGCAGACGGATGGTTCCATCAAAGAAGTTCATGGGAGGCATGCCGATGAAGCCCGCCACGAAACGATTGCGCGGGTGCTGGTAGGTATGCAACGAGGTATCAGCCTGCTGGATGATCCCGTCCTTCATAACCACGATCCGATCGCCAAGGGTCATGGCTTCTTCCTGGTCGTGGGTGACGTAGATCGTCGTGGTGCGCAAACGTTGATGCAGGCGTTTCAGCTCAGCGCGGGTCGTTACGCGCAGCTTGGCGTCAAGATTGCTCAAGGGTTCGTCAAACAGAAAGCAGGCGGGATTGCGCACAATTGCCCGCCCGACCGCCACGCGCTGGCGTTGACCACCGGACAACGCCTTGGGTTTGCGTTCCAGCAAATGCTCGATATCAAGCATCTTGGCAGCGTCCATCACCTTCGCATGGATTTCCGCCTTGGGCATGCCGCGGAGTTTGAGACCAAACGCCATATTTTTGTAAACCGTCATGTGCGGATACAAGGCGTAGTTCTGAAATACCATCGCAATATCGCGGTCCTTAGGCGGCACGTCATTGACGACCCGTTCCCCGATGCGAATGATGCCATGGCTGATTTCTTCCAGACCCGCGACCATGCGTAAGGTCGTACTCTTGCCACAACCCGAAGGGCCTACAAGGACAATGAATTCCTGAT
>WBZR01001073.1_pt1 | contig 37145 bp, 31 predicted proteins | sample 5204231 | NCBI WGS metagenome assembly WBZR01 (sample SAMN12412403, study PRJNA552823) | activated sludge metagenome | isolation source: activated sludge from anammox sidestream of wastewater treatment plant... | place: USA: Virginia | collected 2017-08 | reverse complement strand
ACTACGCCGAGCCGGACGCGGCCGCCGCGCGCGCGGCCTATGCGCACGCCGTGAAGGTGAATCCGAACCACACGGCGAGCTGGAACAATCTCGCGCTGGTCGACCTCGACCGCGGCGACTACAAGGCCACGCAGGCGGCGATGCAGGAGGCCCTGCGCTCGGATCCGCGCAGCCCGATCACGAAGTCCAACTACGGCTTCATCCTCGCCTTCCTCGATCGCCTCGATGACGCCGAGACCCAGTTCCGCGAGGCCGCGCGCCTGGACCCGTCGCAGCCCTACAGCCAGGTGGGCCTGGGGTTCCTCGATCTGTTCCGGGGCGATCCGGACTCCGCGGCCGGGGAGTTTCTCGCGGCCGGTGCCATCGATCCCGAGCTGCCGGGCGTCAACCGCAACCTCGCCGCCGCCTACTACCAGACGGGGCGCTTCGAGGATGCGGACAAGGAGCTCGACAACGCCCGCCGGTTCGACCCCGACGATCCCATCCCCGACGTCATGGGTTCGATCATGGCGGTCGACCAGTACGAGGCCGGCGAGGCCATACGCTACGCGCGCGAAGGCTTCCAGAAGACGCTGCGCGCCGAATCCTTCGCGGTGGAGACGCTCGCCAACGCCCGCAGCGGCAGCGCCACGCTCGGCAACGCCTACACCAACCTCGGGCTGTACGAATGGGGCGGGTACTACACCCTGCTCGCCTTCGATCCGTACCTCGCCAACGGCTACTTCTATCTCTCGCAGGACAACCAGTTCGCCTCGGAGGACGCGCGACTCGGGTCCAACCGCCAGGGCCTGCTGCTGGACCCCACGGCGATCTCATTCCCGACGCGCTACTACGAGCCGTTCCGGCAGCCGCGCAACGATCTGAGCGCCGGTGGCACGATCGGCTCCAACGGCGGGGCGGCCAACTACACCGCCTACGCCACCTCGCAGGGCTACCTGCGCACGCCGAACCCGCTTGCGTACTACGTCAGCGGCGCGCGCACCGACGACGACGGCTACCGCGACAATGCCGACTTCACCAACGAGTCGGTGTTCATCGGGCTGGGTTCGACGCTGGACGAGCGCAAGCACAACCTGCTGTTCATCCTGGATGCGCACCGGTTCGACAACGGCACGCGCGACACCAACAACGATCGCGACGATCGCGCGCTCGACGAGTTCATCTTCGCCTCGCTCGGCTACCAGCACCGCTTCAGCTTCAACAACCGGCTGATGGTGCGCGTGTTCGGCGGCACCGAGCACAACGAGGGCCGCACCTACAACAACTTCGACTTCCCCATCGACGCGAATTTCACCTGCACCCTGCCGTGCAACTCGGAGATCGACACGAGCAACACCTATTTCCAGTTCCAGTTGCGCCACCTGCTCGACATCGGCCCGGTGGAGTTCACCTGGGGCGCGGAGTGGTACGACGCCAACGGCACCACGAACGTCGACACCGTGGCCTTCACCGGCTTCGGGCCGGGATTCTTCACCGAGATATCGAGCCGCGACGTCAGCGCCCAGACGCTCTACGCGCGCGGGCGGTGGAAGATCAATCCCGACCTGTGGCTGGACGCGGGCGCGTTCGGACGCCACCTGGAGGTCAAGGACGTGGACCCCGACTTCTTCGGCACACGCTTCACCGGCGCCACCGAGAGGGAGCAGGTCGACCCGCGCTTCGGCCTGGCGTGGCGGGTGACGCAGAATCACTGGTTGCGCGCTGCCGCCCAGCGCAAGCTGCTCTTCCCGCAACGGGCCTCCGAGACACTCGCACCAGTGGATACCGTGGGCTTCGTGGTCGAGGATCAGTTCTTCACCTTTTTCGAGGGTGGTCCGAGCGTGGACGACTACCAGGTCCGCTGGGAGGCGGAATGGACGCCGAGGTTCTTCACCTTTGCCGGCTACGGCCACAGCGAACTGCAGGACTTCTCCCGCTCCGGATTCGATTATGACGAGGGGCACATCGACATCGCGCGCGTCGGCACCAACCTCTGGCTGGGCGAGCGCTGGGGATTGCGCGGCCAGTATATGCACCTGTGGAGCGAGGACCCGGCCGACGGGCTCGATCTGCCGCTCATCCAGGAGAGCCAGGCCGACCTCAGCCTGAACTGGGTACATCCCCGGCATGTACGCGCCAGCGTGTTCGCGAGCTACGTCGGCGAGCGCTGGGACGACCCGCTCAACACGGTGCGGCTGGACGGCTATTGGCTCACCGGCATCACGGCGACGTGGGAACCGATGCGCAAGCATTGGTACTTCAACGTCACTGTCAGGGATCTGCTCGACGAGCAGCCGGAATTCGTCGGCGGCTTCCCGACGCCCGGGCGCAGCGTCTTTCTCAGCGCCGAATACCGCTTCGGCAAGGATGCCGTCGATCGCGACACCACCGGCGCGCCGGCGTTCACCGAGACGCGGACTCTGGACGCGCATGCGGGCGGCGGCGCGACAACGGCAGACGCCGGACCCGGCACCGGTCGCGACGACGGGCGCTGGTCGCTGTTCGGACGCACGACGCGGGCGGAGTTCGGCATTGATCTCTCCGCCGGCTACCGGGAGGACAGCCTGGACTGGAACATCGCCAGCGATCCCACCGGCACCGCCACACCCAACATCCTCTCCGAGCTGACCTGGGAGGATCTGCAGATCGCGATGTTCCGTGCCGATGCCTACGCCGCCTTCCGGCCGGGCCTCTACCTGACCGGCATGTTCGCCTACGGCGGGATCATCGATGGCGAGAATCGCGATTCGGACTACGCCGGCGACGATCGCACCGGAGAGTTCTCGCGCTCGCTGTCGCAGACCGACGACGACGAGGTGCGCGACGCGAGCGGCGGCGTCGGCTGGCGCCTGCGTATCTACGACACGCCCGCGGCGGGTCGCGGCTATCTCATCCCGCTCGCCGGCTATTCGCATCACGTGCAGAGCCTGCGCGACACCGACACGGTCCAGGTCGTTGGCGGTAGCGGACCGATCCCGGGGGTGGACAGCACCTACGAGGCGGAGTGGAACGGCCCCTGGGTCGGCATGCGCGCCGCCATCGAGCTGCCGCGCAATCTGCAGTTTTTCGCGACCGGCGAGTATCACTGGGCCGACTTGCACGGGGAGGCGAACTGGAATCTGCGCGAGGCATTCGTGCACCCCAGGAGCTTCGAGCACGACGCCGATGCCAACGGCTGGGTCGTGTCCGTCGGCGCCGACTGGTACCCCGATCTGCTCAATCGCCGCGGCCCGACGCGCGAGGGCGGACGCTGGTATCTGCAGGCGCGCGGAAGCTGGCAGGACTGGTCCACCGACGCCGGCACCGATCGCGTCTACTTCTCCGACGGCACGACCGTGGATACCCGTCTGAACGAGGTGAACTGGAGCAGTTGGTCGGCGACGCTGGGCATCGGCCTGCGGTTCTGAGCGCGCGGAACAGTGAATTCGCCAAGACCTGCGCGGCTGTTGATACTCTGCCGTATTCAGCGAACGGCCGGCAACCGGATCCATTCGCGGCTGGCCGCAGTCCATCGCCGCCAGCCGCAGACAGGAGCAACCGGATGATTACCGACAGCGGCATCGAGTCCTACTGGGAAGAGGCCGACACGCCCGATCAGGCCCTCGCCCGGCTCTACGCCGGCAACCGCCGCTTCCTCGCCGGCAACATGCTCGCGCCACGCCGCAACATCGAGCACCTCCAGCAGGTCGCCGGCGGGCAGCGCCCGTTTGCCGCCTTTCTCGGCTGTGCGGATTCGCGCGTGCCCGTGGAGATCATCTTCGACCAGGGTTTCGGCGACATCTTCGTCGTCAGGGTGGCCGGCAACATCGTCAGCGCCGAGGTGGTGGGCTCGCTGGAGTTCGCCAGCGAGCTGCTCGGCGTGAAGGTCATCTACGTGCTCGGCCACACCGCCTGCGGTGCGGTGACCGCGACCGTCAAGGGCGAGGAAGTCCCCGGCCTCATCAGCTCGCTTTTCTACCACATCAAGCCAGCCCTGCGCGCGGCACGCGGGGATCTGCAACGATCCATCGTCGAGAATGCCCGCATCCAGGCGCAACTGCTCGCCGAGACATCGCCGGTGATCGCCAAGCGTGTGCGCGCCGGACTGCTGGTGGTCGCCGCCGGCGTCTACGACCTCGCCAGCGGCCTGGTGACCCCCATCGATCTCGGCTGAGGCGGGGGCGCGCGGCAGTCCCCCTCGCGCGGCCAGCGGCATCCACGCCCATCGTCGTGCAACGATCTTCGCCTGCATGACCCCGCGCCGGCCGCGCGAGGCCGGGTTGATCTTGCCCCGTCGTGCGTTTATGAAGGGGGTATATCGGCACTCTGACGAAAAGGGCTTCGCTATGCGCCCCGGCGCACGCATCCAGGCAGCCGTTGAAGTCCTCGAGGAGATCCTTCTGCGCCACCGCCCCGCAGGCAATGCGTTGGCCGACTGGGGCAGGAGCCATCGCTTCGCGGGCTCCGGCGACCGCGCGGCGATCGGCAATATCGTCTTCGACACGCTTCGCAACAAGGCATCGTCCGCCTACGTCATGGGGAGCGAGACGGCACGTGCGCTGGTGCTGTGCGCGGTGCACCGGCACGGCACGTCCATCGAGGATCTGCAACGGCTGTGCACCGGCGAGCACCACGAGCTGGAACCGCTGAGCGCGGAGGAGCTCGGGCGATTGCATCACGGCGGCACGGCCGGCGCCCCGCCGCACGTCACCGGCAACTATCCGGAATGGATGACGCCGTCGCTCACGCGCGTCTTCGGCGGGAATCCGGCCGCGCAATGCGCCGCGCTTGCGGAGCGCGCGCCGGTGGACCTGCGCGCCAACACGCTCAAGGCCGATCGGCCGCGCGTGCTCAAGGCGCTGGCGCATCTCGGCGCGTTCCCCACGCGCTGGTCGCCGCTGGGGGTGCGCCTGGCCGCGCCCGGGGGCGAAGGCCGGCAGCCCAACGTCGAGGCGGAGGCGGCGCACGGCAAGGGCTGGTACGAAGTGCAGGACGAAGGCTCGCAGCTCGCCTCGATGCTGACCGGCGCCGGGGCGCGCCTGCAGATCCTCGACATCTGCGCCGGCGCCGGCGGCAAGACGCTGGCCATGGCCGCAGCGGCGCAGAACACCGGACAACTGTTCGCCTACGACGAGGAGCGGGCGCGGCTGCGGCCCATCTTCGAGCGGCTCCGGCGCGCGGGGGCGCGCAACGTGCAGGTGCTCGACGGCGGCGACCGCGCCGCGCTGGCGGCGCTCGGCGGGCGCTTCGATATCGTACTGCTCGACGCGCCCTGCACGGGCTCGGGTACATGGCGGCGCCGGCCGGACGCGAAATGGCGCCTGAAACCGGAGTCGCTCGCGCAGCGGTTGCGGGATCAGCAGGCCGTGCTGGCGCTCGGGGCGCCGCACGTCCGGCCCGGCGGACGGCTCGTGTACGTCACCTGTTCACTGCTGCCGGAGGAGAACGGCGATCAGGTACGGGGCTTCCTCGCGAAGCATCCGGATTTCGCCATCGTTCCGTGGCGGCAGCAGTGGCGGAACGCCATCGGGACGGATCCGCCGGCGTCGGCCGACGGCAGCGAAGAGACGCTGCTGCTGACCCCGGCCGACCACGGCACCGACGGGTTCTTCATCGCCGTGCTCGAGCGTGCAGGCGGTAGGTAAACCGGGGGCCGGCGCGGAACCGCGGCCTCGCGCGGTCACCCGCCTTCATCTTTCGGCCGGTATCGGTCGGCTCAACCGTGGCGCATCATCTCGCGATACAGACCGAGGGCCATGCGTCCCAGCAACAGTACACCGAGCCCCAGCACGGCCCACAGGAGGATCCGCTGCCACGGCAGCGGCGGCGAGGGAGGCACGAGCGCGCCGTCACCGGCCACGACGCGCGGCGCGCCCGCCGCCGCCTGTCCGGCCTCATCGGCGCCGCCGGGGTGTCCAAGACGCTCGAGCAGAGAGGCGGCGATGTTCGAGACCGGCGCCGCCGCCGCATTGCCGTAAGCGAGCTGGTACGGGGGGGTACCGGCAGCCACGAACACCAGGCGATCCGGCTGCCAGCCGAGCAGGAGACGCGGCGCGGCCGCGATCGAAGGGTCGCCATGCTCCGTCAGCCCGATGCGCCACTGGCGCTCGAGCGTGGGCGGCACGGCCGCGGCCTCGTTGCTCAGGGGCCCACCGTCGACCTCGAGCGCGAAGAAGAGCCCCGCATGGACGGGGCGCCACGTCGCGGCGGCGTCCGTTCTCGCGTCTATGCGCAGACGCGCCAGCGTGCGCTCGCCCGGCCAGCTCACGTCGACGCGCGTTACCGGGAAGAAGCCGCCGGCGTCGAACTCGTATCCGCCGTCGGCGTAACGCACGTGCTCGAGCTCACGCCAGTGCACCGGCGGCGATGGCACCGCCTTCCCCTCGAGCGGCGCCACACGCGCCTCGACCCCGGCGATGTACGCATCGACCGACGGCCACGCCAGCCGCAGATAACGGCAGCGAGTCCCCGGCAGCGTGATGACGTTCTGCTGCAGGTGGGCGTCCGCCTCCCGCAGTTCCGCGAGGCTGCCGATCGCAACCTCGCGCCACTGATCGAGGTCGTCGCTGCATTCCACGCGAACGCGAGCGAGCAGTCTTCGATGGCCCTCGCCCCAATCCAGTCGCAGCGCCTCGATCGGCGCCGCCACGGCGCTGGCGTCGAGCAGGTACAGGGAAGCTGTCGGCGCGGAATCCGCCCCGATCACCTCGATGACGGCGCCACGCTCGTCGACGCGCACATGCACTTCGTTTCCCGGCGTCGCGGCGGTCGTCCCCGCCGGCAGCGGAAACACCGGCAAACGCGACCAGTAGCCCGCGCGTTTCGGCGCCGGAAGCGGCCGCAGCAGGTGCGGGACGATCCGGCCATCGGCGTCGAACACGCGTATGTCGCCGCGGTCCGGCCGTGTGACGGTGCGGTAGACGATCTCCGGAAGCGACAGGGCGTAGAACGGAGCCGCCTCGGGGCCGGTTTCGATCGGCATGGCATAGGCAAAATCCTCCAGCCGCGTGCTGTCGGACTGCGCCGGGGCCGCCGCCGACAGGGCTGCGAGTACCACGAACGTCGCGGCTCTTTTCACGAGCGCGCCGCCTCGCTGCGCGGCGGCATGGGCGAGACGTAACCGATCAGCAGCATCAGGCCGCCAGTGGCGAGAAACGAGACGATGCGCCCGACGGTCCCCGTGCCGGCCAGATCGACGAGAAACAGCTTCACGATCAGCAGTCCGAGCAGACCGGCGCCCGCGAACCACAGCTGCCGCACCCCGCGGCGGGATGCGTAGCTCATGATCGCCAGCGCGGTGACGCCCCAGAGTACGGCGATCGCGGCCTCGAACAAGGCCGAGCCCACCAGCGCCGGCAGCGTGTAAGCCACGCCGGCGAGATGGTGGACGGCCCGCGCCACCACGGCGTTGGCGACCATGAACACCGAGACCCCGAGCAACGCGGGTATCCGCGACGGCCTCCAGCCGCGGATGACGGGAATGTCGTGGCGTTTCGCCTGCAGCGCCCAGAAGACGATGCTGACCAGCGCCAGGCCCTGCGTGAGCTCGAGCGGATTGACGATGGGCATATACGGAAGCGGCGCCGGATCGCCGACGTCGATACACGACGCGAGCAGCCAGCACACCAGGAAGGCGGCGAGTCCCGCCGGTGCGCCGCCGAAATATACCCCCGGGTGAGCGCGAATCGGCCACCGCAGCCGTTCGCCCCAGCGGAGCGCCGCCGCGATCGCCACGGCCGGCACGAGGCCCCATGCGACGAACGGCCAGGCGCTGCCATCGCCGGTCCAGACGGCCAGGCCGCGCGCCAGCGCCCAGGCGCCCAGGAACGCGGCGCTCCACACCGCCGCGGCATGCCCGTATCGCAGCACCCCGCGCGGCCAGGCACGCTGATAGCCCCACAGCAGGTCGTACCAGACATAGAATGCGAGCGGCCATGCCAGCCAGCCGAGGTTGCGGAACGGCTGCGTATGGCTGGCGAACAGAAACGCGAGCGCCAGCAGTCCCACGGTTGCGAGCATGTTCAGCATCGAGGCCTGGCCCATCGCCCCCCAGCGCAGGCGCGCGGCGAGCAGGCCGGCGGCATGGAAGCTCAGCGTCGAGTAGAGCACCATCGCATGCAGCCGATATACCGCCGGCACCTGCCGATCGATCTCCTGGCCGCCGGCGGCGAACCACCAGATGAGGCCCCAAATGAGCAGCAGGCCGTGCAGTCCGCGTTCACCGAGCCGCAGCTCCTCGTATCGGCGCTCGTACCAGTACGCCGAGAGCAGCGCCGCCAGGGCGACGAAGACGCCGCCCAGGTACGCGGAGTTGAAAACCGGCGTCGCCCCGGGCAGGCTCGCCGATTTCACGGCGAAGGCGCACCCTGCCAGCAATTGCAGCAGCAAGCCGAACATCCGCGGCGGCACGCGGTGCTGGCGGAAGCCGACCCACACCATGCCTGCGCCTTCCAGCGCCCATGCGGCCGCCGTCAGCCGGGCGTCCAGCGCGAAGGGGATCGCCAGCGTGAGGAAGACGGCGCCGAGCGCCAGGAATGCCTCCGCCAGCGGCCGCATCGCGGCGCCGAACCGGCCCCAGAGCCCCCACGCGAGGCTAAGGTACAGGCCGCCCAGCAGCAGCGCGCTGATCGCCCGTCCGTACTCGTAATCCTCCACCAGCACGCACTGCAGCACGAACGCGATGACGGGCAGGCCGAACACCAGCGACGCGTCGATGTATCCCCGCAGCCGCGGCGGCTGCCGGTAGGCAAAGAGGATCGAGGTCGCGAGATAGAACAGGAAGAACAGGATCAGGAATGGCTCGGTCGTCGCGAAGTGCTCGCTGCGGTAGGAGATCGCGCCCCACAGCGTCGCGATGCCGAACGTGAATATGAACCCGGTCCAGTTCAGGATGCGCCACGACTTGAACCAGGCGATGCCGAAGATACCGGCATTGAGCAGCGCGTAATAGGAAAACAGGGCAACGTGACTGCCGCCGCCGCGGGAGAGCAGCACCGGCGCGAGGAACCCGCCGATGCTGCCCGCCACCGCAAGGGCCGCGGAATTCTGCAGCACCGCCAGCATGCCCGACAGCGCCACGACCGCCAGCATGAGCGCGAACGCCGCCGGATACGGCAGCACGTGGTAGAGGCGCGCCGCCGCGAAAACGGTGAGATACAGCACCCCCACCCCGGCGCCCTGCAGGATGAGACCGATGCCCGCGCGCGCCGACCGCTTGCGCCAGCCGGCCGCCAGCAGGGCGAGCCCGCCCGCCGCCACCGCCGCCAGCCGCAACTCCACCGGCACGGCATTGCGCTCCACGGCGTACCTGAGCAGGAAGGCCACGCCGAAGAACAGGACGATGGCGCCGACCTTGGCGACGACATTGCCGGTGGTGAAGTACTCACGGATACGGGTGAGGAGCCCGTCGAGGCGATCCGGCTGCCGTGTGGCCAGTGCCGCGCGCGGTTGCGTGGCCGTCTCGACCGGCGCTGCATGCGCGGCGGCGGCCGGCGGCGGGGGACTGACAGCGGGCGGCGGCACGCCCCCGGATGCCTCCGCCGGCTCGACCGCCACGATCGGTGCGACGCCTGTCGTGACGGGCGCCGTGTCGGCGCCGGCAGCGGCTACGGCGGGTCGGCTGGCGAGCGCCGCGACCTTTTGCTCGAGCTTGCGCAGGCGATCGGCCAGGCGCAGGTAGCAGCCCAGGAGCACGCCGCCCAGGACCCCGAGCACCAGTCCCGCCTCCTCGAACCATGCCGCCCCGAGACCCCCCCCGACCAACGCCAGCAGCCAAGGCATGCGCGCTCCCCCATGATGATGTTATTCGTGCAGTACCGCATCGCATCGCGCCTGCAAGAACCGTGCAGCCCGCGCATTATGATCAGCCGCTCGCAGGCAGCCGACGCGCGCTGCTTCGGCGCGCGAGGCGCGCGATCAGGCGCTCCAGCTCGCGGCAATCGCCGAGCACGACGTCGGGAACGTCCGGATGCTCGATGGAGCCCGGGAAATAGTACGCGAGCCACTCTGGCGTCCAGCCGGCACTGTTGAAGAACACGCTGGCCACGCCGGCGCGCCGCGACGCTCCTACATCGCTGGCCGCATCGCCGACGTACCAGCAGTCGCGATCCGGAACGCGCCCCAGCCTGTTGACGGCATGGATGATCGGATCGGGCGCAGGCTTGCGATTCGGCGTGTCGCCGCCGCAGACGATGACGTCGAACAGTCCGCTCCAGCTGCCGCCGTCGAGCACGGCCAGCTCGGGCTCGAGGAATTCCCGGTCGCGGTTGCTGGCAATGGCAAGCTGGATGCCCTGCGCGCGCAGCGCGGCCAGCACCGGTTGCTCGTCGCCATGCAGGTGGTGCACCGCTCCGCAATGATGGCGATAGGCCGCGTTGTACGCGGCATGCGCGACCCGCTTGGCCTCCGCATTCGCCCCGAACAGGATCTCGAAGATGTCGGTGCGCGACAGCCGGCCGGTGCTGCGGATCTTCTCCGGCAGGCGGCGATGCTGCCGCACGTACGCGACCAGGCGTTCGTCCTCCGCCGCTCGGGAGCGGCCAGGGCTGACGAGCCGTGGCAGCAGGTCGAGCTCCACGAAGCGCGCCAGCAAGTCGTCCATCGCGTTGTACATGGCCTTGCGCGTGTCCACCAGCGTGCCATGCCAGTCGAATATCAGCACGCGCGGCGCGAGCAGCCCGACCGCGGTTGCGGCCGTCGGCAGATAGCGAGGCACCACGTTCACACCGTCCTCTCCCGCTACAGCAGGACCTTCGTTCGCGAGTGCAACAAGTATAGCGAGTGGCGGCGCGGCCTGCCGGCCGTACGTCATCGCGCAGCGGCTGGATGGCCAGGCGACGACGTTCCCGGTGCCTGCCGTGGAGCCGGGATCGAGGGGATCGATGACGGTGCGCGTCGGCTGACCGATCCGGCGCGGTCACGCCGAGTGCGGTCGGCACGCGCGACGGCGTGCATCGGCGGCAACTCCGATAGCGGCGGCGGCCGATCTGCCGCCACCGGAATCAACCGTTGGCGGCGGCGCGCGCCGCCGAAGGCGCAGCCGCCTGCTGCAGTTCCGCGACCTTGCGTTCGAGCTCGAAGATCCGGTTCTGGTACTGGGTGAGCAGTCCGCGGATCTTCACGCGCATGACGTGCATCTCGTGCTGCAGCGCGTTGTCGTGCTCCGTCAGCATGCACGCGAATTCTTCGCGCATCTGCGCGCTGATCCCGTCGGCAGCGGCGGCTGCCCCGGGTTGCGTCGCGCCGGCGGCGACCGCGCCCGGCGTGCCGTCGGACCGGGATGCGGTGGGGACGGCCGGCAGCGGATTGGGATTCACATTCGTCGCGATGCTGGCCGTCGCACTCAGATACTCCTCCGGGATCTCGATGACGGTCTCGGTGGCGGCGCCCGGGAGGTGCAGCGTGTCGAGATCATCGGCGGCGCAGGCACGCATGTAGTCGGCGACGGCGGCGGTGAGATAACGCGCCTCCAGGCCTTTCTGCGTCAGCAGGAAGGCTGCGAGCGCGCTGTCGGATTCGTTGTCGCTGACCGCGATGTAGGTGAGCTGCCTGTCGAAGCCGCGGCGTTCGCGACGCACCTCGTTGACCGGCACGTTGCGGCTGCCGCCCACCGCGTAACGATTGAACTCCGAGGGTGCGCGCACGTCGATGATGCTGGCGCCGTAAGCCTCGAGATTCTTCGCCTCGTTGATGCCGACGGCCTTCAGCATCGGCTCCCTGAAGAGCTTGTCGAATTCCTCCTTGCTCAGGCACGCGAGCGTGCCGTCGGTGACCATCTCGACGGAGAAGCTGCGGGGCGTGCTGCGGATGAGCGAATCCTCGCCGAAGGTGTCGCCCGGTCCCAGGGAGCCAAGCTCCACGACCGCACCGCCCCGGGAGGGATAGTTGAACAGTCGGCACTTGCCGGCGCCGATGATGTAGAACGTCTCGCCGCCCTCCCCCTGCCGGTAGATGGTCTCGCCGGCGCTGACCTGCAGCATCTCGATGCGCGAGATGAGCGATCGCAGCGTACTCTTGGAGACGCGCGACATCGATTTGGACTTCATGATCTGCTCCATCAGCACGTCGGTGGCTGACAGACGCACGGCTTCCGTAGTCATGGGCAATTCCCCCAAGTTGCTTCGTCCCTGACGGTCGCCTTTGCGGGGCCGGATCGGCCGCCCGCGGCGCTGAATCGGGACCTGACCCCTCTTACATCGGCAGCCGGGCCCGAATACTTGATTGTGGGAGAAGTGGGTCGATTACCAGGGACTTAAGGGCCGCGCAGGACTGCGACGCCCGGGTCGATAGGGCTCAAGGCTGGCCGGGAGCCGGGTCCATGACGTCGTCCCTGTCCTCCGGCTCCTGCGGCAAGATCTCCGGGCCTGGCTCCACGGAGGTTCCGGCCCCCTGCTCCTGCAGCTTCCTGCCGACGAGCTCCCGGATCCTCTCTGCCTGCTGCTGGCGCTCGCGCGCGAGTTGTTCGCGTTTGACGCTTTCCGCCTCGGCCAACTGCTCCTGCCGGTGCGTGCGCCAGGCGTCAATCAGCACCTGCGAGGCGGACATGCCGATAAAGACGCCAAGTGCAATCTGCAGGACAAGCTTCATGGATGGAACTCGGGATCGCTGAGAGTTGGTCCGCGACAAAACGAAAAAGCCGCCCGGCCACCGCCGGGCGGCTCGATGTATGTCATCAAACTACGCGCTGCGTCGCGACTTCACGCAGCAGCCATCACGGCGTCTGGACGGCCGGCAGTGTGGCGGCAATGCCGTCGACGCCCGTCGCACAGAGCGGATGACCCCAGCCGCTGGCGCTCACGCCGATCCCCAGGCCAGGAGCGTTGGTGATGTCGTAGACGATGTTGTCCGGACGTGCCGGATCGCCGCTGACCCCGGCAGGCACCGCGTCCAGGCCCAACAGGTTGCGGGTGCGCCAGGCGATGTTGTGATCGGCGCAGGAGCTGTCGCCGCTGACGCCGAGGCCACCCATCAGCACCCTGCTGCCATTGTAGTTCTTGTACAGGCCGAGACCGCCGCCGAAGACGTTCACGCCGCCGATGCGATTGCCGACCATCGGGTCCTGCGGCTTGCCGAAGTGCTGCGCCGGCCCCTTGTAGGCCACACCGGTGTCGACCGGGTTGCTGTGCTGCAGCCCGTAGAGGCTGCCGCCCGGCTGCACGGCGCTAAACAGGTTCGCAGTCGAGAGCGCCAGTGCCGGCAGGCTGAAGGCATTGGCGGTGTTGGCCTTCTGCGCCGAGATGACTCGGCTTCCCGGCCACTGGGCGCCGCGATTGCCGCCCGTGAAGGCCACGGCACAGACGACCCCGTCGCGATTGACGATCGTTCCCCACATGTCGAGGTTGAAGCCGCCGTTCGGCGTATTGCGTGCGTTGATCAGCGCCCTTTTGAGCTGGTAATGGTTTGGCAAACCTTTGCACGCGGCACTCGACTGCGGGCCCTTGCCCTTGCTGTCGGCGAAAGCGACATTCGCCGTCAGGCTGAGGGCGACGCCGCCGGCCAACGCGAACTTCAGTGCTCTTGATATTGATCTCATGGCTGCACTCTCCTTGAAAGAAATCCACATCGTTCAATCTGGCCATACTGCGATTGGATTGCGGTTGTCACGCGCCTTCCGGGTCTGGCCAGCTTCCGTGCAGTCGTATGTGTTTTTGGTATGGTCCCAGACGGCACTGCCTCGTTGGGAATGGACGGCGGGCAGACGTGACGGCGCAACACTACGCCTGCGCCACGGCGTGCGCAATCGCCGTATGCGCCGACACCGAAAGCGCCAGATTTCCGGCGTTCCGTTGTTGATTGATTGCCTGCAACGACAGCGGTGCGACACACTCTCCAGCCACGTCGGGTCCTCGCGCGCCGATCAGGACTCAGACCAGGCCACGGCCATTCGCGGCACCGCCCGTACGGGGCCTGAGACGCCCTCCGGTTGAACCGGGTACTGGAGAATCGCGTCTATAACGCATACGCTCATTGCATGAACCCGATGGAAACCGTGGCGCGAAAATTCCTGATCGCCGTTCTCGCGACGCTCGGCATGATCCCGACGGCCTACGGCCAGGCTTACAAGTGCAAGGCGTCCGACGGCGCGGTCACCTACCAGGACACCCCCTGCCACGCCGGCAGCAGCGAGTCGGTCGTGGACATGCCGGAGCCGCGCCCCGTGTCGCCCGAGGATGCCGCTGCGATGCACAAGGCGCGCGAGGACCTGCGCCAGCGGGATCGTGAGCTGGCGGATCGCCTGGAGCGGGAACGCCTGGTGCGCCTGCAGCGCGAGGCCGAGGAACAGGCGCGCTACGCGGCGGCTACCCCGCCGCCCACGGTGGTCTATCCGGACGAGCTGGGAGCCTGGCGCGCCGGCGTGTACTTCCCGCCGTACTACGGCGCCCCGACCTTCCCGATCCGCCCCGGCCGCCATCCCGATCGTGTCTGGCCACCACCCTTCGATCCCAGCCACGGACACGGGGGGCGGCCGGGACACGACGGGCGGCCCGGTCACGACGGTCACCGACCGCATCAGAGCCTTGGTTCCGGCAGTGACCACGGCCGGGGGGGCGGCTCGCTCGAGATGCGCCGCTGACACCCGCGGCCGCCAGCCACCTGCCGCGGCCCCGCAGTCCCGCCTCAGCCGTTTCCCTGGTCCCTCCCCGCCAGACGCAATGCGCGTCGCATCGCGCCGAAGCGCCGCCGGTATTGCGCCGGCGTCAGACCGACCTTGCGTCGAAACAGCCGCCCGAAAAAACCTGCATCTTCGTAACCGATCTCCTGCGCGATGGCCTCCACGGCCATGTCCGTGCTCTCGAGCATGTGCTTGGATTCCTCGATACGCAGCGTATGGACGTAGTCGAGCGGCGACATGCCCGTCGCCTGCCGGAAGCGGCGTTTGAACGACCGCTCCGGCAGACCGCTGAACTCGGTCATCGCCGCCACCGGCGCGGGCCGGGCGTAGTGCTCCGCGGTCCACACCTGGCAGCGGGCGATGAGCGCATCCTCGCTCTGCCGGCCATGGGCCAGGCTCGCGAAAGGCTGCTGTCCGATGTCGTGCCAGTCGATGAGCGACAGACGCGCCAGCTGCATGGCCTCCTCGACACCGACGAAGCGCGCGACGAGGAACAGGGCCATGTCCAGCCACGTGGTGCCGCCACCGGCCATGATCAGCCGCTGGCCCTCGCCCGAGGCCACCAGCGCGCGCTGACCCACGACGCGGATCTGCGGATAGCGCCGCTTCATGATGTCGCAGTAGGCCCAGTGCGTGGTCGCCTCGTGCCCGTCGAGCAGGCCGGCCTCCGCCAGCAGCATCGCGCCGGAGCACGCCGTCGTGATGGTCGCACCGCGCGCATAGCTCTGCCGCAGCCACTCCACCTCGGCGCCGAAGCGTCCCCCGAGCGGCTCGCCCGGCGGCACGAAGATCTCCGGAACGCATACCACGTCCGGCGATGGGCACTCCGCGAGCGTGCAGTCCGGATGCATCGTGACGCCGTTTGCGGCCTCGAACGGCTCGGCGCCCGCTGCCGCCACGACCGGAGACATGCGCTGCGGACCCGGCTTGCCCTCGACGATGTAGCCCCAGTCGCGGCCGGCCGACTTGAACAGGTCGTACATGCCGTAGACCGTGGATGCGGTGACCTCGGGGAAGGCGAGGATGACGACGTTGACCGGCTGTTCGGTTGATGCCATGGCAGATTCGTCCGGTTTCTCGCCGAATCGGCTTTGGTGCCGGCGCCATTCTCGCACTACCTTTGCGCTCCGGGAAAACCCCATGACAACGAGTTTCGAAGGAGACGGACCATGACACGCTATCGCCACCGATTGCCCCAGCTCGCCGACGGCCTGTTCCTCAGCGACGGGGGGCTGGAGACCACGCTCATCTTTCACGAGGGCATCGAGCTGCCCGCCTTCGCCTCCTTCACCCTGCTCGACAGCGAGGACGGAACCGCGCAGTTGCGGCGCTATTACGCGACCTACGCCGACATCGCGCGCCGTCGCCAGTTGGGCGCCGTGCTTGAGAGCGCCACCTGGCGCGCCAATGCAGACTGGGGTGCGAGGCTCGGCTACGACGACGCCGCACTCGCTCGGCTCAACCGCAGGGCCATCGATCTGCTGGTGCAGGTGCGCCAAGAGTTCGAGACCGCGAAGACGCCTATCGTCATCAGCGGCAACCTGGGACCGCGCGGCGACGGCTACCGGCCCGAATCGCGCATGACCGCCTCCGAGGCCGAGCGCTATCACCTGATGCAGATCCGCACCTTTGCCGACACCGCTGCCGACATGGCGAGCGCGTTCACGCTCAACTACATCGAGGAGGCGATCGGGATCGTGCGGGCGGCGCGCGTGATGCGCATGCCGGTGGCGATCTCCTTCACGCTGGAGACCGACGGCCGCCTGCCATCCGGGGACGCGCTCGAGACCGCCATCAGGCGCGTCGATGCGGAAACGGACGGCTATGCGGAGTATTTCATGATCAACTGCGCTCATCCCACGCACTTCGAGCACGTGCTGGCGGGCGATGCGGACTGGTTCGATCGCATACGCGGCGTGCGCGCCAATGCCTCATGCAGGACCCACGCGGAGCTCGACGCCGCCACCGAGCTGGACATCGGCAACCCCGAGGAACTGGGTCAGCAGTACCGCCGCCTGAAGCGGCGGCTGGGTGGGCTCTCGGTGGTCGGCGGCTGCTGCGGCACCGATCACCGCCACGTCGAATCGGTGTGCATGGCGCTGGCCGGTTGAGCGGCTGAAGCAGAGACGGCGGTCTCGCGACCGCCGCCTTGCGCCTTCCGGTGCGCCGGGGGTCAGACGTCCTGCTTGCACGTAGCCAGGAACTTGTCCTGCTCGGCGCCGCTCAGCTTCTCATACTTTGCCATGTGCCCGCAGATCTTCGTGATCTCCTTGTCGCTCGGCGCGTTGTTGAAGACGCGAACCTCGTCGGGCTGAACGGCATACGGGTTGGCGACACTGCCCTGTGCTGCCATCGCCATGCCCGAAGCCAGAGCCAAGACCGCGGCAATAACAGTCGTCGATGTTTTCTTCATCTCTGTCCTCCTCGTCGGTTCGTCGGTTACAGCGCTTCGTGCGCGCAGCCGGCACGGATTGCCCTCATCGCACTTGCAGTCGCGCCGGCACGCGTGCCCGCGGAACCGCAAGGCATATTCAAGTGGAGGCGCCGCCGTGCCTGAAGTTCCCGACGCGCGCTCGAAGCTGTCGCGACTGACCTTCGTATTATTCGAACATCGATGGGGCCGGCGGCAGGGCAGGGCGTACGCGCGGCAGTACCACTTCGCCCCGCCGCCGGCGCTCGGCGCGGGAGGGTTACTTGCGCGCCAGGGGAATGAGGATGGTGACGCGCAGTCCGCCGAGGGTGGCGCCGTCGTCGAAGTCCATGGTCCCTCCGTAGAGCTCGACGATGTCGCGGGCGATGGCCAGCCCGAGGCCGTGCCCGGCCGTGGACTCGTCGATCCGCACGCCGCGCTGCCCCAGGCGATCGCGATCGGGGGCGCTGCAGCCGGGGCCGTCGTCCTCCACCGTCACCCGCATCGCCTCACCGCATGTCGCGCGCACCGCGACGACGGCCTTCGCCCATTTGCAGGCATTGTCCATCACGTTGCCCAACAGCTCCTGCATGTCCTGCCGATCGAGCGGCACGGGACCGGCGTCCTCGACTTCGAGTCGATACTCCAGCGACTTCTCGGCATGGATCTTCCCGAGGACGGACGCCAGCTCGGCGATGTCCTCGGCGGGGCGAAAGCGCTGCCCGACGGCGCCGCCGGCGATCTGGGCGCGCCGCATCTCCCGCTCGATGAGCGCGCGGATCTCCGCCGTGCTGCGTAGCAACTGTTCCCGCGCCGATGGCGCCAGCGACTGCCCGGACTGCTCCGCGGTCTTCACCAGCAGGCTGAGCGGCGTCTTCAGCCGGTGTGCCAGGTTGCTCACCGCGTGGCGCGACAGCGAGACGCGCCGCGCCAGGGATTCGAGCAGCCGGTTGATCTCCCCGGCCAGGGGGTTGATCTCCTCGGCCACGTCGGTGTCCAGCCGCTCAATCCGCCCCAATCTGAGCTCCTGCAGGGACTGGCGGACCGCGTCGAGGGGCCTGAGCCCCCAGCGCACCCCTGCGCGCTGCAGCAGAAGCAACAACAGCAATGCCGCCACCGAGACCAGCAGATAGCGCATCTTGAAGCCCCGCAAATCGTCCTGCAGCGGCCCGAGGTCCTCCGCCACGGCGACGGTCAGCGCCACGCCCTGCTTCTCGTATCCGCCCACCAGCACCAGCAGCGGCTGCGCGTCGGGGCCCTTCAGCGCGAGCGTGCGGCGGGTGCCGGGCGCGGCGGCCGGCACCTCGATGTCGCGGTCCCAGAGCGAACGGGATCGCAGCACCTCGCCGGCGGTGGCGATGCGGAAGTAGTGGCCCGAGAGCGGCTGCGTGTAGATGAGCGGCACCCGCTCCGCCGGCAGCTCGATGTGACCCGGGGGGGGCAGGCTCAGGGCGGCGAGCAGGCCGTCGCTGTCATGCTGCAGGCGGGTCTGCACGTAGCGTTCGACGACCGCGCTGACGGCGGAGGTCACCAGCAGCCACTGCAACGCGAAGACTGCGGTGACGGTGACCGCCATCCCGATCGTGAGCCGCCCGCGCAGCGACCTCACACATCGCCCTCGAAGACATACCCCTGTCCGCGTTGCGTGCGTATGCAGCCCTCGCCGAGCTTGCGCCGCAGCCGGTTGACGTAGACCTCGATCACGTTGCTCTCCTGATCGCTGTCGCGATCGTAGACGTGCTCGGCCAGCCGGTCCTTGGAGAGTACGCGGCCGCGATTGATCATGAAGTAGCGCAGCAGGCGGAACTCCAGGCCGGTCAACGCGATCGTGGCGCCATCGGCCGTCGTCACCGACTGGCGCTCTTCGTCGAGCGTCAGCCCGCCGTGGCGGATCTGCGCCGGGGATTGCCCCTGGGCCCGCCGCAGTACCGCATTGATGCGCGCCAGAAGCTCGGCGGCGTGAAACGGCTTGGCGAGGTAGTCATCGGCGCCGGCGCGAAAACCGGACACCTTTTCGTGCCAGGCATCGCGCCCCGTGAGCACGATGACCGGCACCATGTTGCCGCGCGCGCGCCAGTTGCGCAGCACGCTCAGGCCGTCCCGCCCCGGCAGCCCCAGGTCCAGCACCACACCGTCGTACGGCTCGGTATCGCCGAGCGCCTCGGCGTCGGCCCCGTCGCCGGATTCGTCGACGGCAAATCCGGCTGCGGTCAGCTCCTCGCGCAACTCCGCGCGCAGGGCGTCGTCATCCTCGACCAGCAGCAGTCGCACGCCTCCTCCGTCCTCTCAGTCGTCGATCTCCGTGGCCAGCAGGTCGCCACTGCGGGCATCATAAACCAGCTCGGTCACCCGCCCGGTCACGGGATCGGCGAACTCCAGTTCGTAGACGTAGCGTCCGTTCTCCTCGTCGAGGTCCGCCTCTATGAGGCGACCGGGCGCCCTCGTGCTCGCCCGCGCGAGGATCTCCTCCAGCGGCAGCACCCTGCCCTCCTTCACCAGGCGCTTGGCCCGATCCTGCTCCCGCTCCGGGTGATCCTCCGCCGCCGGCGTGCCGATGACGAGAGCAGCCAGCACTGTGGCCGCCGCAGCGGTAATCAATGCCCTCATGTCGCCCTCCGATCGCCACCCGCACCTTGCCCGCGCATCGTGTCAGACTACACTCGCTTGCGACCGTGGAACATCGCGCCGACGAGGTCCTCGCGGTGCAGGAAACTCTCCACGATCACGCCCAGGACGTGTATGGCAACGAATGCCACCATGAGGTTGGCGAAGAACTCGTGCACCTCTTCCAGAGTGTGCTCGAGATGCTCGCTGCTGCCTGCCAGCCAGAAGGCCAGCGGACCGGCGCCCTCGTCGGCGCCGTAGAGCGCCAGCCCGGTCAACGTCGTCGCCACCAGGGCCAGGATCATCAGCACGATCATCAGGCCGCCGGCGGGGTTGTGGCCGAGGTGCCGGGCGGCCCTGCCCGTCAGCACGTCCAGCGCGTAGCGGCCGGCCTCCATCGGCGAGCGCACGAAACTCGAGAAGCGCGCATTGGGTGTCCCGAGGAATCCCCACGCGATGCGCGCCGCTATCAGCCCCAGCACCGCGTAGCCGGCGGTCACGTGCACTCCCTCCCAGTCCTCCGCGCTCAGGTAGGCCACCGTGAAAACGGCCACCAGCGACCAGTGAAAGATGCGCACGAACGGATCCCAGACCATTACCTTGTCAGCGTTGTTCATGATTGCACCACCCCGCGCTCGAATTGGATGTGTGCAGCGTAGGCGAGGATCCTTAAACCACGCTGAGTGCCGGGGCCGGGCCCGCACGCTCGCGCCCGGCGGGCCGGACCGCCGGGCGATCCGCGCCAGGGGTGTATGTCGATGACCGCCGCGAGCCGGTAAGATCGGCCACCACCTGGACCAATTCCATTGGAGCGAGACACATGCCCATCAACGAGTACATCTGCAAGGACTGCGGCAAACAGTTCGAGCAACTGGTGCGCGCCGACAGTCGCCCCGAGTGCCCGGCCTGCCAGGGTAGCCGGCTCGAAAAGATGCTGTCGCCGTTCGCGGTGAGTTCCGGGGGACACGACAGTGCCGCCATGGAAACCTGCGGCCAGTGCGGCAATGCCCCGGGCTCGTGCATGATGCCTTGACGGCCTCCTCGAGGGCTCGCCCGACGCGTCGCGACGCCTCCGGGCGTCCGGGGACGCCGGCCGGGTCGCGTTTAACCCCGGCGGGCCCACGCCCGCGTTTAAGACTGCACGGCATCCACACGAAAGGAACCCTGCATGTCTCGCCCTGCCCTCGTCCTCGCCCTCACCGCCCTGCTGGGGCTCGCCCCGGCCGCGCACGCCGTCGGCTCACTGACCGACATCAACATATATGACCGCACCGCCGGCCAGACGCTGCCCGTCTATTACAGGGACGGCCAGTATTTCGTCGCCGGTGAGCCCGATCACGAGTACCAGATCCAGATCCGCAACCACAGTGGCGGCGATGTTCTGACCGTCGTCTCCGTCGACGGTGTGAACGTCGTCAGCGGCGAGACCGCGCACTGGCGGCAAAGCGGTTATGTGCTCGACAATTGGGACAGCCTGGAGATCAAGGGCTGGCGCAAGAGTCTTGAGCGTACCGCGGCCTTCTACTTCACGCGCCTGCCGGATTCCTACGCCGCGCGCACCGGCCGCCCCGACAACGTCGGCGTCATCGGCATTGCGGTCTTCCAGCGCAAGCCCGCGCCCGCGCCGATCCCTTACCCCGCGCCCATGACGCAGGCGGACGAGGGGGCTGCGGCGGGGGCGCCCGCCGAATCGCGGCAGGCGGCGAAGTCGGCCGAGCTCTCGAATCGCGCCCGCCGGGAAGCCGAGGCCGCGCGCCTGGGCACCGGACATGGCCGCAGCGAGACCTCCTACGCGCGTTACACGACGTTCGAACGCGCCACGGAATCGCCCGCGGAGATCGTCTCCATCCGCTACGACAGCCGCCGCAACCTCGTCGCGCAAGGCGTCATTCCGGCCGAGGTCGTGCGGCCGCTGGCGGTGTATCCCTTCCCGGGCGGCTTCGTGCCCGATCCCTGAGGGCGCACCGCACACGCTTCGTGGATACACGTGCTTGCGCGCCGGGCACCGACGGCAGAACGGGGGCACGCAGCGGCATCGCATTCCCCTCCCCGGTCCATACACAGCCGCGGGGAGGGGAGTCGCGCCGCACTCAGGCGCGGCGATCGACGCGCGCGCCGGGATGCCGCGGCAGGTTGTGGTCATGTCCGCATCCGCTACACTGCACGCGGGCATGGACGAATCGTTATCCGACGAAGAACTGATGCTGCGCTACGGTGCCGGGGACGCCGCGGCCTTCGACATTCTCTATGCCCGGCACAAGGGCGGTGTCTATCGTTACCTGTTGCGCCAGTTGCGCGAACCCGCGCTCGCCGAGGAGCTGTTCCAGGACGTTTGGCTCAGGCTCGTGAACGCCCGCGATCGCTACACGGTGCAGGCGCGGTTCGCGACCTGGCTTTATCGAATCGCGCACAACCGCCTCGTCGACCACGTGCGCCGCCAGGGCAATCGCGAGGTCGTGTCGCTGGACTGGAACGATGCGCAGGAGGATCCGCCGCTGCAGATAGCCGATGATCCGGCGCGCACGCCGGAGGCGCGGCAGTGGGCCGGACAACAGCTCGAGCGCATCGTCGAACTGGTCGAGGCACTGCCGCCGGCGCAGCGTGAGGCGTTTCTCCTGCACCACGAGGCCGACCTCAGCGTCGACGCGATCGCCGAGGCCACCGGCGTGAACCGCGAGACCGCCAAGAGCCGGCTGCGCTACGCCTTCGACAAGCTGCGCAAGGGGCTGGAGGACTACCTATGAGCGAAGCGCGGAACGACGACCCGCGTCGCAACGGCGAGATCTCCGCGGCCTACCGCACGCGCTCCGCGGAGACACCGCCGGCCGGGCTCGACGCACGCATCCTCGCCGCGGCGCATCGCGCGGTCGGCAGCCGCCCGGGCGGCCGCAGATACCGCTGGTCCCGCTGGATCGATGCGCCGTTCGCGACGGCGGCAGTCATCCTGGTGAGCGCCACGCTCATCGTGCTCATGCGCGAGGAAGGCATGCTGGGACAGCGAGCGGCGAAGGAGGCGAAACGGGCTGCAGCGACTCAGGAGAGGGCCGTACCGGCGCCCGCGCCGGCGGCGCCACCCGCCGTGATCGAAAACGGCGCCGCCGCCATGTCCGCGCCAGCCGTGCCCGCGCAGACTCGCGCGCGGGCGGAGGAGGAAACCGGCGGCATCGCGCCGCAGGGAGAGCCGCCGGCGGCCGCGAACGCGGTCGTCTCCCCGCAGGGCGGCACCGCGGCCCCGGCGCCACAGCCTGAATCGCAGCGGCACGATGCGCTCTCGCCTGCCGCCGCGCCGGTCGCCGGTGAAAGCGCGAGGGCGCCGGGCGGGGTTTCCGACGAGGGCGCAGGGTCGATGGCTCCAATTGAGAAGCGCGAGGCCTCACCTGAGCCATTTCCTGCCGAGGCGCCGGCCGCGGATACAACGATCAGGCAGCAGGCCGCCCCTCCGTCGGGAACGTCGGAGCGCGCGGCCGCCACGCCGTCCACACCGGATGCGGGATTACGGGCCGCTCCCGCGGGCGCGCCACCTCGCGCCGCCGCGCCGGGGTCGGCGGAGCTTCAGGCACCGGCCGCTGACGTGGAGGAAGCCACGGCCGCAGGCAAGCTCGCGCGCGAAAAGACCGCGGGCCCCGCCGTGCAGACGCCCGAGGAGCGCTGGCTGGCGGAGATCCGCGAACTCGTACGCGCGGGCAAGTTCACCGATGCGCAGCTCTCGCTGGCACGCTTCGTCAGGGCCTATCCCGACTATCGCGTGCCGGCGGACATCCTCGACGCCCTGAAGCCCGCCGACTGAATCATCGCCCACCCGCCACGCTTCCCGGCGGAGGTGGGCTTCGTTCCCGGCGCTGCCATCATCGCCCCTGCCTGATCGCGATCAACCTTTGGTGCGTGCGGTCACAGTCGCGCCTTGCGATCCAGCGCCGGCGAACTAGAGTTGAATGTAGACACGCTGCAGCTGATGCGACGCGCCGGTCAGTGCCGCAGGGCAGGCGTAGCGTCGTCGATGCGCCGGGGCCGTTTGCATGAAGGCGTAGCCGGACGGACCTCGGAGATAACTCCCCAATGCGCGGGAGTTGCCTCGCCCGCCGTCGGTGCTCGGTCACCGAAGGACACGGCAAGGGCGGGATAAAGTGACAATCGACCGGCAATAAACCCGCACCTGCGGGTTTTTTGTTGCCTGTCTCCCCGCGCCCGGGCTTGCCGCCGAGGCTCAGCGCGCGCGCTGCAGCCACGCCGCAGCGCCGGCCCCTGCCGCACGGCCGGTGGCGAAGCACGCGGTCAACAGGTAACCGCCGGTGGGCGCCTCCCAGTCGATCATCTCGCCGGCGCAGAATGTCCCGGGCAGCCTGCCGAGCATCAGATTCGCGTCGAGTTCCTCGAAACGCACGCCGCCGGCCGTGCTGATCGCCTCGTCCATCGGCCGCGGCGCGATCAGCGTGACCGCCAGTGCCTTGATCGCCGCGGCCAGCCGCGATGGATCGCTGAAGTCGGCAGCCGGCAGGATCTCGCGCAGCAGGGCCGATTTCGCGCCCTCGATGCCGGCGCAGCGATGCAGGTGCTTGGCGAGGGAACGCGACCCGCGCGGCCGCGCCAGCGCCCCGGTGAGCCGCGTCTCGTCCCTGCCAGGGGCGAGATCGAGCCGGACCGTGGCGGTGCCGTGTCGTGCAATCTCCTCACGGATCGCCGCCGACAGGGCGTAGATGGCGCCGCCCTCCACGCCGTAGTCCGTCAGGATGATCTCCCCCTGCAGACCGAGTGCCGGCTGGCCGGTGCGCATCAGCGTCACGGTCACCGGTTTCACGGGCTGGCCGGCATGGCGGGTGCGCAGATGCTCGCTCCAGGTCACCTCGAATCCACAGTTCGAGGGCTTCAGCGGTGCAATGTCGATGCCGCGCGCGGCGAGCAGCGGCACCCAGGCCGCGTCCGAGCCGAGCCTGGCCCAACTGCCGCCGCCGAGCGCGAGTACGGTGGCGCCGGTGGTGGCCTCGCGGATGCCCTCGGGGCTGGCGAAGCGCAGCGCGCCGCCCTCGCCCCAGCCGCACCAGCGGTGACGCGCGTGAACGCGCACGCCGCTCGCGCGCAGCCGGTGCAGCCAGGCCCGCAGCAATGGCGCGGCCTTCATGCCGGCGGGAAAAACGCGGCCGGAGGATCCCACGAAGGTCTCCACGCCCAGGCTGCGGGCCCAGGCGCGCAGGGCCGCCGCGTCGAACGACGCGATCAGCGGCTGCAGCCGGGCTTCGCGACCGCCGTAGCGCGCCAGCAGGGATGCAGAGGCTTCGGAATGCGTGAGGTTCAGCCCTCCCTTGCCGGCCAGGAGAAACTTTCGCCCTACGGAGGGCATGGCATCGTAGAGTTCCACGCGCACCCCGGCGGCCGCGGCTGCCTCCGCGGCCATCAGTCCCGCCGGCCCGCCGCCGATGACGGCGAGGAGATGGTCGGCAGGCGCCGGCACGCAGTCAGGCCTTCACTCGAGACGCACGGCGGAAGTGCTTGGCGGCGCCGGCATCCCGGGCCCCGCCACTCGCTGCGCAACGGCGCCCGACTGCGGCAAGGCGATGGGCCGCATCGCGCCTGATCGGGATCCTCTGCTCATCGCGCAACTGCAGCCGGCGCTGATTGTCCATGCGCGTGCAGCCGCAGCCGGTGCAGAAATCCGGTCCGGGAGGAATGCGGCAGACCTGCCTGCAGGGGGACTCGACCATCGCCCTTGGAGCTAGCGTCCCGGCGCGACTTCGAGGATCGTGTTGGCCGTCGGCCCGGGACCGGTCTCCTGCAACACCACCTCTCCCTCGCCGGCCGCCGCGTAATGCGCAATCCCCTTCGGCACCACGATCACCGTTCCGGGGCCATGCGCCGAGAGTCCGCGCCGGTCGTAGCGATCGCCGACACCGAAATAATAGGTGCCGCTCAATACGGTCACCGTGCGATCGTCCGGGTGCGCGTGCGCGGGCACCTTCACGCCGGCGGCGAAGCGCACCCGCAGCGTGTAATGACCCGTGCGCGGATCTCCGGCCACGATCGCCACACCGACACCGGGCACCTTCGCGTCTTCGACGTAGCGGATGTCCTGCGGCGCGAGCACGGCAACCGACGGCGCGGACACCGCGTCCGCCGACGCCTCGTCGCAGACCCCGAGGCCGAGGATCAGACCCGACACCACGACGAGAGAATGATGCCTGTGCATGCTGGCCCACCCACCGGGGCGATGCGCGTGCCGCGGCGACTCGCCGCTCCGACGTCCGAGGCCCCCCGTGCGGCGCGGACGGGAGCGGCCGCTACACACCCATCTTGCCAAGGGCCTCGACGATCTCTCTGAGCACCCGCTCGGCTACCGGATGCCGGGCGGCAAATCGAGTCTCCAGCGCCGTGGCGCGATCCATGAGGGATTCCGCCTCTCCGGCACCGGCGCCGGACTTCAGGATCCTGCGTATGTCGGAGTCGAGATCGCGGACCAGCCCCTGTAGCTCGGGATCGATCCTGTCGGCCGACTCGAGCTCCTCGTGCAGCCTGCGCATCAATTCCTTCACCGCCGCTTCTTTCATTCCGCACCCCGCCCGTAACATCCTTTCACTTCCCGGATCCTGCCCGATCGCGCGTGGGGACGCCACCACCGGGCGCCCGTTCGACGGGCGGCGCGATGCGGAACCGCAATTTACTTCCACCCAAAAAGGCCGGACACTAGCGGCAGGTCGCCATGGGCATCCATGCATACGTGTATATCGCGCACGGAATCTCGATGCCTGTGGACCCCACGCTCACTCCGGTCACGGCTGTCACGGCCCTTATCACGGCGCGCGCCGCCTTTCCTGCATGAGAGTTCCGCTTCCACCAGCCGCCCTCCTCGCAGCAGTCTCGATCGTCCCGGCGGTGATCGCGCTGCCCGGCACGCCGATGACGCTCGCCGGTGCGGGTGCGTGGCTGGGCTGGCTCGGCAGCGGGCTCATCGCCGCGAGCCTGTTGCTGATGGTCCGCGAGCCGGCCTTCGCGGCGTGGTTCGGCGACCTGGAGCGCATGTACCGCTGGCACCACGGCATGGGTACGCTCGGCTACGCGGTGCTGCTCGCGCATCCGGTCGTTCTCGCCGCGGCGTCACTGCCGGAGGATCCCGCCGCGGCGTGGAGGGTGCTCTCGCCCGCGGCACAGTCCTGGCACACGCTCCTCGCATCGCTCGCCCTGCTTGCGCTCATGGCGGGGCTGGCCGCGACCTTCGCCATGCGGCTGCGCTACAGCCTGTGGCGATCGCTGCACGCCATGCTCGGCGTCGGCGTGCTGCTCGCCCTGGTACACATTCTTGCGTTCGACGGAATCACCGCGAAGAGCGTGCTGGTCGCCGCTGCGGCGCTGATCGCGCTGGGCTGGCGGGCAACCCGCGCAGACAGGGGCGGCGGCGCGCGCCCCTACGAGGTGAGCGCCGTGGACCACCCGGCGCCGCGGATCGCGGAGGTGACGCTGCGGCCGCTCGCCGCGCCGATCACGGTGATGCCCGGCCAGTTCGTAATGGCGGCCTACTTCGAAGGTCCACACTTTCGCGGCTGCGGGGAGTATCACCCATACACGGCCAGCTCGGCGGCGCCCGGCGGCTCGCTCGCGCTCAGCATCAAGGCCCTCGGCGACTGCACCCGGCACATACAATCGCTGAAGACGGGCGTGGCCGCGCGCGTGCAGGGGCCGTACGGCAGCTTCCTCGTCGACCGCGCCGAGGCACCCGAGTTGTGGGTCGCCGGCGGCATCGGCATCACGCCTTTCCTCGCCCTCCTGCGCGCGCAGCCGGTGACTCGGCCCACGGAGTTCATTTACACGTTTCGCGACGCGCAGAGCGCCCCGTATCTCGCCGAACTGAACGACCTCGCCGCCGCGCAACCCCACCTGCATATGCACTCTCTGGCGATGCAGGAGGACACGGCACCGCTCTACGCCCTGCTTGCCGGGGTGCCCGATCTGCCTGGCCGCGAGATCTACATGTGCGGTCCGCCGCCCCTCATCGACGCGCTCGGCGACTGGTTGCGCCGCCACGGCGTTGCGCCTCAGCGTATCCACTACGAGCGTTTCGACTTCCGATGATGAGGCGGATCTACATCGGTTCCACCGTAGCCTTCTGGATCGCGGTGGCCGCGATCTGGGGTGGCAGTCTCCTCACGCCTCCCGGGCAACGGGCCGTCGCGCAGTCGCCTGAACCGGGCCATACGCTGCAGGATGTGGCCGCGCACGACAGCGGCGAGGACTGCTGGATGGCCATCGGCGGAGAGGTCTACGACCTGACCACATATCTGCCGCAACACCCCACGCCCCCGTCCGTCATTCTGCCCTCGTGCGGGACCGACGCCACCCACGCCTTCAACACCAAGAACCGCGATCGCCCGCACTCCCCGTACGCGGCCAGCCTGCTGGAGAAGTATCGCATCGGGCGACTGGAACGGCCCGCGACACCGTAGCGTGCACACGCGCACCTGCGCCCGGACCGCGTCGCCATTGATGCACAGGCGACGCGAGTCCCCCGCATGCATGAGCCTACCCGTGGCGATCCGGCGCTGGCGCGAGAACCTCCGGCGTCAACGCGTGCACGCTGCGCAGACCCACCAGACCGAGCGTGACATCGAGTTCGCGCCGCATGATGTCGATGACCTTGACGACGCCAGCCTCGCCGGCCGCGGCGAGACCGTAGAGAAATGGCCGCCCTATGAAACAGGCACGGGCACCGAGTGCCAGCGTCTTGAGGATGTCCTGGCCGCTGCGCACCCCGCTGTCGAACAGCACCTCGCAGCGATCGCCCACCGCCGCCGCGATGGCCGGCAGCATGTCCAGCGGGGCGGGCGCGCCGTCGAGCTGGCGCCCGCCATGATTGGAGACGATCAGGCTGTCCACGCCGTTGGCCACGGCGATCCGTGCGTCCTCGACGCTCATGACGCCCTTGAGGACGAGCTTGCCCGGCCAGCGCGCCCGTATCCATTCCAGATCGCTCCAGGTCAGGGTGGGATCGAACTGATCGGCGATCCAGGCCGCGAGCGTGCGCAGGCTGTCCGCTCCGGCGATGCGACCCTCGAGGTTGCCGAAGGACTTGCGCCGTCCCAGCAGCACGCCTGCGATCCATCGCGGCCGCAGCAGCAGGTCGATCAGCGTTGCCGTCGTGAGCCGCGGCGGCACCGACAGGCCGTTCTTGATGTCGCGGTGGCGCTGTCCCTGGATTGGGAGATCGGCCGTGAGCACCAGCACCGGACACTGCGCCTCGCGCGCCCGCTCGATGAGCGAGCGCGAGAAGCCGCGATCGCGAAAGACGTAGAGCTGGAACCAGAACGGGACCCCGGCGCCGGCGCGCACGTCCTCGATGGAGCAGATCGACATCGTGCTGAGGCAGTAGGGGATGCCGCAGCGGTGCGCCGCGCGCGCGGCGTGGATCTCCCCGTCCGGCCAGTTCAGCCCCGCCAGTCCGGTAGGCGCAATCCCCAGCGGCAGCGCGGCGGGCTGCCCCGCGATGGTGGTCTCGAGCCGGCGTTCCGCGACGTCGATCATCACCCGCGGCAGGAGCCTCAGCCGGCGGAAGGCCTCGCGATTCGCAGCCAGTGTCAGCTCGTCGTAGGCGCCGCGGTCGGCATATTCGAAGACGGCGCGCGGCAGGCGGCGGCGCGCGATCGCGCGCAGGTCCTCCACGCTGGTCACGACCTCGAAATTCGGTGAGAGCAGATCGAACATGCCCATTGGCTCACTGCGCCGGCAGCACCGGGATCATCCAGGTCAGGAAGTACGACTGCAAATAGGTCACCACCCCGATGAGCAGGGCGAAGATGAGGCTGTGCCTGAGCGTGAAGCGGAACAGATCGGCCTCGCGCCCGGTCAGCTTGGCCGCCGCGCACGCCACCGCGATCGACTGCGGCGAGATCATCTTGCCGGTAACTCCGCCGGTCGTGTTGGCAGCGACCGTGAGGATCGGATCCACGCCAATCTGCTCCGCCGTGACCCGCTGCAGATTGCCGAACAGCGCATTGCTGGCGGTGTCGGACCCGGTGAGAAACACGCCGAGCCACCCGAGGAAGGCCGAGAACAGCGGAAACAGCCCGCCGCTGGCCGCAAAGGCCAGTCCCAGCGTCGCGGACATCCCCGAGTAGTTGGCGACGAAGGCGAGCGCGAGCACCGAACCGATGGTCACGATCGGCCTGGAAAGCTCGCGCAGTGTCGCGCCGAGGAGCCCGGCGCACGCCCGCGCCGGCACCCGCAGCATCATGGCGCTGAGCAGGGCCGTCACCAATATCGCGGTGCCCGTGGCGCCGAGCATATCAAGCCTGAAGATCGCCTCGTACGGCGTGGGGGCCGGCACGATGGGCGCGCTCTTGATCACCAGGTGATGCAGGGCGGGGACCGCGGCCGTCAACGTATAATGCTGCATGCACTGCTTCACCAACGGCAACGACCAGATCGTCACGATGGCGGTGAGCCCGATGAATGGTCCCCACGCGCGCAGGATCTCGAAACCGGAATACGGCGCCGCGGCGGGCGCGCGGCCGACTCGCCGGGACTGGTAACGCAGAAACAGCGTGGTCGCGAGCAGACTGACCATTGCCGAGGCGATGTCGGGCAGCTCGGGACCGAGATAGTTGGATGTCAGAAACTGCGTGAGCGAGAACGATCCGCCGGCCACCAGGGTCGCGCGCCACGTCGCCCGCACGCCGCCCCAGCCGTCCATGACGGCCACCAGCCAGAACGGCAGCAACAGCGACAGCAACGGCAGCTGCCGGCCGGCCATCTGACCGATCACGAGCGGGTCGATGCTGCTCACCTTGCCGGCAACGATGACCGGCAGGCCCAGCGCGCCGAACGCCACCGGCGCGGTATTGGCGATGAGGCAAAGGCCGGCGGCATAGACGGGATTGAAACCAAGGCCGACCAGCAGGCCGGCGGTGATTGCCACGGGCGTGCCGAAGCCCGCGGCGCCCTCGAGGAACGCGCCGAAGGCATAGCCGATGAGCACCATCTGCAGCCGCCTGTCGGCGGTGATGTGCAGCACCGAGGCGCGGATGATCTCGAACTGGCCGCTGTGCACCACGATCTTGTAGAGGAATACGGCGCCGACCACGATCCATGCGATCGGCCACAGGCCGTAGAGAAAACCATAGATGGCCGCGGACAGCGCCATCGCCGCCGGCATTCCGTAGGCCAGTATCGCCACCAGCAGTGCGATGGACAGCGAAAGCACGGCAGCGACGTGGCCACGCATGCGCAGGAGGGCCAGTGAGGCCATCAACAACGCGAGCGGCAGAGCCGCGATCAGCGTCGACCACCACAGGCTGTCGGCGATCGGGGTGTAGTCCTGCGTCCACTGCGGCATGCCGCTCGGTGTCCTCTGGCCTGTCTTTCCTTTGGCAGTTGAGGACTCCAGGCCGTGCCCGTCTGCCATTCGGATGCGTCCCTGCCCGCGCGCCGCGTGATCCCGGCACCGCGGCGCGCCAGGCCGCACTCAGCCCACGATCCGTCCCGCCCTCGCCTGCCGGCCTACGGGCGATCGGTCCTATCCCGTCCAGCCGAGGCCGGCTGCGATGCAGTTGATCGACAGCAGCAGCGAGACGAGGTACTGCTCGGCTAGCTGCTTGTCGGTCTGCTTGGTCGTGCGGAACTTGCGTATGAGATCGACCTGCACGAGCCCGACCTGATTGATCGCGGGCAGGCGGCGCGTGAGCCGGCGGCGGAACCGCGGGAAGCGTTCGGCCAGCGAGTTGCCGCCGCTGACACGCAGCACCTGCTGCACCGTGCGCCTGTACTCGTCGTGCACCATGCCGTAGACGGTCTCGCGGATGTGGGAATCCTCGACGAGCTCCGCGTACCTGCGGGCGATATCGAGATCGATTTGCGGCAGAGTCTTTTCCACCTCGTCGATGATGAGGCGGAACAGCCGCGAGCCCTCCATCATGCGCTTGAGGATCGCCGCGCCTTCCGCCCCGTGGGCACCGAGAAACCTCTCCAGCGCCGTACCGACGCCGTACCAACCGGTGATCATGTGGCGATTCTGCGTCCACGCGAACACCCAGGGGATGGCGCGCAACTGCGACAAGGTCTTGGCGCCAAACCGGCGCGCCGGCCGCGACCCGATGTTCAGCAGCGCCAGTTCTTCCACGGGGCTGGCTGCCTCGTAGTAATGCACGAGGCCGGGCAGATCGACGAGCTCGCGATAGGCACTGTGAGAGTTTGCCGACAGCTCGCGCATCACCTCGTCGAACTCCGGATGCGGCTGCAACTCCGCCTCGCGCCCGGACATGAGCGAGTGCGCGAAGACGCTCGAGGCGAGCAGCTCCATGGAGTACAGCGCGGTGCCCCTGTTGGCGAACTTGGCGGAGGCCACCTCGCCTTGTTCCGTTATGCGCATCTGCCCGTGCACGGATCCGGCGGGCTGCGCGGCGATCGCGTGGCCGGTGGGCGCGCCGCCACGGCTCACCGACCCGCCGCGGCCGTGGAAGAACGAGATCGGCAGGCCCATCTCGTTGCCGGCCTGCGTCAGCCTCGCCTGCGCCAGCGACAACTCCCAGTTGGCGGTCAGGTAACCGCCGTCCTTGTTCGAATCGGAGTAGCCGATCATCACCTCCTGAACCCCGCCGAACTGCCTGACGGTGCGCTGCACGACACCGTGGGCGAGCAGTTCGCGCATGATGGCCGGCGCGGCGTGCAGGTCGTCGATGGTCTCGAACAGCGGCACCACCACGATGCGGCAGGCATCCACCGCCTCCAGGTCGGTGAAAAGACCAACGTACTTGGCAAGCAGGTACACGCCCAGAACGTCGGATGCGCGCTGCGTCATGCTCAAGACCGCGGCCCCGAATGCCTCGCTGTCGGTGAGCGAGCGCGGCTCGACCACGAGGTGGAGCATGCCCAGCGTCTCGGCGGCCTCCTCGGGCAACCCCTTCAGATCGGGGTAGCGCTGCAGCGGGCGGGCGAGCTCGGCGAGTATCCAGTCGCTCCACGCCCGGGAGTCCGGCTCCGGCGCGGCTGCGCCCTCGAGCCGCTCGAACACGGCGGCAAGCGTGCGGTTGATGACGGTGGTGTTCTGGCGCAGGTCCAGGCACACCGTGCGGAAACCGAAGATTTCCACCTCGCGGCGCAGCGGCTTGACGTAGTTGACCGCGACGGCCTGGCAGCGCGCGTCGGCCAGGCCGTGCTCGATCACCAGCAGGTCGTCCGCCATCTGCTGGGGGGTGAAATAGGCGAAGCTGGTGTGAATCGTGGTATCACGCTCGACCGCGCTGAGGCTCGCATCGAGCTTCTTCTTGATGCAGGTGACGAACTGCCGGAACAGCTCTCCGGGATTGCGCCTCGCGATGCCCTCACCATCGCCGCTGCGTTCGAGATTCTCGTTCAGCACCGTGACGAAGGCCGGCGGCACGTCGATGGCGTGATGCGCGATGCTCAGTTTGCGGTTCAGCTCCTCGAGCTGTCGCCGATACCTGCGCAGCGCCGAGAGCTGGTTGCACTTGATCGTGCGGCGCGTGACTTCGTTGGTGACGAACGGGTTGCCGTCACGATCGCCGCCGATCCAGCAGCCGAATTTGAAGTAAGGCGGCACTTCGAACTTGCGGGCCGGATAGGCGCGCGCCAGCGCCTCCTCCAGATTGCGCATGAGCTCGGGCGAGCGATCGTAAAGCGACTCGTTGAAGAAATGCAGGCCCCAGGCGACCTCCATGTCGACCGTGGGCTTTTCGAGCCGCAGTTCTCCGGTCAGCCAGAGGATATCGATCTCGTTGCGCAACTGGTCGATGAAGTCCTCGCGCTCGCGCGGAGTCCAGCGGCTCGATTCCATCTGTACGAGCAGCAGATAGATGCGCCGGTGAATCTCGAGAACGGTGACGCGCTTGGCCTCCGTGGGGTGCGCCGTGATGGTCGGGCGCACGCGCGCCGTATTCAGGAGCTTCTGCACCTCCTCGGCGCTCGCGCCGCTCTTCACCGCCTCGTCGAGCACGAACGCGAAGGTGCCCTCCACGGCAGTCGGGCCGCGCTCGATCTCGATGAGCCGGCGGCGGCGCATGCCGGCGTTCTCCTCAGCGATGTTCAGAAGCTGAAACCAGATCCCGCGCGCCTGCATCATGCGCCGGAGCAGCTCGCTGTCGTCGGGCGGCGGCGGCGCCTCGCCGCTCAACAGCGGCACGATGTCGGGCTGGCGTGAGCGCAGCACCTCCAGCAGCAGTTCCGTCAGGAGACTGACGACCTCGCCGGCATAGGCAGCGGTGTTCGCAGCGATGGGGCCCTCGTTGGGGGCGGCGGCGCTAAGAACCTTGAAGTATTCGCTGCTGGTGACGGTCATTCGAAAGCCTCATGACTGCGTGACGGTACCGGGGCGGATTTTCTCCGGCGGGGACGCGGGGTCGAATGCGGGGAAATGATACCGCACCACGGCGCGATCCGCGCATTGCCGCGGCGCGCGGGCGCCGCTGCGCAGCGGAAACGGCGCCGGGTGGTGAGTGCCCGGCCGCCGACGGTGCGCTGGCGGCGCCCCGGGATGGCGGGCGCCGCCCGGCGCCGGGGTCAGACGACCTTGTCGCGGACCGGCTTGCTGGCAAAGAACAGGTCGAGGTTCTCCAGCACACGCATCCCCATGGCCACGCGGGTCTCGCGCGTGGCGCTTCCCAGATGCGGCAGCAGGACGACGTTTTCCATCGTGAGCAGATCCTCCGTGACCTTGGGCTCGGCCTCGAACACGTCGAGCCCGGCAGCCTTGATCGTGCCGTTCCTCAGCGCCTCCACCAGCGCCTTCTCCTCGACCACGTCGCCGCGCGCCGTGTTGATGAGGATGGCGTCATGCTTCATCAGCTTCAGCCGCTCGGCGTTGATGAGATGATAGTTCTCCTTGCCGCCCGGGCAGTGCAGGGAGACGACGTCCGCCTGTTTCAGCACCTCCTCGATGGACCCGCACTGCGTCGCGTTCAGATCCCTGATCGACTCCGGCGCCGGCGGAAACGGATCGAAGTAAACGATCTTCATGTCGAAGCCATGGTGCGCCTTGTGCGCCATTGCGCGGGCGATCCGCCCCATACCGATGAGACCGAGGGTCTTGCCGGTGACCTTGGTGGCGATCATGTGCGTCGGCCGCCAGCCCGTCCAGACCTTGGTGCGCACGTGCCGCTCGCCCTCGCCCGCCCGGCGTGCCGCCATCAGCATCAGTGTCATGGCGATGTCGGCGGTGCAATCGGTGAGCACTTCCGGCGTGTTGGTGACGGTGAGCCCCGCCTTCTTGGCCGCTTCGAGATCGATGTGATTGAAGCCAACGCCGAAGTTGCCGAGGATCTTGGCGCGCAAGGGCTGCGCGCCGAGCACCTCGGCGTTGATCCTGTCGCTTACCGTCGGGCAGACGGCATCGTAGTTCCGCAAGGCGTCCTGCAGCCCCGCAACCGCCATCGGCGTGTCCGTGGCGTTGAGTGTCACGTCATAGCGCTTGCGCATCTCCGCCTCGACCTCCTGCGGCCAGGCGCGGGTAACAAGGACCTTGGGCTTGCTCATACGCTGTCTCCAGACTTTTCCAAGCGATCGTACGCGGCTGTTCTTCTTAATTGGCGCGTACCGCCGCCCGCTGAAGCGGGCGGCGGCCGGCCGTGACCTGATTCAGTTGCCGGGAGGGCTATATGCCGTACTTCTTGCGGACCTCGGCGACAGTCTTGCCGATGTCGGCCGGAGTCGGCGAGACATGCACGCCGCATTCCTTGAGCGCCTCGACCTTCTCTGCCGCCGATTCACCGTAGGCGGAGATGATGGCGCCCGCGTGGCCCATCCGGCGGCCCTTCGGTGCGGTCAGTCCCGCGATGTACGCCACCACCGGCTTCTTGCAGTTCTCCTTGACGAACTTCGCCGCCTCGACCTCCTGCGGTCCGCCGATCTCCCCGATCATGACCATCATCTTGGTCTCCGGATCCTGCTCGAAGTCTTCAATGATGTCCCTGAAGGAGGACCCGTTGATCGGATCGCCGCCGATGCCGATGGAGGTGCTCACACCGATGCCCAGCGCCTTCATCTGCGAGGCGGCCTCGTAACCCAGGGTACCGGAACGGCCGACGATGCCGACGTCGCCCTCGATGTAGATGTGGCCCGGCATGATGCCCATCATGCACTTGCCGGGGCTGATGCTGCCGGCGCAGTTCGGACCGGTCAGGCGCAAGCGGTTGGCCTCCTTGTAGCGGCGCATGTAACGCTTCACGCGGATCATGTCCTGAGCCGGGATGCCGTCGGTGATCGCCACGCAGTACCTGATGCCGGCGTCGGCCGCCTCCATGATCGAGTCGGCCGCATAGGGCGCCGGCACGAAGATGATGCTGGCGTTGGCGCCGACCTCGCGCACCGCGTCCTTCACCGTGTTGAACACCGGACGATCCAGGTGCGTGGTTCCGCCCTTGCCCGGCGTCACGCCGCCGACCACGTTGGTGCCGTACTTGATCATGTCGTTCGCGTGGAACGTGCCGATCTGCCCAGTGAAGCCCTGGACGATCACGCGTGAGTTCTTGTCGAGAAGAATTGCCATGTTCGTAAACTCCCGTGGATACCCGTGGGTTAGGCTCTGCCAGTGTGCTTCTTCCAGGCCGCGACGGCTTTCTCAGCCGCCTCCGCCAGGGTCTCGGCACTGATGATGGGCAGACCGCTTTCCTTGATCATCTTGCGGCCGGCCTCGACGTTGGTGCCAGAAAGACGCACGACCAGCGGCACCTTCATCTCGATCTTCTGCAGCGCCTGGATGATGCCTTCGGCGACCCAGTCGCAGCGGTTGATGCCGGCGAAGATGTTGACGAGCATCGCCTCGACCTTCTGATCCGAGAGCACCAGGCGAAACGCCTTGGCAACGCGCTCGGGATTCGCGCCGCCGCCGATGTCGAGGAAGTTGGCGGGTTCTCCCCCGGCCTGCTTGATCATGTCCATCGACGCCATCGCCAGGCCGGCACCGTTGATCATGCAGCCGATGTTGCCGTCCAGGCCGACGTAGGAAAGGCCGCGGTCGGCGGCCTGCATCTCGCGGGGATCCTCCTGCGACTTGTCGCGAAGCTCGGCGATGTTCGGATGCCGGAACAGCGCGTTGTCGTCGAAGGACATCTTCGCGTCGAGCGCGATCAGCCGGTTGTCCTTGGTGACCACCAGCGGATTGATCTCCACCATGGTGGCGTCGAGATCGCGGAAGGCCCGGTAGCAGCCCATGAAGGTGGTAACCGCCTGGCTGACCATGGAGGGCGGCAGCTTCAGCGCGAAGGCCATCTCGCGGGCCTGGAACTCCTGCATGCCGACCGCCGGCTCGATGGCGCAGCGGACGATGGACTGCGGCCGCGAGCGGGCGATCTCCTCGATCTCCATGCCGCCCTCGGCCGAGGCCACCACCGAGACGCGCTCGGCGGCGCGATCGAGCACGAAGGCGAGATAGATCTCGCGATCGATGGCGCAGCCGGCCTCGATGTAAAGACGATGCACGACCTTGCCGGCCGGGCCGGTCTGGTGCGTTATCAGGCGCTTGCCGAGCAACTCGTCGGCCGCCTCCCAGATCTCGTCGTCGGTCTTGCACACCTTGATGCCGCCGGCCTTGCCGCGCGCGCCCGAGTGTATCTGCGCCTTGACCACCCATACCTC
>WBZR01001072.1_pt1 | contig 37149 bp, 31 predicted proteins | sample 5204231 | NCBI WGS metagenome assembly WBZR01 (sample SAMN12412403, study PRJNA552823) | activated sludge metagenome | isolation source: activated sludge from anammox sidestream of wastewater treatment plant... | place: USA: Virginia | collected 2017-08 | reverse complement strand
CGGATTTTTATTGGGGATGGAACGCTGATAACGCGGATTGGGCGGATTTACACGGATTTTTATTGGGGATGGAACGCTGATGACGCTGATGGGGCAGATTTACGCGGATTATTATTGGGAATAGAACGCTGATGACGCTGATGGGGCAGATTTTCACTGATTTTTATTGGGGAGGGAACGCTGATGACGCTGATGGGGCAGATTTACGCGGATTATTATTGGAATAGAACGCTGATGACGCTGATGGGGCAGATTTACACGGATTTTTATTGGGGATGGAACGCTGATGACGCTGATGGGGCGGATTTACACGGATTTTTATTGGGGATGGAACGCAGAGGACGCTGATGGGGCAGATTTTCACGGATTTTTATTGGGGAGGGAACGCTGATGACGCTGATGGGGCGGATTTACACGGATTTTTATTGGGGATGGAACGCTGATGACGCTGATGGGGCAGATTTACACGGATTTTTATTGGGGATGGAACGCTGATGACGCTGATGGGGCAGATTTACGCGGATTATTATTGGAATAGAACGCAGAGGACGCTGATGGGGCAGATTTACACGGATTTTTATTGGGGATGGAACGCAGAGGACGCTGATGGGGCGGATTTACGCGGATTTTTATTGGGGATGGAACGCTGATGACGCTGATGGGGCGGATTTTCACGGATTTTTATTGGGGATGGAACGCTGATGACGCTGATGGGGCAGATTTACGCGGATTTTTTATCTTCGATTATCTGCTAGATCTGTGTTCCATGTTTTATAGAACGCTGATGGGGCGGATTTTCACAAAGGGTTTCTGCAATTTTCATCTTTATCTTTGGTGGATTCAAAAAAAAAGACAAAATAGAAATTTAGTTTTGACACAATCCAAGCTCCGCTGGTTCGACTGAACCAAATGCCGTATGCACGACATTTTGGTAGATTTTATTAAAAACCCCATCCGTAGGTGCGACCTTTTAAACGGAATATCCAAATGTTCGATAATACGATAATTCCCGCATCACCAAAATAAAATTTTGTAATTAAAAAATTTATACCGTTCACGATTTGGCCGAAAGCGTTTGGGAGGCAAATAAAATATCGTATTGAATATAAGCCACTCCACATCTTAATATTCAAAGTAAATTAGATAAGGGAATAATCCTTGTGCCACCATTCCTTTCAGATATTTTGTTGTTCCGTTTGAAAGTTTCGCTATTTTGGGCAATTAAGCGGCTCATTTGCTTAATGAAACAAAGGCTCTTCTACACACAACTTGCGCCTCTATTAGGCATGTATTTTTCTATTATCAATTTGTTACTCACACAAAATTAAGAAAGCAAATACCAAACAAATCGGTACTTTTCAAAGACTTCAAGAATATCATAGGACAATCTTTGATCAATACGTTGCAAACTTATTATCTTTGAGTTATGTTTTCTTCCCTTAACAGTCTGGGTACGCTCAATCGATACTTTATCCGATACAAATATTACCTGATAGGTGGCTTTGTTTTTATTGCCTTATCCAATTATTTCAGGGTTTTGCAGCCGAGATATTTCAGAGAAGCATTGGACATGATTATTGAGGTGGTGCCGATGTATGATATCGTAAAGGGGAGCAAGCATGCAGCCATTCTCCATGAATACATCATTGAAAACCTGATTTGGTTCGGTATATTTGTGATCTTACAGGCTGTGATAATGGGTGTTTTCATGTATTTCATGCGCCAGACCATCATCGTTATGTCACGGTTGATCGAATACGACATACGCAAAGAAATGTATGCCCATGCCCAATATCTTGACACAACCTATTACAAACAGCACTCCACTGGTGATCTCATGGCAAGATTTACTGAAGATGTTAGCCGCGTAAGACAATATCTGGGACCGGCATTGCTGTACGGATTCAACCTGATCACTCTTTTTGCACTTGTCATTACAGCAATGTTTAATGTCAATGCCAGGCTGGCCATCTTTGCTCTACTGCCGCTACCCTTCCTCAGCTGGAGCATCTTTAAGATCAGTGAAAAAATCAATGTATATAGTGGTTATATCCAGACTCAGTTGTCCGGTCTCAGTACTCTTTCTCTTGAAATACTCAGTGGCATTCGCGATGTAAAGAGTTATGCACGTGAAAAAGCAATGCAGGAAATGTTTGCGGAGGAAACAGATGCTTACTTACATAAAAACCTAGCCAGAACGAAGGTCGATTCGCTGTTCTTCCCGCTGATCATTCTGGTTGTGGGGATTTCCTCCATTCTGACCTTGTGGATTGGCGGCCAGCAGGTAATGGTCGGCGAAGTGACTCCCGGCAACATCGCCGAGTTTTTTATCTATATCACATTGCTGACCTGGCCGATCACAGCTCTGGGTTGGACAGCGTCACAGGTACAACAGGCAGCGGCCTCTCAAAAGCGGATCAATGAATTTTTTGACGCTGATGTGAGCTTCAAAAACGGACCGCACCAAATTGAGCGGATCAATCAGGATATTATCTTCGATCATGTGTCCCTTACCTATCCGGATACGGGTATTACAGCGGTGAATGATGTTTCCTTTACGCTGAAAAAAGGAAGCAAGACAGCCATCATTGGCGAGACTGCTTCCGGCAAGAGTACGATCGCCTACCTGCTGATGCAGATGTACAGGCCGACTGAAGGTCGTATCCTCTTTGGTGAAAAGGATATCTCCGAATTTTCCATCGAATCATGGCGGGAAAGAATCGGCTATGTACCGCAAGATTCCTTCCTTTTCTCGGATTCCATCCGAAACAATATCGGTTTCGGGCTGAAGGACGAATCGGGCTATGAGGATGTGGAGAGTTATGCCGGTTATGCTTCGGTACATGATGACATCATGACGCTGCCTCAGGAATATGAGACAGTAGTCGGTGAGCGTGGTGTGACCTTATCCGGTGGGCAAAAACAAAGGATTTCCATCGCCCGGTCGTTGATTTCCAAGCCGGAATTGCTGATCCTGGACAACAGTCTTTCGGCTGTGGATACGGACACAGAATTGAAAATAGCTTCCTATCTGAATGACATCGACGACAGTATTACGATGGTCATCATCACTCAGCGTATCAATAACATCTTCCGTTATGACCGGATTATTTCAATGGCCGAAGGCAGAATCATTGAGGACGGCACTCATGAGGAATTGCTCCGGGCCAAAGGTTATTATTACTCACTTTGCCTGAAGCTCAATGAAGGCAAAGAATGAAGAGGGGGAATTAAGAATTAAGAATTAGAGAATTTTGATTGTGTCACTCCTACGGAGCTTGGATTACGTCAAAACTAAATTCTACCAATTGGTCGTGCCTACAGAACTTTCAACAGCAATTTATCATGAAGCTATTGGTTGATGTAGGAATGTGCGATGGTCGCTCCTATGGATCTTGATCTGTCGGGAAATCCTGAGTTACTAATATGTCGCTGCTCTGCAGCTGGTGTGAGGGGAATGGAATTATTTTTCTATGAATGAATTTTAGGCAATTTAGATAATGATATTAATGACTGTATAATAATGTTATATATATTATTATTTATACAATTCTATTTAATAACTCTTAGGTGCGATAACATTATTTGTGTTGCCACTTTCAGGGCTCTTTTCGCTTCGCTTATATTCCGTGGCATACACCCCGAGCTATGCCCATTTGACCCTTCAGGTCTTTTTTGGGCCAATTAGACTACATAAAGGACATGGATATGATATTGCCAAATATTTTACCAATCTTGATTGGCATTAGATCATAGGACTGTATTTCTCCACAAACCGCTTCATCTCATCCACCATCATGGGAGAGCCCAATACAATGGTCGAACGCTGATGCAATTCGTGAGCGTCAAGCTCCATGATGCGCTGCAGAGATGTATTCAGCGCCTTACCGCCACACTGCTCCACGATAAAGGCCATCGGATTGCACTCATACTGCATACGCAACTTGCCTTTTGGGTATTTACGGGTGTTGGGGTAAAGGAAGATACCGCCCTGGAACAAAATCCTGTGTACATCGGAGACCATTGATCCGATATAGCGAAGCCCCAGGTTATTATCAGAGCAATAGTCGATATATCGGCGCATCTCCAGATCAAACTTCAGATAATATCCCTGATTGACAGAATAAAAAGCGCCATTTTCCGGGATCTTAATGTCTCGATGCGATAGACAAAACTCTCCAATGGTCGGATCGAGAGTAAAGCCATTGACACCCTTGCCTGTGGTATATACCAGGATAGTGGAGGTACCGTAGAGTACATAACCGGCGGCCACCTGTTGCGTCCCTTTTTGCAGAAAATCTTCAAGCGTACACTCGCCGTCCATCGGGCTGAGACGCTTGTATATACTGAAGATGGTACCTACGGAAACATTGACATCAATGTTGGACGAACCATCCAATGGATCAAACAATACAATGAATTTCGAATCTTTTCCGGCGACACCCTTAAACGGAATGAAATTCTCATTTTCTTCGGATGCAATACCGCAGCAGTCACCACTGTTTTTCAAGCAATCAATGAGCTTTTCATTGGAATAAATATCGAGCTTCTGAACCAGGTCGCCTGATTCATTCTGATTGCCCGCCACTCCAAGGATGTTCACCAGGCCGGCTTTATTCACCTCGCGGTTGATGATTTTAGCTGCTACACCTATATCACGCAGTACACCGGTCAATTCACCCGCGCCGGGATCAACTTGCAACTGATGGTGGATGATAAATTCATCTAAGGTAATTATTTTGTCCATTATATATTTTTATGCTTAGTGTATATTTTACACTATATTTTCAAACAATCTATGGCAAAAATATAACAAATATTCAATAGATAAGGACAAAAGCGCAAATAAGGCCAAATATTCATAATGATAACTCACCATTCCGAATAAATTTGATTGATATTAGCAGTCGATTGAGGATAAATTCATAGCATTCCAAGGTTGAATGTATTGTTAGAAAGCTGGTTATCGAAAGAAAGAATACGATTGTAAATTATATTGTAGCCATTGAAATCAGAGGAGCTATTTTGTTTGAAGTCGTAAAGGCGTCTAAATTTGTCAGACGGAAAATAACGGATGGCAAGAAAAATTAAAAATCTCGACGGCGGAAGAATAATTAACGCCTTATGCCTGCTTCTGCAATGAATGCAAATCTTGATTATTACCGTGATTGTTGGAGACACAATCACCTTGATTCGCTATTTGCCAACATACCTCCTTAGGAGCGACATATCAATAGCATCAATGTGCATCGTAGGTATTGAGCTCCGTAGGAGTGTCCCCATAATCTTCAAAATATATTTCGCACAAAATGTTTTGGGGCAGAGAATGCGCCGATGCTCATTTGCCATTCGATGCGGCCATGCGTCATTTTGTTCCCATTGATCCGTTTGATGGAATGGGATTTGATATCCGGGATTGGAATTGTGTCGCTCCTATGGAACTTGGATTACGTCAAAACTAAATTTCTACCAATTGGTCGTGCCTACAGCACTTTCAACAGCAATTTATCATGAAGCTATTGGTTGATGTAAGAATGTGAGAAGGTTACTCCTATGTATCTTGATCTGTCGGGAAATCCTGAGTTATTAATATGTCGCTGCTCTGCAACTGGTGTGAGGCGAAAACAAGATCATCTCCCAATAGATGATTAAAATTTAGACCACGCGTTTATATGCCTGTATTACAATATAATATATATATAAAAATACCAAGCCAATATTTCCAAAGATAAAGAACGGACAACCTAATTTGTATCGTTAGTCTATATTTCAACAATATACTATATGGCATATTGTATCAAGGATTGAATATAACACCTTATTTATAGACTTTTTAGAGAAGTCCGAAGCTTTAGTTTTAATAATTAGAAACAAAAAAGATGTGAAGATGGTCACGGATGCTATTGAGCCTTCAAGTAGTTGGCAGCACCATTTAAATATTTTCCGATATCAACATACAATCTGAGCTTAGAAGTATCCTCTTTGAGGCGTTGCATTTGGTTGGCATCATTCAGGTTGCGGGTCAACCAGTCTTGAGGTGTGACAATGCCGCTGCCCCCCGGAAAATTATAGAAGGCCATTTCCTTAAAATTGGGCTGGAGTGGATTTCGGGTAAATGGGTACTTCTTTCTGTAATCCACTCCCAACTGGCTGAGCAGTATGCCGGTGAGATCAAGCTGAGAAACGACCTTTTGAATATCCTTACCCCGAAACTCCGGTTTCAATACAGGCCCGAAAAGCAGCATCGGAATCTTGTAGCGATCCTTATCCTCACGCATCCTAATGATTTGTGATTCGTGGCTGTGATCAGCAACAAAGACGAATAAGGTATTGTCATACCAGGGCTGCTTTTCAGCCTCCCTGAAAAATACACTAAGACTGCTGTCTCCGTAGTGAATGGTATTGATAAATGGCGCGTTCTCACCACCGATATTCAGTTTATAATGCACCGGTACATCATAAGGGCTATGGGTGCTGATGTTATATCCGCAATAGAAAAATGGCTGCCGGGCACTGTTGATCTTGCTCAGCAATTCCATATATAAGGGAAGATCGGGAACGCCCAACGCAGTCTTAGGTGTGGAAGAAGGAAAATACTGGACATCAGCTACTTCGTCAAAGCCTTTTTTGAAAACATAACCGCGAATATTTCCATAATCCAGCTGACCGCCATACAGGAAGCCGGTAAAGTAGTTTTCAGCCTTCAAATCATCGGTTATACAGGGCAGCTCGCCCACCTGTTGCTTGCCCATCAGCAATGAAAAGGAAGGTATGACAGGCAGGGCACCCAGAGCCGCCGGCACACCCTGATCGGACACATGACCGCTTGCATAGCAATCCGAAAAATAAAGACCTTGGCGGATCAGACTGTTGAAAAAGGGAGCTATCAGGCTGTCCCGGCCTTCTTGCTTACATACATCCGCACTCCAGCTCTCCAGGATAAAGAACACAATGTTGGGCTTGTCGGTATTCAGGATGGAAGGGAACGTGTCATTTGGGGACTGATAGATATCAAAAAAGTCCGGCCCCGGCTCAGGATGATCGATGAAGGGCTGCAATCGCTTGTATTCCGAGGTATTCAACAGGCTGTAAATGGCGTGCCAGAACACATTGGTAGCTGCATCATTGAGCGTACTGTTGGAAGAATAATAGGAAACTCCGACACTAATCGGAAAACGCCCCAGGCCGCCTCTCATTGTAATGATCGATCCCGCTGTCAATGCAAGATATATTGGGATGACGGTCGCATAGAAGCCGATATTGCGCTTGTATTCCGGGAAATGCAATGGCATGGCCACCCACTTCCTGTACATCCAGCGAAAGATGACAAAGGTGGTCATTGTGCCCAGGATAAAGTAAGAAACCATCGTTATGGAAGGCGTCTTCATGACTTCCGAGATATTGGCAAAATGTTTCAGTGATTCATAACCCACTTTTGCCTGCCATTCCCGGTACAGAAGATTTTCGCCGATCGCCAATCCGGCATAGATAAGCGTCATGATGAGGTGAAAGACGGTGATGACCTTATTCATCCACGACTTGCGCATCAATACTGCAATCAATATCAACAAAAGTGTAAAGGTCACAAAATAGGCTGCAGTCGCAAGATCCAGCTTAATTGCCGAAGGAAAGCATTGCATTTTTTCCGCTAAAGAAGTAGCAACAAGGTACTTTCGGCTATCAAAAAGGAAAAATCCTCTCAATACAGCGAATAACACAAGATAATAAGCAATCAAACGGAGAAGATACGAGGCTAAGTGCCGCATATTACAGGACTTTTACCTTGATCCTGGTGATGCCATGATGCCGTGACAGCCCGATCATTTTTGCAGCTGCCTCACTCATATCCAGGAGGTAACCACTGGACTTGCCCATCCGGTCATTGATCATAACGACCATTTTCTTATTATTTTTCAGATTGGTCACTTCCACTTTGGTGCCCATAGGCAACCAGGGATGTGCCACTGAAATTTTCTTAGAATTAAATATTTGCCCGCTATAGGTTTTCTTACCGTCAAACTTTTTGCTATAAATAGTCGCAGTCCCCACAAAGGTCTGTGAGAAGAGTCCTGTAGAAAACAGCAGGCAAGCTATAATGCAAAATAATCTCAAACAATAAAATTTTGGAGTGCAAAGATACGAAAAAAAGCAAAAGTGGCATCCGGTAATAACAAGAATAAGACTATCAGGCAATTATTCATTGTATATTTCGACCAATTAAATAGAACATTATTTCTACTGAAATAAAATAACAAAATAAAACATCGTAATAAATTGGATTACGAAATAAATATTTTTATAAAATCGTGAATTAAAGGCGATTAAGCAAATAATGAATGGAGTATAATATGTATATTATTGATTATCTGTGTATTAATCAACTAAATATTGTATTTCACAACAATTTGTTAATAATATTCATTTGAGGCTTTGTAACTATTCACATTAAATTACCTTGAGCCTTTATGATTTGAAATTATGTATGAAAAGCTAAAAATTTACTTCTCCTTCATCTTCCCATTACTAAAACGCTCACTCGCCGTCTGATAATAAGCAATCGTCTCCATCCTCAATCCTTCATTTTTCTTTCCTGACTCGGTCATGGATTTATCACCCGGAGTGACATCAAACTGGACGGTTCGCTTCTTGTCGTCAATCTGTGTAAATACGCCTTTCTTCAACATACCCAGCGTCCTGTAATTTCCGATGAAGGCTCGCTCATCCCCTTCTCTGGTCTGATTGATATCCTTTCCATAGAGCTCCGTCAGGAAACTCCAGTTGAGATACCCAAACAAGGTCGGCATCAGGTCGATCTGCGATGTCAACCTGTCGATGACTTCGGGTTTGCGCTTGAGGTTGTAAAAAATGGCAGGAATATGATGTTTGGCTATATTGATCTCCCATCGGCCGGCACTGCTCGCACAATGATCGGCCACCACGACGAAGACCGTGTTGTCAAACCATGGCTTTTTCCTGGCCGCCCCGATAAATTGACCCAGGGCATAGTCTGTATATTTGACAGCCGAATTGCGTTCTCCCTGCGGAAGGTCGATCTTGCCCTCCGGGAATGTGTATGGGCGGTGATTGGAGGTGGTCATGATAAACTGGAAGAAAGGCCTCCCTTTATCGGCGCTTTTGTCGGCGTACTTCAGGGCTTGCCTGTACAAATCTTCGTCACAGATGCCCCAGGCATTTTCAAACTGAACTTCTTCATCCGGAATGTTGTATCTTCTCGTCCGGATCTTGTCAGACAGCGGATTGCCGCGGTTTCTGTCCACGATGGTAAATCCTTGTCCACCAAAGAAAGTATTCATATTGTCGAAATAGCCGTCACCACCATAAATAAAGTAAGGCACATACTTCTTATCCCTCAGGATGGTCGCAATCGAAAAAAGGCTGTCATTGTTTGGTCGTCTCACGATACTGTTGCCAGGGGTGGGTGGAACGCAAAGGGTCAGCGCCTCCATCCCCCGCACTGTCCTTGTACCTGTCGCAAAAAGATTGGTAAACAGGACGCTCTGCCGCGCAAGACTGTCGTACACCGGAGTGATGCCCAAATCATGGCCAAACAACCCGGTAAAATCAGCGCTGAAGCTTTCGATCACCACCAGCACAATATTGGGCGTATCTTCCTTCATCGCCTGATCGCCCTTGGTAAATCGCATGACATCATCCGGCAGGCACAGAGGGTAAGTCTGATTCAGCTGTACAAGATCATGCCGCAGGATCGGATAGACTTCCGATTCCGGAACTTTAGGGTAGAAGGCTTCATAATCCAGTTCATTGGAGCGAAAAGCCGCAAAGAAGGAGAAAACGCCATTCTTGCCGATTTCATTGACGACGGCATTGTCGGAAAATTCTGCCTGTTTATTATTGAGCACAATGAGCAACAAGGGCGTCACGACAAGTGTTGGGAGGCCTGTCGCCAATCTTGTACTAAATCTGTTTTTAACCGAGAAGGTATTCCTGCTCGCCCCGATCTTCTTCAAAAGCCAGAAAGTCCCGAAAATCAAGGCAATCATGCCACCGATCAGCAATGGCAATGGGTACGACTGATTGATATTGGCGACAACTTCATAGGTATATATCAGATAATCTACCGCAATAAAGTTGAATCGGGTGGCAAATTCCTCCCAAAAGGGCACTTCCGCCATCAGGCTGAAATACATGATGAAGAGCATGAGCGACAGGTAGCCATAGGTGCAGATTTTGTCAAAGACAGAGCCTGCCCACCGCGTCGGTATCAATATGAGATACAAGGCATAACCGAGCAAAAACGACATACCTACCGCCAGATCATACGCCAGCCCCAATCCATAGGCCCGACCGACATTAGACAGTGAAAAGTTGGCATCTCCAGCCGACCATACAGAAAAAACAGTCCGGATCAACAGTGACAAAGCCATATACAAGCCCAAAATGGTTATCCACATTGAGAAACGACTTTTGAAAATCCGCAAAAAACCTGTCTTAATCCTGTCTCTAAAACTCATGTCAGCTAATAAATTTCCTATTAAAGTGAGAAAGCCCCGGGAATGTTTTGTGTTTCCGGTTTTCAATATACAAATGTACAAGTCACTCCCCCGGGCATTCAATGCGGAAGCAAAGGTAAGCATAGAAAATGAAGGAATGAAAAATGAAGGAATTAAGAAATGAAGGAATTAAGGAATGAAAAATGAAGAAATGAAAAATGCTGGAGCGGAGCGGAAGTCCTGGGCGACGGAGGAATCAGAGGGAAGGAATGAAGAAATGAAAAATGAAGGAATGAAAAATGAAAAATGAAGGAATGCTGGAGCGGAGCGGAAGTCCTGGGCGATGGAGGAGTCAGAGGGAAGGAATGAAAAATGAAGAAATTAAGGAATGAAAAATGAAGGAATGCTGGAGCGGAGCGGAAGTCCTCTGCGATGGAGGAGTCAGAGGATAAAATGAATAGTTGACAATTTGGGAGTTTATCCAAAATATTGTGTCTTTAGCATCGATTGGTGGCAAAAATCTTCCTGCCTGATGCCAAAGCAGATCTTAACTATTGGATTGATACCAACAATAAAACTATCCTCAAAAGAATTGCCTTATCATGCCTCACCGACCTTGTGCCAAATAAAAAAGGCCGTTGAGCTCCATCCACTCAGCCGGCCTTTATATAAGTGTTTTTAAGAAACAACCATTTTATATTCCCACACTCTCCCAAACATTACCAATTCATTCCGTCAAGAATTGCGTGATACTATAATCTTCTTCATAGTTGTCTAAGGTCAATATACCCCGTAATGCAACTTTCGTTTGCGGGACAAACATATCGCATAAGCTTCGGTAAACCTATTATAAACCGGTTTAAACAGAAATAAACAGACTTTTCACGACGGGTAAATTTCCATACAAATCCCACCCGGCGCTCATTCCATGGCATTCTCCATAATCCGGGACAGAAATATCGGAGCGGAGCTTTTTGTGCTCTTTCATCATCAAAAAAAGGAAGATATGCTCAAGACAACCGATCAGTTTTGATATCATTGACGGTTTTATACCTTCTTTCTGATCCTTATTATCACCTTGTATAACTCAAACCACAATATGGTTGTAAAGGCAATCAAAATGGATACTGCCATTTCCTTACCCGTCAAGGGTGTCACATGAAAGAATGCGGATACAGAGGGCACAAACAGAATGACCATAAGCAGAATCAACGTAACTGCGGTTATCATCGGGAAGAGCGGGTTCTTTTTTCTGAGACTCTCAAACAGGCTGTAATGAAACGATCGATTGGCAAAGCTCAGAAAGATATTGGCAAAAACAAGAGTGGCAAATACCATCGCACGCGTCTTTTCTTCCCCCGCACCATTTATCACCATCCATTGATACGCTGAAAGAACCCCGGCTGTTATCATCAAACCCTGAATAATACTGATGGTCAGCTCCCGCCAACTCAGAAAAGTATCCGTCATCTTACGCGGAGGCCGTGACATGGCGTGACTCTCTATCGGCTCATTCTCATAGACAATGGAGCAGGTCGGACCCATGATCAGTTCCAGAAAAATGACATGCAATGGTGTGAAGATAGATGGATAAAGCCAGCCTAAGAATAATGGCAATGACACGGTCAATATAATCGGAATATGGATGGATATGATGTATTGAATCGCTTTTTTAAGATTGGTGTATATCCGGCGACCGGCTGCAATACCGGTAATCAACTTATCGAGGTCATCGTCTGTGATCACCAGTGAGGCGGCAGCCTTGGCTATTTCTGTCCCCTTATGCCCCATGGCGACACCTATATGCGCGGCCTTGAGCGCCGGCCCATCATTGACTCCATCGCCGAGCATGGCTACAACCTCTCCATCGGCTTTCAAGGTGTTGACCACTTCCAGTTTGGCATCCGGAAACATTCGGGTAAAGAGTACAGTTTCACGTACCTTCGACTTTAGCTCGTCCTCGCTGAGAGAAGCAATCTCCCTACCTTCCATCGGTATGGCGTCATTAAGGATACCGGCCTGATCGGCTATGGCTATTGCCGTGTCGGTATTATCACCCGTAATCATTCTGACTTTGATCCCTGCCCGGTATATCTTATGGAATACCTCACGGATACCCGGCTTGGGCGGATCCTGAAATACAAGTAAGCCGAGGAAATGGAATGGCAAGTTCTGTTGCTTATCCGGAAATTCATTATCGGCATAATAAGATGAAGCAACGCCCAACACTCGAAAACCCTGTCGACCGAAAGACCTGATTTTTCCCTCTACAATATGCTGTTGTTCCGGGCTTATATCCGAAACGTTCAGAATAGCTTCGGGAGCGCCTTTTGCTGCTATGATTCTGTGGCCCTGGTTATCCTCAAAAATGTGTGTCATCATCGGAGGTGTCCCATCCAATGGATATTCGTGTGCCATGTAGAATTGCGGCCGGTGATCGACAGACTGCGTATCTTCATATATCCTGTGCAACTCCTTCTCCATCGGATCAAAAGGAACTGGTTCACTGGCCCACATGGCATAACAAATCAGATCGGCGACATGTGGATCTGCATAATCCTCTTCCATAAAGGTTTTGTCGGATGCGAAGTCGTACAAAATATGGAGATGCATTATATTCCGGGTGATGGTGCCTGTCTTGTCGGTACATATCACGGTGGTGCTTCCAAGTGTCTCCACGATGCTCGATCGCTTGATGATGATGCCGTCATTGATCAGTTTCCAGGCGCCCAATGCCATAAAGGTGGTAAAAGCCACGGGTATTTCCTCCGGCAGGACAGACATAGCCAGGGTCAAGCCACTCAAAAGGCTTTCTATGATATTGCCGGTCTGATAATAACGATATACGCATATCATGAGGAAGACGATGATACCCATGATGGCCATGTTTCGGACAAAATTCCGAATCTGAATCTGCAACGGTGAGGCTTCCGTTGCAATATCCTGAATAGCCGATCCGATCTTGCCAATTCGTGTTTCCGTACCGATATGTTCCACTTCAAAGACGGCCAGCCCCGATACGGCGATGGTGCCACTATACACCTTGTTATCCTCGGTATCGGCGCTCTTGAAAACAGGAAAGCTTTCCCCGGTCAGCGATGCCTCATTGACCGAAAAATCATTGGAGTGCACGATGCGACCGTCGGCATTGACCATTTTACCCTCTTCAGTGATACAAAAGTCTCCCACGGCAATCTCCCTGGTAGGAATTTTGACAACTTGAGCATTCCTAATGACCTTGCTCAAAGGCTCGTTGAGCTTTTCCAGCTCCAACAAGGCCTTCCTGCTACGATTGTCCTGGTAAAAAGATATGGCTGAAACTGCCACGATAGAGGCAAACATAAACGCAGCATCTCCCCAATCACCAATGAAAAGATAGATCACCGATACTGCTATCAGCAAAATAAGCATAGGCTCCTTGAGGATATCCGCAAGCAGGTTGATCCAGCCTTCTTCCTTATTTTCCGACATACGGTTGAAGCCAAACTGACGTCGTGAAGCCTCCAGACCCGCCTCGTCAAGGCCTTTCAGATGTTCGGGCAATACTTGTTGCATCCTCAATTCCTTGAATTATGGATAAAAGTATCTAACGGGATTGATTATCAACAGGAATGATGCCATCCGAAATCCCCTCTCCTGCGACTTTTGCTCAAGCATTCTTCCCAAATTCCGCGGGAATAGCCAAAAGAGGAATCTTTGTCTGGTAACTCATAGCCCGCGTCTTGCTCGGATTGAAGAATCTCGTCCAGAAATTGTTCTGATAGGTAACCATGACTAAGATGTCTATCTCATTCTCCTCAATATATTTCTGGATGGTCTCCTCGAAATCATCGCCATAGAGATGCACCGCCGACAGGGCATCTTCCTTGTATTCTTCTTTCAGGAAAGCCTGATATTCTTCAAGATGCTCGTTTTGTCTGATAAATTTGCCGGCGGAATCTTCATGCTCATTGGTGAAAACGGCGACCCGGACTTCGGCCAGATACAATTCAGCCAATTCGAAGATATAGTCAAGCATTGCCTTTCCCTTTTCAAAATAATTCGTAGCCAATAATATCCTGGCGGGCTTCTTCCAGGTATAGTCTGCAGGAATGGTAAGTATAGGCACCTTCGTATTGCCGATAACAGAGGATGTCTTACTGCCCCAAATCCTTTGGAGAGAGCCGCTTGCCCCCAGGGTGCCCATGACAATCAAGTCCGCGCCCGTAGCCTGAATGGTCGTTTCGAGGGCATCCTGTAGCTTCTGTGTAGAAACCTCAGTATCCACTGCCACTCCAAAATCAGCTGCCAGACGTTGTTTGATATCATTCAGTTTGGCTTCAGCATCGCCAATCATCTTGTTGTTGAATTCCCTGTTGACGCCCATATAATCTATATACATGTCGCCGCTGACTTCAAAGGAATGTAACAAGATAATGCCACCGGGTATGTATTTTGATGAATTCGCGGCAAACTCAATCGCATTATTCGCAGGTGCTGAAAAATCCGTGGGAACTAAAATACGTTTCATATTCTTGAGATTTAATTGATTTCACTCCGGAAATTTAGCAGATCAATATCTTTTCTATATATCTTGCCAATCGTGTAAATCTAATAAATTTTTTGCAAAAAACCAAATAATAAGGATAGAAATAAATTTAGCAATTTGCATTTTTCATTAATTAACTAATGGAAACAGGAAAATTATAAACGGGAATAAAGTCACTGAATATTATATTACAACTAATCAAGTCAAAAGTGTTTCATAATGGTAAGAAATTATTATTTCCTTAATGTGCCGGATATTGGAGGCAGCCATATTTGATGGAAGGCACTTTTCATACTTTGCCATAGATGTTAAATGTCGTAGTCAGAAACAAGTTCGGAAAGTTGATTTTTCATGTAAAAGGATTGATGTTATGTAGAAATTTCGCACCTTTATCAAAACCTTTAAAAATACGAAGTTTTGATAATGTGGATTGTAAACAAGTAAATATCAAAGAAATATGCCAGGTCTAATCAATCGAAGAAATTACATAGAGCAATTAGAAAAGTTGAAAGATAAACACATTATCAAGGTTGTTACCGGATTAAGACGTTCGGGCAAATCCACTTTATTTACAATGTTTTTTTAGGCATTAACATAATTTCAACTCAGAAACTTCACTTATCAAGATAAAACATTTCATCAATCAAACCCTCCCTTACCTCGATACAATTTCAGCTTACCATCAAGTTTTATCGCCACCACCGTCATGTATTCATCCAGTGATGCAACCGGCAATTCGTCGATATATACCAGTCCGGGTACATTACTCCAGGATATCTTTCCGACTATCTTATGACCGGGATGGATATCTGTGCCCAAGATGCTGATATCCCTGATCGGGTTGTCAAGCCCCTTGATACAAATCTTGCCCGCATCCTTTGCCGGTACAAAGAGGTAAATGGTAGTAGAATCCTTTGAAAGTGTGCTCGCTCCATAATAATGTCCTTGTGGTAAGCCAGCGACCGTCCCGAAAATCGCTTCTTCGTGTTTCTTGTTCCACTTGCCCAATTCCTTTAGGATATGTACCTGCTCATCAGGTATCCAGCCGTCTTCCCGCGGACCGATGTCCAGCAACAGATTACCACCATTGGAAATTGCATCGGCAAATATGGTGATGACCTCATAAGGTGTCTTATAGTTGGTATCGTCCGGATGATAACCCCAGTTGTTATTGGTCGTCATGCAGAGTTCCCAGATTCTGGCTGGCCGTGTGACCGGAAAATTTTGCTCCGGCGTATCATAATCTCCTCTGCCTGTCAGTCTTGCATTGATGATGGTTTTGGGATTGTGTCGCAATATATCGGCCCGCACCTTATCCGCTTGCCATTCTTCAGCCGTATGCTCCCAGTCACCGTCAAACCAAAATAAGTCCGGATCATAATCATTGCTCAACTCCTTAATTTGCTTCTGATAAAACTTCAGATAACGTTTCCATCGCAGTGAGTCGTCCTTGATAGCATATTTGTTGCTATCTCTCAGGAATCCCGGATAATCAGGATGACTCCAGTCCAGAATAGAAAAATACAATCCCAGCTTCAACCCGGCTTTCCTGACTTCCTGTGTAAATGGAGTCAGCACATCTCGGGCGGCAGGAGTAAGCTTGACAGTACTCCGGCCATTTGCCTTGGTGTCCCACAATGCTATTCCGTCGTGATGCTTGGTCGTAAGTACGGTATATCGTGCACCCGTTTCCTTGATCAGGCTCACCCAATCTGCCGGTTTATAATTCCTAGCTGTGAATCCCTTTAGCTGCTCCATGTATTCATTATAGGGCAATTTGTGGTTATAAAAGGACCAACTCTCATCCACACCATCGACCGAATATATTCCCCAATGGATGAAAATGCCCAACTTGGCATCGCGAAACCATTGCATCTTATCCTGTCCTGTCTCCTGTGCATGTAAAAATGAAGGTGACAAAGTGTATAGCATAAACACCGGGAGAAACAAATATTTCCTCATCACTTATAGCAATTATAAATTCATCAATATAAGGAGCTAAAATACACAATTTATATCAAAACATTGAGTAGCTAAATAATTAGTGTGCATTACATTTTGCTCATTTCTTCGAATAAAAGCTTAACGATCAGAATATTAGCCATGTTGTTTGTGGCGTTGTCGTTTGATTTCCTACTTTCAAACGGACGTTATTCCATCAAACGCGCGATAGCGCATCAAACTGCGAAGCCAACAAACAGCAAAGCTAACAAACGATGTAGTACAAGCACTCTCAAACCCAATTCCTTAATTAAATCACTACTCTGAAACTTCAGTAATACAATTTTGTGGTTAAATATAAATTCCGGGGCTTAGTTAACTAAACTACTTTTGCCTAAAAGGCGAAAGGGTTGGTTTTGGCTTAAAATGCCAACCTAACTTTGTGTCCTCATGCCATTATCTCGCCAGATAAACCACTAAGAAAGCACTTTGCGTAACTTTGTGTAAATCTTTGAGGCCTGAGGTTAAGTCTTTTTACCACAAATACAAAGGACTCACGAACACAAAGATCAAGTTAAAGCCTTCGCCTGAAGGAGAGGGATTTTCCCCGGATTGATACATTAACAGCATTTAGAAAAATCACATCAATTTGAGGTGAATAGTTACAAATTTTTAAACACCAATCAGCTAATTGCAACTTTTAAGCATTTTTATTTGTTCTCAGACCATGATTTAAGGCATTTCCTGACAATCAAAGATTAAATTCGACTATGGACGAAAAAGTATTATTCAAATCATTTCTCTCTTTTTTTGATGCAGCTGATTTTCCACTGATATTATCATACAATATCGAAGAACCCGAATCATTTTCAGACGATCCTATCCCTGAAGGGCTTGCCAGGATCTTTATTGCAGAGGAAGACGAGGACGGAGATGCGTTCAACGAATATGTACCCGTTGTGCAATTCCGTCTCAACAAAAATTATCTGGCATGCATTGTATGGAAAGCAAGCCTCAACGGGTATGAATATCTCCTGATCATATACGACAACGACGGTAATATACAGGAAACGGATTCAGTAGCAGGCACCTACCACAATCATGAGCCAATGCTGTACAAAATTGCAGAGTTTGCCTCACCCAACAGAGCAGTGGTCGTCGAAGGAAATATAGACACCGGCAATAAGGGTTTGAGCCTGCCACCTGCAAGAAAATTCATTTTAAACATCAGTGATGTCGGAGAGATCAACTACTCCCTCGTCGGAAACTTATAATATGACAAAAAAATATCCCAAATCCTTCAAAGGAAGGAAACTCAATACCCTTGAACTGAAATCCATTGTAAACAGAGAATTAAAACACCGCAACGGCAAGTCATACTCAGCGGCCGGTATCATAAAAAAACTCAAGATCAGCAATAGCCGTGATGAGGTACAACATGTGTTGGATAAGCTGGTAAAGGAAGGCAGAGTCAGGCAGACTGCCGGTGACGTATATCAAAGTAATAATAAATCGACTGCCCCAGAAAGATTATTGATCGGGACTGTGGATGTGACTCGATCCGGCGCAGCGTATATCATTATCGGTGGAAAGACAGACGATGTCTATGTAGGAGCCGGAGATTTGATGGGCGCTCTCGATGGAGACACCGTAGAAATTTCGGTTGCACGAAGGCGGGGCAGGCAAAAACCGGATGGCAGGGTCACACGGATAATACGGCGTTCCAGGGAAATATTCATGGGACGAATTTTTATCAATAAAAAATACAGCGTAGTTACTCCATTCAAGACGCCTGATGGTTTTGAAATATTCATCTTCAATGACAAACTGAATGGTGCAGAGGATGGTGACATAGTAACAGCAAGGGTTATAAGCTGGCCTGATGGCAAAAACAAGATGATCAAAGGCGAAGTGACCGAAGTCCTTTCTTCTGACAACGCTTCAGACATGGAGATGAAGTCCATCCTCATCGGTCAGGGCTTCGACCTTCAGTTTGCCAAAGAAACTATGAGTGAGGCCAATGCCATCCCTGACGTTATATCTGAGCAGGAAATAGCATTACGCCGGGATATGCGGGATGTAACCACATTTACCATTGACCCTGCCACAGCCAAAGACTTTGATGATGCTCTCTCCTATCGTGCCTTGGATGAGGGCCGTGTGGAAATTGGAGTTCACATAGCGGATGTATCCCATTATGTCAAGCCTGGTGGACCGCTAGACCAGGAAGCTTATGAGCGCAGCACTTCCGTATATCTTGTAGATCGCGTATTGCCGATGCTGCCCGAAAAATTATCCAACGAACTTTGTTCCTTGCGACCCAATGAAGACAAACTGACCTTCTCCGCTGTATTTGTTTTCGATAGGGAGGCGAATATCGTTTCAAAATGGTTTGGCAAGACCATCATCCACAGCGATCGGCGTTATGCGTATGAAGAGGCACAGGAGATAATCGAAAAAGGAGAAGGTGATTATGCCGTGGAATTGGCGCACTTGAATCAAATAGCGACAAAGATACGGGAGCGGCGATATGCCAGGGGAGCCATATCATTTGAGTCTGATGAGATACAGTTTGAGCTGGATGAGAATGGATTTCCGGTAGAAATATTTATCAAGGAAAGAAAGGATGCACACTTGATGGTGGAAGATTTTATGCTGTTGGCCAATCGTTCAGTGGCAGAATATATACACAAAAAAGGTGTGAGTGGAGAGATTCCCTTTGTCTATCGTGTGCATGACCGACCGGACAATCAAAAACTAAGTGACTTTGCCACCTTTGCGGCCGAGATGGGTTTTAAAATGGACTTGTCAACCCCCAAAGCAGTGGTCAACTCATTCAATACATTGGCCAAAAAAGCCGAAGAAGATGATACGCTCCGACTTTTGACACCATTAGCCATACGTACCATGGCCAAGGCAGAATACACTACGAACAACATAGGACATTTCGGACTGGGATTTGAGGATTATACCCACTTTACATCACCGATACGACGGTACAGTGATGTCCTGGTACACAGAATTTTGTATAAAAACCTTGGTTCTGATATATATCGGGAAGACAAAGACAAACTTGAAATACTGTGTAAACATATCTCTTCACAGGAAAGGAAGGCGATGGAAGCCGAAAGAGAATCAATTAAATATAAGCAAGTAGAATACATGAGTCGATTTGTCGGCAGTGAATTTGACGGAATTATATCCGGAATGCACGACCGGGGCGTGTTTGTAGAGCTTGCAGGCAATCATTGCGAGGGCATGATACGATTTGATCGATTTGAGGAATCCTTTATCCTGGATGATAGTAAGATGAAAGCATTTGGCAGAATTACCGGACGAACTATCAAGATAGGTGACAGGATTAGGATTCGGGTATTGGATGCTGATTTGGACAACAGACAACTTGATTTTGCACCGGTTCTGAGTGAAGAAGACAGGTAAAGCTATCCGAAAGAATACGACGAATGTACTCGCTGACCATTGGAGTTGAATGCAATCGGGTAAAAAACAGCCCCCAATAATGAATATTTAGTACAGATGGGCATTTGATCCGGCATCACGGCGCAATAATGCGACATATAGTTCAGGACAAAATTCAAGAACACGGTACAAAAAAAGCGTTCAGTCGATGTTTTTACATCTATATTATTGTGATCTGTCATAACAATTCACATGAGATAAGCCCAAAAAGCGATTTCCATCCAAAATATAATGAAACGAGAATCCGAAACTTAGCACCTATTCGTCTTGCAATAAAGACAATCAGACACTTTTCTCTGTGGCTTTAGTGACTATTTCTTGGTTTCCAAGTCTCCGCTATTGAATAGCATAAAGAAGGATTGGGGCAATTTGGGTGAATCGTTGTGAACTTTTAGCGGAAAAATTCTCGTATTCAAAAAAAATTGAAAAATCGTAAAAATAAATTCCAAAATAACGCCACCGTAAATTTATTGGCAATCGTTTTAATTAATACTATAATGTCTTGAATTTCATATTTATTCCCAACATAATTGCGCGAAATCAAATATTGAAGCAATCTTTACAATGGCCATACTTTTAATAAATAAACAGGAAATTTCCATATTTTCCTTTTATGATTGTGGTCATAAAAAATGAGCGGTTGGAAGAGTCAATTTTGAGAAAAATTTAAAACTTGTTAAAGATGTCAAAAATTTTTATTGCGATTTCAAACCTGCTCATTCTGGTGCTTTTCATGAGTGCTTGTGGAGGCGGGTCTGACAACAACGCTGCAAGTGCAGATGACGCTTCTGTTTCAGCAACCGAATCCAAATCTTTCGACACAGAAAGTTATGACCCTAAGAGAGGAGAGGGTAAATTCAATGAGGAGAATGTAAAGGTTGATGGGCTTGATGGTGCCATGGCTGCTAAAGGCAAGTCTATTTCAGAGACTAAGTGTTTTTCTTGTCACAAAACAACTGACGAGCGTTTGGTGGGTCCAGGTTGGAAAGGCGTTACTTCCAAGCATAGCCCTTTCTGGATCATGAACTTTATCACCAACCCTGATCCAATGATCGATAAGGATCCTGAAGTTCAGGCACAGTTGGAAATTTGTCTTGTCAGGATGCCGAACCAGAATCTCAGTGACGATGAAGCCAGGGATATTCTTGAGTTCATGCGTGAGAACGACGGAGCGAAGTAAGAAAATGCCGGTTTGAATACCGGTAGAATTCATATATAAAAATTCATATTTCGGCTGCATAATTGCCGTAGCTGGATGATGACTTCATTCGGTAGGGAGGAGGTTTGTATTTGAGAAAGTGGATTTATATGCTGTATCCAAAACGTGTCAACTTTATCAGAGCCCGTTTAAAATATTGAAACTCATTAATTTATTTAATATGTCTAGTATCAAATTATCAATTGTATCAACCTTATTTTTAGCGTTGACGATTGTTTCCTGTAAACCAAAGGGAACAACCAATGCCATTAGCGGAAACGCTGCACAAAAAACATATGTTGCACCGGGAAAATACGACGAGTTTTACAACTTCGTATCCGGCGGATTTAGCGGTCAGCTGAGTGTTTACGGCCTTCCAAGCGGCAGGCTTTTGAGAGTTATCCCTGTATTCTCAGTTGACCCTGAGAAAGGCTGGGGTTACAGTGAAGAAACCAAGCCGATGCTTAACACTTCTCACGGATTTGTTCCATGGGATGACCTGCATCACGTAGAAATGTCCATGACTGACGGTATTGCTGACGGAAAATGGGTTTTTGTCAACGGTAACAACACACCACGTTTGGCAAGAATCGACCTTAAAACATTCCGTACAGCTGAGATCATCGAATTGCCAAACAGTGCCGGTAACCACAGTTCTCCATTTGGAACTGAAAACTCTGAGTACATCGTTGCAGGTACCCGATTTAGCGTACCGGCTGATTATGATCCGGGTGATGTTCCTATTGATTCTTACAAGCAGAATTTCAAGGGTCACATCTCTTTTGTAAGTATAGACAAGAATTCAGGTGAGATGAATCTTGCATTCCAGTTGAGAACACCGGGTGTAAACTTTGACCTTGCACGTTGTGGAAAGGGCAAATCTCATGGATGGTTCTTCTTCAGCTGCTACAATACTGAACAGGCCAACACCCTGCTTGAAGTGAATGCTTCCAAGAATGACAAGGACTTTATCATGGCAGTTAACTGGAAGAAAGCTGAGGAATATGTCAAGGCCGGAAAAGGTAAAAAACAGTCTGTGAAGTACGCTCATAACAAATACAACGATGAAACTCACTCAGCTACTTCTGAGATGAAGAACGAAGTAACCGTTCTGGATGTAACTGAATTCCCTGATATCGTTTATTTTATTCCATGTCCTAAGTCTCCACACGGCTGTGACGTTGACCCGACAGGTGAATATATCGTAGGTTCAGGTAAGTTGGCTGCATTGTTGCCTGTATTCAGCTTCGATAAGATTCAGAAGGCTATTGCCGACAAGACTTTCGAAGAGCAGAAGTATGACGGTGTACCTGTAATCAAGTACGAAGCTGCACTTTACGGTGAGGTTCAGAAGCCGGGCTTAGGCCCTCTGCATACAGAGTTTGACGCAAATGGAAATGCTTATACTTCATTCTTCGTTTCTTCTGAAGTAGTGAAGTGGAATATCAAAGATCTGAAAGTCTTAGATCGTCAACCTACTTTCTATTCAGTAGGTCACTTGATGGTTCCGGGTGGTAACACTAAGAAGCCATTTGGCAAGTATTTAGTAGCATACAACAAGATTACAAAAGACCGTTATCTGCCTACAGGACCTGAACTGTCACAGAGTGCCCAGTTGTATGATATAAGCGGTGACAAGATGGAATTGATCTTAGACTTCCCAACAATCGGTGAGCCTCACTATGCACAGGCTGTTCCAGCTGAGTTAATCAAAGAAAATCAAGTAAAAATATTTGACATCAAAGCCAATAAGCACAAGTATGCTTCTCATGGTGAAGGTGAGACTAAAGTGGTGCGTGAAGGCAATCAGGTGCATGTATATATTACAGCAATACGCTCTCACTTTGCACCTGACTGTATTGAAGGTGTGAAAGTAGGAGATGATGTATATTTCCACGTCACAAACCTTGAGCAGGATTGGGATGTTCCTCACGGATTTGGTGTTAAAGGTGCCAACAATGCCGAGCTTTTGATCATGCCGGGTGAAACATCAACACTGAAGTGGACTGCAGACAGAGTGGGTATTTTCCCAATCTATTGTACAGACTTCTGTTCAGCATTACACCAGGAGATGCAAGGTTACGTAAGGGTTTCTCCCAAAGGATCCAGTACGCCTTTGAAATTCTGGTTGAACAACAAGGCTGACGTCCAATAATTTTTCATTTCTAAATAAATTTCATAAGGGGCATTTCGTCCGCAAATGATGATTTGCCCCTTATCCTTTGAAAACGGTAAGCCCCCCCAATGTTGATCATCTTCGGATTCCCGGGCGAAAATACTTCTACTTTGTAGGTAGGTCGGTATTTTCACACTTAAGCCAATAAAGATTGACTGAGCGATGATTATATTTTTCCTTGAAATGGCTGCTCTCGGTTATTTCTGAATATTCAGACAAAACCAACCCAACGGAGGTGTAAAGGCCGGATGTATCGGATATTTTGCGGGGCGCCACTTGGAGTAGAATAGCCCTTCGCCAAGTAATTATCTTTTAACCAACATATATTTCACTATGAAAAATAGAAATTCCAATTTTTCCCGAGCACTTTTGTTCATTGCCGCCATCTTGCTTGTATGCGTACTTTTTGTACCGCTTTGGAGAATTGATCTGGATGCACCTCAGTATCCGGAAGGTCTGAAATTGCTTTTATACCCAAATAAACTGGCAGGAGATGTCGATATCATCAACGGTCTTAATCACTATATCGGGATGAAGACTTTACATGCCAGTGACTTTATAGAATTTACAGTACTGCCTTACCTGATCGGCTTTTTTGCGTTGCTGTTCTTTGTATCAGGAATTTTCAATACTAAAAAATGGTTGTGGGCATCACTGATCAGTTTTGTGATTTTCGGTATAGTAGCCATGATTGATTTTTATAGATGGGAATATGACTATGGCCATAATCTTGATCCAAATGCTGCGATCAAAGTACCGGGTATGGCTTATCAACCGCCTTTGATTGGCTTCAAGCAGTTGTTGAACTTTGGGGCCTATTCCATTCCTTCCACAGGGGGTTGGTTATTTATCGCTGCTGGAGCACTTATTGTCTTGGCAGTTGTCAAGGATAATTTTATCAAAAAATCATGAGAAATATCTTATTCATTATCGTTAGTCTGGCGCTTGCTACAACATTCAATGCCTGTAGTTCGTCCGGGCCCGATCCAATCAGCCTGAATAAGGATATGTGTGACAATTGCCGCATGAACATTTCTGATGGCAGGTTTGGGGCTGAGGTGCAGACTGAGAAAGGCAGATTTTACAAATTCGACGATTTTAAATGCTTGACTCACTATGCTGCAGAACAGCCAAACGGATCGATCAAATCATATTATATACATGATTTTTCAAAAAACAATTTATTAATTGACGCTACTAAAGCGTATTACGTTTGGAGCAAAGAACTTTCCAGCCCTATGAGGGGCAATACAGCAGCTTTTGCCAATAAGGCGGATGCTGAGAAGATTGCTCAACAATACGGCAGTACCGTGGATGATTGGGAAGCCGCCAAACAGCGGATTCTTGAATAACTTTTTTTTAATTTATTATTGAATGTCCGGCTTTTTAAACAAGGCAGCAACAAGTTTTTTGTTATCCATTCTTTTGGTTTTTATTTCCGGCCCGATTTTCGGCGCTGTTCTGGAGGTTGGTAAGGGTAAGAGGTGTGCCACCATTAATGAGGCGCTCAATCAGGCAAAGGATAATGATACTGTGGTAATTTTTTCAGGTGTGTACAAGGAGGGAAATATCCGGATCACCCGCCCTCTTACCATCATCGGCAGAGACTGGCCTGTTCTGGATGGGCTCAATAAGACCGAAATCATCACAGTAAGGGCCTCCAATGTCAATATCTCCGGCCTTGTATTGAAAGATTGTGCCCAAGGGTCTATGAATGACCCAGCCGCCATTCGGGTCGCAGAAGCAAGCAATGTAAGCATCATCGGGAACAGACTTCAAAATAATTTCTTCGGCATCTTCCTACAATACGCCAAGCATTGTGTAATCAAGAATAACGACATTTTCGCCTCTCAAAAACAGGAATACCAATCAGGTAATGGCATCCATTGCTGGAAAAGTGACAGTCTGCAGATCATCGGTAATAAGATAGCAGGTCATCGTGATGGTATCTATTTTGAATTTGTAACCAAATCCGTCATCTGGAGAAATATATCTGAGAATAATCTCCGTTACGGTCTCCATTTCATGTTTTCCAACGATGACGCCTATATCACCAATTTCTTCCGAAACAATGGTGCGGGCGTTGCTGTCATGTTTACCAAGAGAGTAACCATGATCAATAATACTTTTACGGAAAACTGGGGTGATGCAGCATACGGATTGCTCCTCAAGGAAATTACCGATTGTTATATGTCCGGGAATAAGTTTTACAAAAATACTACGGGCATTTTCCTGGATGGTTCGAATAGAATAACCATCGAGAAGAATAGCTTCAAAGGTAATGGCTGGGGAATGAGGATGCAGGCCAATTGCATGGATAACTACATTGCACGCAATAATTTCATGGGAAATACTTTCGATGTCGCTACCAATGGTACACTGACATTGAACAAATTTGAAGAGAATTACTGGGACAATTATGATGGCTATGATTTGAATAAGGACAAGATTGGCGATGTCCCATATCGTCCGCTCAGTCTGTATTCTGTTCTTGTCGAAAAGAATCCGCCCGCTATGTTGTTGTACAGGAGTTTTATGATTACGTTGCTTGATCGGTCAGAGAGGATCATACCGAGTCTGACCCCGGAGAACTTTATCGATAACACTCCCAAAATGGTTCCTTATCAGATATGATAGAAATAAAGAATATCAGTAAGAGATTTGGCAAGCTTCAGGCTTTGGACAAGCTCAATCTGACTCTCAGCCAAGGGGAATGTGTGGCTTTGCTCGGTCCGAATGGTTGCGGAAAGACCACTTTGATCAAATCGATACTGGGAATGGTATTGCCGGACGAAGGCGAGATTATCTTTGATGGCAAATCCATCAAGAAAGACATCAACTACCGCAATGATATCGGATATATGCCTCAGATAGGCCGTTATCCCGAGAATATGTCCATCGGACAAGTGTTGGAGTTGATTCGTGGCATCCGCAATGGTCAGCATGATACGGATATGGAGTTGTATCAGCAATATCACATCGCTGACATGCTCGAAAAAAAGATGAGGACACTCAGCGGCGGTACGACTCAAAAAGTCAGTGCAGTACTCGCCTTTCTTTTCAGGCCTAAGGTTTTGATCCTTGATGAACCTACTGCAGGACTTGATCCGATCGCAGCGCTCATCCTGAAAGACAAGATCCTAAAGGCAAAAGAGGAAGGCTGTCTGATACTGATTACCTCTCACCTGCTCAATGAGCTGGAAGATATCGTTTCCGAAATCGTGTTTATGCAGGAAGGCAGACTGATACTGCACAACAGTACCAATGAATTGAAGGAATTGACCGGCGAAGATTCGATAGCCAGGTCCATCGTTCATTTGTTAAAAGAGAATGGCCATGCTTAAAGTATTGAAATATGTCGCGCTGGATATATTCCGCAATAAAATCATCATAGCCTATACACTTATGTTAGCTTTGTTTTCATGGAGTGCATTTGCTCTTGAGGACAATGTTGCCAAAGGACTTCTCACCGAATTGAATATCATTCTACTTACGGTGCCCTTGTTTTCGGTTCTTTTTTCCACCATATATGTGTACAATAGCAGTGAATTCATAGAGTTGCTGGTCAGTCATCCGGTCAAGCGGAATGTTATATGGACGGCTCTGTTTACAGGTCTTTCGCTGAGTATGGTGGCTGCATTTATTCTTAGTACAGGGATACCGGTTTTGATATTCGCCGATCTTGGCACAGCATTGATGATGATTGTCGCCGGATCTATTTTGTCCATAATATTCGTCGCCATAGCCTTCCTGAGCAGTATCATGGCCCGGGATAAAGCCAAAGGGATTGGAATCTCGATAATATTGTGGCTATATTTTGCCTTGCTTTTCGACGGTTTGGTTCTCTTTCTATTCCTGCAATTTTCAGATTATCCGATAGAAAAGTTTGTTGTCTTGCTTAGTGCCCTCAGTCCGATCGACCTTTGCAGAATATTGATATTGCTAAGGCTCGACGTGTCTGCCATGATGGGGATGACAGGAGCAGTATTCAAAGATTTCTTCGGGACAGGGGGAGGACTGATAGTTTCATTCCTATTGCTGTTGGTTTGGATTGCGGTACCATTTGGTATTTCACTTAGAAAATTCAAGCGTCGGGATCTTTGATATTATAAAAACAGAATTGAAATTTATTTTTCAAATATGGAAAGATGAAAACGGATATTTCAAATAAACAGGACATCGTCAAGATAATCCTGATCTTTTATGATCGCGTCAAATCTGATCCGGTCATAGGAGTTTTCTTTTCAGAAGTCGTACAAATCGACTGGGACAAACATATCCCCAATTTGTGTTCATTCTGGGAGAGTGTCCTTTTTTATACGGGCAACTATTCCGGCAGCCCCATCAATACACATCGCGGCATCCACAAAAAGTATAAGACACAGCCAAAACACTTCGCCCGCTGGATTGAATTGTTTAATCAGGTCATTGACGAAAATTATTCTGGAAAGAATGCCGAAAAAATGAAGAATCACTCTATTTCAATAGCGAAGGTCATGCAAAAAAAGATGTGAATGCTCAATCCTTGCTATTTTTCCAACTGCCTTATAATCAGCTAACAGTAATACTGCGCCAAAATTGCCTATTCTCTTGAAGCTCTGAAATCATATCCCTTGATTTTCATTACTTTTGCAAGATATAATCGTTATGATATAGATTGAATAAATCGGAAATAACAATTCTATATCGTCACATTACCGGACACCATGGAAATAGTATCAAAAGAAATAGAAAGATATTGTGAGTCACTGAGTGATTCCACGCCCAATCTGCTGCTTGATCTGGACAATTATACTCACAGCAATCATCACGCACCCAATATGTTGTCGGGCAGTTATCAGGGCAGGCTGTTGGCCATGATCAGCAGGATGCTCAGGCCATCCATTGTACTCGAAGTCGGTACCTACACCGGATATTCCGCATTGTGCCTGGCGGAAGGCTTGGCGGAAGGCGGCATGGTGCACACCATCGACAAGGATGAAAGGCTTAAGCCTACGCATGACCTATTTATTGGGGAAAGTCCATACGCTGACAGCATCAAGGTGCATTTTGGCGATGCAAAAAAATTGATTCCCGAATTGGGATTACATCCCGATCTGGTTTTTATCGATGGCGCAAAGAAGGATTATGGAATCATCTTTGATCTCGTGCTGCCTTTGATGAAATCCGGTGGAGTTATACTGGCCGACAATGTCCTTTGGAAAGGAAAAGTAACAGATCTTGAAATGGATGACAAGACAAAGGCAATCCATGAATTTAACCTTAAGGTGAGCCAATGTGATGAAGTACACAAGATTCTGCTGCCGGTGAGGGATGGCTTATTCTGGATAACGAAAAAATGATATGGAATTTCTCAAAAGAAATGATATCGATACAGACCGATGGGATGCAGTTATAAGCAGCTCGGAGACCGGGATACCTTATGCTTATACCGCTATCCTGGATGAATGCTGTGGAGGCAAGTGGGATGCCATCGTTGGTGATGGATACAGCTATGTCCTTCCCCTACCTTTCAACCGGAAGATATTAGGGTTCAAACAATATTTTCAGCCGTATTTACTGCAGCAACTTGGGATTTTCGGAGATATCCCTGGAATGGACGAGTTGAAGGACATATTGGGCGTGATAAAGAGACATAGTGTCAGAAGCCTTATGGCATTTCAGGAGGAGAACACTCAATTGCTCAAAGGATCAGGAATTTTAAAAACCAACTTCGTACTAGACTTAAAGGCATCGTATGAAGATATTTCTCAACAGTATAAAAAAAGTCTGAAGCAGCGGGTTGGCAAGGATTATGACGATACATTCCTCGGAAGAGAAGAGATAAGACCGGACGAGGCTCTGGAAATGTACATACAATGGACTTACACCAAATACAGCCGTTCTGAAAAATTGTCGCGCCAATATATCAGGAATTGGGTTCAAGCGTTCGACCGGCTTGGATATTTAGATGTAATCGCCCTAAAAACCAATGATTCCACCATCCATTCGGGCATCATTTATCTAAAAACGCCTTCGAGAATAATCCTTTCCCTGCAATTCAACCATCCGGAATACAAGAATTTCTCAGGGCCTTCCAGATTGATAGACCGATTGATCCGTCAACATGCAGGGCAAGAGATAGCGCTTGATTTTGAGGGATCCGAAATCCCTTCCATCGCTGAATTTTACAGCTCATTCAGTCCAGAGAACAAGCCTTATACCATCGTCAGGACTTAACGGCTGCCGATCATTTCCTTCCCTTCTGAGGACTTGAATGCGTCAATGCCACACTGAAGGAAGGTTGCGTATTGCTCAGGATCCGGCGTATAACCTACCGGTGTATTCAATAATTTACCCGAATTGGTAATCAAGGCATACAACGGCTGACTGTTATTATTGAAGTTGTCCGTCTGGAAGAAATTCCACTTATCGCCGACTGTCTTGATCCTTTTCGTACCGCCATTTTTATAGGTCAGGGTCACTTGCTGATCTTCCGGGAGCGGTGTTTTATCATCCACATAGAGTGAAATCACCACAAATTCCTTTGTCAACAGGTTTTTGACTTTGTTAGTCGGCCATACATGCTCTTCCATCTTCCGACAGTTGACACAAGCATATCCTGTAAAGTCAAGGAAAACGGGCAGGTTGCGCGATTTGGCATAAGCCAGGCCTTCATCCAGATCGTGAAAACAGTTCAGATTGTTTGGACAATCATTGGGATAAAGGATGCTATAGCCAACAGGAGGTGCGAGTCCACTGAGTAATGACAGGGAAGTGAACGTCTTGGTCTCTTTGTTGTAAATGAAGCCGGTAGCCAAATACACTGCGAAGATCAAGGATATCAAGGCCAGCACAATTCTTGTAGGGCTGAGCTTTTTTAGCTTACTATCATGAGGGAAACGCAACCAACCCATCAGATATACAAACAAGCCGAGTGCCACTAATATCCAGATAATGAGGAAGGGTTCTATCTTCAACAAGCCCCAATGTTTCACTAGGTCGGCATTGGAAAGGAATTTAAATGCCAGAGCCACCTCAATGAATCCCAGCACTACCTTGACTGTATTTAGCCAGCCACCGGATTTTGGAATTGAGTTCATCCAACTCGGGAAGGCTGCAAACAAAGCAAAAGGTAAAGCCAGTGCGATGCCGAAACCTCCCATCCCAACGGTCAGGTTCCAGGCTCCTCCGTCAGAGCTCAAAGTTCCGGCTAGTAAAGAGCCTAGTATTGGTCCGGTACAAGAGAATGAAACTAAGGCAAGCGTCAAAGCCATGAAGAAAATACCGATGATGCCTCCCACACCTTCAGCAGAGGAAACTTTATTCGAAAGGCCGCTTGGAAGTGTGATTTCATAATATCCGAAAAATGAAAACGCGAATACCATGAATATTACAAAGAATGATACATTGAGCCATGCATTGGTCGAGATATCATTGAGAATGTTAGGATTGATGCTGTCCAGCAAGTGGAATGGCACACTCAACAATATGTATATCAGGAAGATGAAAAATCCATAGAGAAAAGCGTTGGTGATGCCCTTCTTTTTATCCTTGCTGCTCTTTGTGAAAAAACTGACCGTAAGCGGAATCATCGGAAATACGCATGGTGTAAGCAGGGCAATAAGTCCCCCGATGAATCCAAGCAAAAAGATCTTCAGCAATCCTGTGCTTTCCTTTACATTGGCATCGGAATCAACTGAACAAGAGGAAAGCGGATTTTTCAAATCGATGTTATTGATTGGAAAAAAGCCCGCTTCGGTACCTGAGATGGCAGGGCCTGCATCTTCAGCAAAAGGTTCAAAGCTAATGAGCACATGCTCCATATTGGCATCCGTCTTCCAATATGCCAAAAACGGCGAGCATTTAGAATCATCACATGCCATGTAATCAATTGTTCCGGACACTGCCTTTCCGGCTTCCAATCCGTCCAGTGCAACATCAAAGGAGGCTGTCTTGGACAAGGTAGTAACATCGATCTTGAAGTAAGGGTCGAATGCTGTCTTGGTACCGGATGATTGTTCCTTAATGCCGGTTATACTGCCTTTAGAACTCTTATCCAATGCAAAGGTGGTGGGAATGGGCCCATCGCCTTTAATTTCCTTGGAATACATCTTGTAGCCCTGTTGAATTGCGGCGTTGAAAGTTATGGTAGCTTTGGTATCCGATGTCTTTTTGATGGTTGATGTCCAGGTCACAGGCTGGATCATATCGTTTGTAGCGTCCGGAGTAGCTGTACTGACGGCAATGTCACTGATGGCATCATCCTTTGAATCAATCGCACCGACTCCCGGATTATCTGCTGATTTTTTATTCTTTAAATTGAAGCTAAACTCGTAATCTGTGGGCGGCAGACATTTTGTGTCATCACAAGTTTGATAATTGACATAGCCAGTAATCGGCTTTGAATCATCCAAAACCTTGATTTTCTGTTTCAGGATTGCTGTTTCGGTAAACTTCGTGATGTTTGCCTCCCAAATTTCATCATAAACTGTCTTGATATGGCCGCCCTCGACATTTTTACCAATCAGTTTGACAGCCTTCTTATTGTCGAACATGACTAAAGTAGGGTTCGGGCCTACATTGGGATCGATATACTGGCTATAGATGGCCCAGCCCTTGTCTATCTTGGCCGTCCAGGTCAGTTCGTACTCATCATCGCCAACCTGCTTGAATGAAGAAGTCCATTTGACCGGATCATAAATCTGTGCTTGAATGGAAAATGAAAAAAGAGCAAAGAAAAATGTCCAAAGAATGTTCAACTTTCTCATTATAAATGTTCGAATTATCTTATTAGTTAATTGTTATGCGAAATAATATAATGCATTAATCGGGGATTTGTTTACCGATGCAAATATAGGTAAAATATTAGTCTGTCTTATTGGAAACCAGTACTTAATACAAGGTATTCTTACAATTCGGGGGGATTGGTGAAAAATATTTGAGGAATATTTAACAAAATCGCCAAAAAACGGGTGTTCATTTGGGTAGAGAATATAGGGTATATATCAAGGAGTGGAGGAAATAAATGAAAATGTGATGGGGTTGGGTGGACGGTGGGGGGTAAATTGAAGTAGGTAGGAAATTAATAATCGACGATGTAGTTCTATCAAGCTATTGATATGGAGTCAAAATAAAAATTGACCTTTATATGAGGCTCTTTTTTCAAATCTTCTTCTAGAAGACCACTGGGCCTGAGTTTCGAGCTATTATTTTCCTACCTACTTCGAATCGAGCAGATAGTAAATTTTGTCATCCATTAGCTATTCATCGGAGAAAAAGGTCATTTAGGCAAAAGTAATTTACAGTTCCAAGGCGTATTTTTACCTTTAAATCACAAAAGGAGGAATTTTCAAAGTGAACCAAGTTGAGAATATAAGGCAAGCTTTTAAGAACATACGTTCCAACATGGTACGGTCCATGTTGACCATACTCATCATTGCGTTCGGAATCATGGCATTGGTAGGAATTCTGACTGCAATTGATTCAATCCTTAACTCAATGGTCGAAAATTTTTCCGGATTGGGAGCCAACAGTTTTTCAATTGTTCAAAAAAATACTGACTTTCGAAGCAATCAACGTGGTTTCAGGGAAAAGCCAGGTAAGGCAATAACATTCGAGCAGGCAATGATGTTGTTCGAAAAAAATGATTTACCCACTCTTATTTCTATCTCAGCTCACGGAACCAATGGGGTCACGGTAGTGTACAATGGGAAAAAAACAGATCCGGTAATCTCCGTCGAGGGCATCAATGAAAATTATATGAAGGTAAACGCCCTTGATCTCGCTGTAGGGCGAGCTTTTTCAACCAACGAATTCCTGTACGGTGAGAACGTATGTATCGTAGGGAATGAGGTTGTAAAAAGAATTTTCGATGGGAGAACCTCTTCAGCACTGGATCGTGTAATTTCTGCAGGAGGAGACCGGTTTCGGATAGTGGGAGTAATGTCAGCACAAGGAAGTTCCATGACTTCTGATCTGGACCATCAAATAGAGATACCATTACTTACTCAGAAAAAGCTCTACGGTTATTCCGACCAAACTTATGCTATTGCAGTCAGCGTCCCCCATGGATTCAATCTCGATGAGGCCATAGACTATACCACTGGATTATTCAGAAATATAAGGCAGCTCAGAGCAGGACAAGACAATGACTTTGAGATTCGACAGGCGGACGCTATTATGAATATCATCCAGGAAAATACGGTTACGCTAAGAATCGCGACCATCGGTATAGGGTTGATTACTCTGCTGGGCGCAGCAATCGGCCTGATGAACATTATGCTGGTCTCCGTGACAGAAAGAACCCGTGAAATCGGCATTCTGAAGGCTTTGGGAGCCACACGCAACAATATTCTCGTACAATTCCTGACTGAGGCCATTGTGATCTGTCAGCTGGGCGGTCTGGTAGGTATAGTGCTCGGCATTCTGGCCGGGAATTCCATAGCGTTATTCCTCAAAGGTGGATTCATCATTCCATGGACATGGATAACTCTCGGCATCATCACGTGTATCATTGTCGGCCTGGCATCAGGGCTATACCCAGCAATGCGCGCTGCAAGGCTTGATCCGGTGGAGAGCCTGAGGTATGAGTAACAAAATATCGATAAGGGTAAAACAAAAAGGAATGTAAACATTGACTCCAAAGCTTCATTGGCTCCGTGAAATATCTTAACTTTCCGCTTCGTTTCAGATTGACGATGAAGTACACTGTCATTTTATTATTTCTCCTCCCCTTGACCCTCTTGGCTCAGGAAGATCCGGAAGCTTTGGTACGCCAGGGCGTAACTCTTTATGACAAGGGAGAATACAAAGAAGCATTGAAGATATTGGAGCGTGCCCGTGATATATGGCCCCGATCATCGACAATCTTGAGTGAAGTGGCTTTGACAAGATATAGCCTCGGAGATTATGATGGATGTCTCCGACTCGCCGATAGCATTTTAGTCATCAGGGATAACAACCTGACTCAGGGTTATCTTCTCAAGGCGTCAGCATTGATGCAACAGGGGAAGCTGGCCGAGTCATCGGAGATTCTGATTGATGGTATCAGGGATACCGGTGGAGATGTCGAACTTTTTTACAATCTGGGAATAAATTTCATTACAGAGAAAAAATTCAATGAAGCTGAGATTTGCTTTTTAAATGCAATCAATTTCAAGCCAACGCATTCCTCATCATACCTCCGCTTGGCCGAATTGAACCGCGAGACTAATCCCGCCAAGGCATTATTGGCCGCCTGTCAATTTTTGTTACTTGAGCCGAACTCCAAAAGGTCAAAACCAGCATTTGAGTTAATAGAACAAATTTTGAACGGCAAATTCATTTCGGCTTCAATGGATTTACAAAAATCACAAGATTCTGATCATGCCATAAATGCAGACAGTACCTATGTTTTTGCCAATGTCATCCTTCGCCTTGACGCAGAAACAAATTTTAAAAATAACGGAATTGTGGATTTTGATTATTTTAGTGCTGAGCTTAAAAAAATTTCATTGAAATGCATCGAACGGACAGAATATGAAGAACACGATGTGTGGCGGGGTTATCTGATTCCTTTCTTTGCAGATATATTCAAAAGTGGATTTGGAGATGTATTCTGTAATTATATAGCCCAATCAAGGTGGTCCGCTTGTTCACTGTGGCTTAATAACCGCCGAAGTGAATTTGAACGATTCACGGCATTTTTAAAAAGTGAAGAGGAAAAGAAATAAATTATTTTAAAATTAAAAAAAGATGAAATTATCACGAAGAAGTCTGATTAGGAAACTTTCAATCGGTATGGGTGTCTTGAGCATCAATCTGCCCGGATTTGCAAAAGAATATCAGGATGAAACGCCTGATAAGAAAATGGGCAGTTCAAATGGTTTTAATATGTCGGGCTATGCGGCACCGAAGATGGACAGAGTACGGGTAGGTATCATCGGCTTGGGAAATCGGGGCGAGGAGGCTGTCAGGCGACTCTGTTACATAGATGGACTGGACATAGTGGCTTTGTGTGATAAATACCCAGATCGCGCTGAAAAATGTAAAGCAGCGATCGTCGAAAAAAAGCTTCCAACTCCTAAAACCTTCAGCGGCAGTGAGGATGCGTGGAAAGGCCTTTGTGATATGGACATTGATCTTGTGTACATCTGCACTCCATGGCACTGGCATACTCCTATGGCTGTATATTCTATGAAAGCCGGAAAGCATGCCGCCGTGGAAGTCCCTGTGGCTCAATCAATGGACGAATGCTGGGAGCTGGTTGAGACTTCAGAAAATACAAAAAAACACTGTGTAATATTGGAGAACTGCTGCTATGACTTTTTCGAAATGCTGACACTAAACATGGCTCGTCAAGGCCTTTTCGGAGAGATAGTACACACAGAAGGCGCTTATATACATGATTTGATGGACTTGAACTTTTCCAAGACGTATTATGCAGACCTTTGGCGGCTCAAGGAAAATGCAACCCGAAATGGTAACCTCTATCCAACGCACGGACTTGGCCCAGTGGCGCAATGCCTTGATATCAACCGAGGTGACCGAATGGATTATTTGGTATCAGTCAGTTCCGGAGATTTTTCCATGCACAACAGGGAACTCTCAGAGGCGGGCAAGGAGGCAGTGTTTCAGCCCTTTATCAATGATAAATTCCGCGGCAACATGAACACTACCACTATCAAGACAGAAAAAGGCAAGACGATCATGATCCAGCACGATGTATCTTCACCCAGACCTTATTCTAGAATACATTTAGTAAGTGGCACCAAGGGAATTGCTCAAAAATGGCCGGGCCCTGAAAGAATCGCCTTTGGACATTCCTGGTTAAAAAAAGAAGAGCTGGATGAAATCTATGAGAAGCATACTCCACCACTGATCAAGCATATCGGAAATATTGCCAAAGAAGTAGGTGGCCATGGCGGCATGGATTTCGTGATGGACTGGAGATTGATAGATTGTCTGCGTAATGGCTTGCCTACTGACTTGAATGTGTATGATGCAGCATCCTGGTCTTCTGTGGGAATCCTCAGTGAACTTTCCGTTAAAAAACGATCCATGCCGATGTCCATACCAGACTATACACGTGGCAACTACAAGACTAATGAGAAAGTCGATCTGACCTTATCCAAAGGTGCAACAACTGGGGTCAGGAAGCTCGGCTAAAAATACAGACCATAGGGCTATACAAATAAGGTTGTCCAGATTCTTTTAGTCAATTTTGCGCGACCTCTTTTTCAGCATGAGATTTTCTTTGCTGTCATCGGCTCATGCCTGACCATCCGGGTGATGATGTCATCCAGAATCTCGCCTTTCATGCGATGGCGGTTGTAGCGATAACAATATTCATTGAGATAATCCTGGATGTATGTCACATACCCATGCCTGGCAT
>WBZR01001071.1_pt1 | contig 37149 bp, 37 predicted proteins | sample 5204231 | NCBI WGS metagenome assembly WBZR01 (sample SAMN12412403, study PRJNA552823) | activated sludge metagenome | isolation source: activated sludge from anammox sidestream of wastewater treatment plant... | place: USA: Virginia | collected 2017-08 | reverse complement strand
AACGCGGATGAACGCAGATTTTTTTGACAAAACATCCGAAAAGACGCCTTGAATCCGCGTTTTTCGCGCTCGTCCGCGTCCTGATTTTAAGAGTGTAAGATAATCAGACCTCAGCCTTTATCAATCAGAGGCAACTTGTTTAACCGGAACCCTGTAAGTGTGCAAGCAAAGGTTGTCAGCGCCTCCGCTCAAGCCGCCGTCCTGTGCGAAGCCCCCTGTGGGCGGCGGCGGTTTACGAGGGAAATCCCGCGTCGCAGACGGCGCGGGGAGCAGGTTACCTGACATGTTTTGTATGCAACCCCTGTAAAACCCGTCGGGGCTTGATCCGTGAAATTTTCACCTCATTTGAAACGCGCCCTTTCTTTAGCGGTAAAGGAGTCTCCCATGAAAAAACGTTTTGGCGGTGTGCTGGCTGGTCAGATCATCGGGTTGATTATCGTCTGCGTCGCATCCGGCTTCATTGCCCTGATTTCATTCGGCGCCATCGGCGGCGTGACGATGGCATCCGCGCCGGAGCAGACCTTTCAATACGTCGCGCCCTTCACCTGCCCGAACGGAACTGTGGAATATCAACAATATCGGGCGTCCTATAACCGTCCCGGCGAATACAGCATCATAGTCGAGTGCGTCGCCGCCGACGGCTCGCGGACGGACATCACCGGCAAAGCCATTTTCTACGCGCTGGCTGGGTTTTATCTCGCCTGCTTCCTGCCGCTGTGCATACCCGGCGGGCTGATCGCGCTCATCGTTCCCATGTTCTTCCTGCGCGGCAAAAAACAGGACGCCGCGATCGAAAACTTCTGACCCTTCATAAAATCAGGTTTCAATTGCCGCAACGGCGGTATACTGTGCGACATGAACACTTTTCCCCTCCCTGATTTTTTCGACCCGACCCGCGTCGGCGAAGTGTGGAAAGTGGATTACGCCGCCCGCGCCGCCGACGCCCGATCCTTCGCGCTTCAACACGCCCTCGGGCCTGCCTCTGCTTCGACGGAGCGAATCTCCCTTTTGCTGATTGACGTCCAAAACACCTTCTGCATCCCCGGCTTTGAGTTGTTCGTCGGCGGGCGCGGCGGAAACGGCGCGGTGGAGGACAACATCCGCCTGTGCGAGTTCATCTACCGCAACCTCGGCAACATCGCCCACATCATCGCCACGTTGGATACGCACAAATCCCAGCAGATCTTTCACCCCATCTTTTTTGTGGATGCGGACGGGAATCACCCCGCGCCCTACACCGACATTCACGCGGACGACCTGCAATCCGGCAGGTGGAGATTCAACCCCGCCCTCGCGCCGCAGTTCGGCATCGCGCCCGAATACGGTCAGCAGATGATGATCCACTACGCCGCGGCGCTTGCCCAAAAAGGCAAATATGCGCTGACGATCTGGCCCTATCACGCCATGCTGGGCGGAATCGGCCACGCGCTGGTCCCCGCCGTGGAGGAGGCGATCTTCTTCCACTCCATTGCCCGCCTGTCCCAGCCGGAGTTCGAGATCAAGGGCGAGAAGCCGTTCACAGAAAACTACTCAGCCGTCGGACCCGAAGTCCTGACGGGTCCGATGGGCGAACAGTTGGGCGCGCGCAACCCCAAATTCATCCAACATCTTCAGGAAGCGGACAGGCTCTACGTCGCCGGACAGGCAAAGAGTCATTGCGTGGCGTGGACGGTTCAGGATCTGCTCGACGACATTCAGGCGACCGACCCCGATCTTGCAAAGAAGATTTATCTGCTGGAGGATTGCTCCTCGCCGGTCGTCGTCCCCGGCGTGGTGGATCACACCGACGCGGCAAACGAGGCGTATGAGCGATTTGCAAAAGCGGGGATGAAGATCGTCAAGTCCGCCGACGCGCTTAAATAGCCTTCAAACTCCAACTACCAACCTCTAATTACCAATTACCAATTACCAATTACCAATTTACCAATTACCAATTACCAATTTACCAATTTACCAATTACCAATTTACCAATTTACCAATTTACCAATTACCAATCTCCCCATGTCCATCTTCGACTCCAAACGCCTGACCAACGAAACCTTCAAACTCGACATCGAACGCATGAGGCGCGGCTGGTACTCGGATAAATATTTCGAGAACATCAACCGCATGTTGACGGCGTTATCGAAGGAAGGCTATGCCTATTCGGGAAATCATCATAACCTGCCCGAAGGGATTTCCCCCGAACAGATCAGCGTGGGCGACATCGAAGTGGAGATGCAATGGTTCACGCGCCGCATGGGCGAGACCACCGTCGTCGGCGTGGATAAGGCGCTGGCGATGCTGCGTCATTGCGCGGGGTATTTCGACGGCGATTCCTTTATAGACACATCCGATAAACTCCAAGTGTGGGCTGTCCACGATGGGACGACGGTGAGATATGACGGCGACCCGCTGAAGATTCAGCCGGTCATCAAGGCGCGCGGACGCTACCGCGATTTTGCCCTGCTCGAAACGCCCACGCTTGGGATTCTCACCCGCTCCAGCCGCGTCGCCACGAATGTCTATGAAACGCTGGTTGCGGCGCGCGGCAAGCCCGTTTTATTTTTTCCCGCGCGGTTCGACGTTCACGAAGTACAGGCGGCGGACGGGTACGCCTACAACATCGCCGTCCAGCGCTTCAACCGCGACCACGCGCAGGACCTTGGTCCCTTCGTCTCGACCGACGCGCAGGGCGACTGGTGGGGCGGCGCGGGCGGCGGGACGGTGGCTCATGCCGCCATCGCATCCTTCCTCGGCGATACGGCGGAGGCGATGATGCAGTTCGCGCACATCCTGCCCGCAAGGATTCCGCGCATTGCGCTGGTGGATTTCAACAACGACTCGGTGCGCGACTCTCTGCGCGTATTGGATTCCATGTTTGCCAAATATCGGGAATTAACCGAGGCCGGGAACAGGGATGAGGCGGAAAAATATAAATTGTACGGCGTGCGTTTGGATACAAGCGGAAGCCTGCGCGATGTGTCCGTCACCCCGCTGGGAGATGCGGCTCTCGATCTGGGCGTCAACCCGCGGCTGGTGTTTAACGTCCGCTCGGGGTTGGATTCAGCCTGGGAACGTTGGGACCTGCCCCCGTCGTGGAAAGAGGCGGCGAAGCGCTTCTGTCAAAGCGTGAAGATTGTCGTCTCCGGCGGGTTCAATCCCGATAAGATTCGCAAGTTCGAAAAACTGGGCGTGCCTGTGGATATTTACGCCGTCGGCTCGTATCTTTTTAACAACAACGGCGCGACTGTGACAGACTTTACCGCCGATGTGGTGCGCGTGAAGGTTCACGGCGAATGGCTCGATATGGCGAAGGTTGGGCGCGCGGTGGGGGGGAACGAAAATTTGGAACGGGTGTGGTAAGTCATTTCGTCATTGCGAGGCGCGCTCTTGCTCTTCGCGCCGCCTGTCCTGAGCTTGTCGAAGGGAAGCAATCTCCTTGCGCTATAAGATTGCTTCGGGCGGAAGAGCATCGCCCTCGCAATGACGGGAAGTTACCCAAACCTGCCCATGATGTAATCCTCGGTTTTCTTTTCCTTTGGCGTGGTGAATAATTTTTTTCCCTCGTCGTATTCGATCAACTCGCCCTGCAAAAAGAAGGCGGCGTAATCGGCGGCGCGCGCGGCTTGCTGGATGGAGTGCGGGACGAGGATGATGGTGTAATCCTTTTTGAGTTCCTGCAAAGCCGCCTCGACTTTGCCTGTGGAGATGGGGTCGAGGCCCGAAGTCGGTTCGTCGAGCAGGATGATTTCGGGTTGCAGAGCCAACACTCGGGCGAGGCAGACGCGCTGTTGCTGTCCGCCGGAGAGGGCGACGGCGGGGTCGTCCAGCCGGTCTTTGACTTCGTCCCAGATGGCGGCGAGTCTCAAACTGCGCTCGACCGCTTCGTCCAATTTCGAGCGGCGTTTTTCCCCGGCAAGTTCCATTCCATAAGTAACATTCTCGCGGATGCTCATCGGCAATGGGACGGGACGCGCGAAGACCATGCCCACCTTGCGGCGCAGGGCGATCACGTCCGTTTTTGGGTCGAGGATGTTTTCGTCGTCAATCAGGATGCGCCCCGCGCTGGCTTTGATCTCGGTCAGGTCGTTGAGGCGGTTGAGGCATCTCAGCAAGGTTGACTTTCCGCCTCCCGCCGGACCGAAGAGGACGGTGATGGCATTCTGACGGATTCCCATGCTGATTCCGCGCAGGGACTCGGTGCCGTCGGCGTATTGCAGGGAGAGGTTGTCAATAACGATTTTGTTGTTCATGTTTTTACGAATCAAGTAATTTGTGATCCGTAATTCGTAATAATCTTTGGAGGAAATATTACGCATCACGAATTACGGATTACTTAATCTCACCATTGTCTCTTTGCCCTCGCCCTCGAACGGATCACGGTTGCAATTACATTCATGGTCAGTACAAAGACGAGCAAGACCAGCGCGGTTCCATACTGGATTTGAATCGGCATTTCAGGGACTTGCGTGGAGATGACGAAGAGATGATACGGCAGCGCCATGGTCGCGTCGAAAGGGGAGTGCGGCAGGCGCGGGAGGAAGAACGCGGCTCCTGTGAAGAGGATGGGCGCGGTCTCGCCCGCGGCGCGTTCCAAGCCGAGGATGACTCCCGTGAGGATGCCGGGCAGCGCCTCCTTCAGAACGATTTTGCGGATGGTCTGCCAGCGCGTCGCGCCGAGGGAGATGCTCACCGTGCGAAAGGCTTGCGGCACGGAGCGAAGCGCCTCCTCCGCGGCGCTGATGATGACGGGCAGGGTCATGATCGAGAGAGTCAGCGAGGCGGCGAGGATGGACGTTCCAAATTTCAGGAAGAGGACGAACAATCCCAAGCCGAATAATCCATACACCACCGAGGGGATGCCCGCCAGGTTGATGATGGCGAGGCGGATGAAGCGGGTTGCCCAGTTATCCCTGGCGTATTCGGCAAGATAGATCGCGGCGGCGATTCCAAGCGGCACGGAGAAGACCGCCGTGCCGACGGTCAGATACAGCGTGCCGACAATGGCGGGCAGGATTCCGCCCGCGCGCATTCCGTCGCGGGGAAAGCCCGAAAGGAACTCCAGTGAAATCGCGGAGCCGCCTTGATAGAGAATATACAAGACCGTGCCGACGATGGGAAGCACGGTGATCAACGCCGTGAGGGCGATCAGACTGTATCCGATGCGCTGGACGACATTGCGGTTGCGGGCGAGGAGTTTGAGCATGGAAACTTTTATTCGAGGCGCGCCTGGCGCAAGGCAATACTATTTTTAAACCATACCTTACACAAAGTAATACCATTTGTAAACCATGGTTTACAAAAAGTTACGAAAGTATCCTCTCCGCCCGTTTTTTGGCGCGGAAGACGACCGACGAGGCGATGACGTTCACGGTCAGCGAGATGAGGAAGAGGATGATGCCGATGAAAAACAGGGTGTGATAATGCAGGCTGCCGTTTGCCACTTCGCCCATTTCGGCGGCGATGGTGGCGGTCATGGTGCGGACGGGGGAGAAGAGGCTGTTGAGTTTCAGCGCCAGCACGGGCGCGTTGCCGGTGACCATCATCACGGTCATCGTTTCGCCGATGGTGCGCCCGACTCCCAGCATGATGGCGGTAATCACGCCGGATTTGGCGGCCGGCAGGGTTACGCGCCAGATCGTCTGCCACTTGGTTGCGCCCAGCGCCCAGGAGCCTTCGCGGTAGGAGCGTGGAACCGCGTCCAGCGCATCCTCTGCGACGGAGACGATGGTGGGGACGGCGATCCCGCCCAGGAGGAGGGACCCGGTAAACGCGGTCAGACCCGTCGGCAGGTCCAGCAGGAGGCGCAGGTTGGGAGAGACGATCAGGATGCCGAGAAATCCCAACACCACCGAAGGCAGTCCGCCCAATAATTCCACCAGCGGTTTGAGAATCTCGCGCATCCAGCGCGGCGCAATCTCCGCGATGTAAACGGCTGTGCCGATCCCCAGCGGGACGGCGATCAGCGCCGCGCCGAGCGTGACGATGATCGAGCCGGTGACGAGCGGCAGAATGCCGAACATCTCTTCGACGGGATACCAGCGAATGTTGAGCAACGAGCCCAACTCCACCTTTCCCAGCGCGGGCAACCCCTCCCGCATGAGGAAGAAAAAGATCAACAGGACAAAAACGATGGCGGAATATCCGCTCGCCTTGATCGCTCTTGTGATGACGAACTCGCGCCAGTTTAAAGATTTTTCCATGTTGCTCCACCGTCATTGCGAGGCGCGCTCTTGTTCTTGCGCCGAAGCAATCTCATGTTTGGTCATGGGATTGCTTCGGGCTAGCGCCCTCGCAATGACGAAAATTACTGCGCCGGCACAAAACCCAACTCCGCCACGATCGCCTGCGCTTCGGCGGAGAGAATCCAATCGAGATATTCCTTCACAACGCCGGACGGTTCCCCGTTTGTATACATGTAAAGATCGCGCGCAATGGGATACGATTTATCGTTCACGCTGGCGATGGACGGCAATACATACGCGCCGCCCGCTTCCTTTGCGACCGCAACCGTCTTCAAATCGTCCGGCACATAACCCAGCCCGTCGTAACCGATCGCGTTTGGGTTTTGCCGAACCTCGGCGATAATGCCTTCAGAGGACGGCAACAACAGCGTGTCCATCGAGAACAGCGTTTTATTTTCCTTATCGCCCAACCGCAGAACCGTCTCTAAAAAATAAATATGCGTGCCGGAATTCGTCTCGCGCGAAAGCCTGACGATCGGGCGATCCTCGCCGCCGACTTCGCTCCAGTTTGTGATCCTGCCGCTGTAAATATCCGAGATTTGTTGCAAGGTCAATTCACGGACGGGATTCTCCGGGTTCACGATCACCGCAATCGCATCGCGCGCGATGACATGCTCGAGCGGGTTCACGTTTTGTTTTCGCGCCTCGGCAATCTCCTCCTCCTTGATCCGGCGCGAAGCGTTTGCCATATCCACCGTGCCGTTGATCAGCGCCGCAATGCCCGTGCCGGACCCGCCGCCCGTGACCGAAATTCGCACGTCGGCATGATCCGCCTGATAACGCTCCGCCCACGCCAGCGCCAGGTTGACGATGGTGTCGGAGCCTTTATTCTCGATGTATCGAGCGGGGGAATCGGAGCCGGTGTTTGTGGATGAAGAACCGCAGGCGGCAATTAGAAAAATAAAAAACAGGAAAAGTACCGGCGCGCGCATCATTAAACCGGATTATACCGCCTCTGACTCAGCCCGGGCTTGATTCTGCTTCGATGCAGCAATTCCAAACCTGGGGGGGGATTCTCCCATCCAACCCCGCCCCGACGTGAACGTCGGGGCTATTCTTACAAAGCCCGCTAAAGCGGACTCGCGCCCAAACACCGTGAAGCAGTCAGTACTTTTCGGATTTGAAGGCGCCGGCTTCGTCGGGTTTATTCACGCTGATAACGCTCTCTTTTCACCCTTCAGCAGGCTCATGACAATCCTTCATCCTTTCTCATTCACCCTTCATCCCTTCGACTTCCGTTCAGGACAAGCCTTCTTCTTTGATACAATCCCCGTCATGAGCGCGCCCCAACCCGCCTTCACCGTTCAGAATATGGACTTCTACTACAGCCCCGTCAAAAAAACGCTGGCGGGCATCAATCTTGAAATCCAGCCGCAAAAAGTGACGGCGCTGATCGGACCGTCCGGCTGCGGCAAATCCACCTTTTTGCGCTGCCTCAACCGCATGAACGATACGATTCCCGGCACGAAAGTGGAAGGAAAAATTTTGCTCAATGGCGAGGATATCTACAGCCCAAACATGGACGTGGCGAATCTCCGTCAGCGGGTGGGCATGGTCTTCCAAAAGCCGAACCCGTTCCCGCAATCCATCTTCGACAACGTGGCCTTCGGCCCGCGCGTGATGGGTATGGATGTGAACCTGAACGAGGTGGTGGAGAAAAGCCTGCGCGCCGCCGCGCTGTGGGACGAGGTGAAGGACGATCTCAAGTCTGACGCGCTGGGCTTGTCGCTCGGTCAACAGCAAAGATTGTGCATCGCCCGCGTGATCGCCATCCAACCGGAAGTGATCCTGATGGACGAATCCACCTCGGCGCTCGACCCGATCGCGACTCTGCGCGTCGAAGAACTGATCGCCGATTTGAAACAAAACTACACCATCGTCATCGTCACGCACAACATGCAACAAGCCGCGCGCGTATCCGATTTCACCGGCTTTTTTTGGATGGGCGAACTGGTCGAGTTTGCGCCGACAAATGAGTTGTTCACCGCGCCAAAACAGGAAATGACCGAGGCATACATCACGGGCAGGATGGGGTAGATGGTCGTTTGGTCTGATCGTTTGCTGGTCTCGTAGTCGTTAAAATAAAAACGAGCGGACGAAAATCTCATCCACTCGCTTTGTAACTATTCCCCATTCCCTGATAACTCTTCACTGCTTCTGATTCTTCCAAAACTCATCGTCGCTGTCCTTGATCTCGCTGAACGAGCCGGTGGCGATGAAGATCGTCCGTTCGCAGATGTTGGTCACGCGGTCCGCCACGCGCTCGAGGTTGTGCGCCACCCATAACAACCAGTTGACGCGCTCGATGTTCTTGGGGTCTTCAATTACGAATATCATCAATTCGCGATAGATTTGATTGTAGAGCGCGTCCACCTCGTCGTCTTCCAGCGGAATGGCTTTGGCGGCTTCGACGTCCTCGTTGACGAAGGCGGTTAATGCGCGATGCAACATGCTCACGCCTTTTTCCGCCATGCGCGGAATGTCAATCAGCGGCTTGAGCAGTTTTTCCGCGCCCATGCGCACGTTAATGTTGGCGATGCCCTTGGCGTAATCGCCCATGCGCTCCAGTTCGGAGATGATCTCCATCGTGGAGGCGAGCAGGCGCAGGTCGTGCGCCATCGGCTGTTGCGTGGCGATCAGGATCATCAACTGGTTTTCGATGGCGAAGCGTTTTTTATTGATCTCTTTATCGGCGGCGATGATCTGCTCGGCGGCTTTGATGTCGCGCTTCTTCAACGCCTCCACCGAGCCGACGATGGCCTGCTCCACCATCGAGCCAAGCAGGATGACTTCATCTTTTACCTGTTGAATTTCGCTCTCGAATGTTTTTCGAATCATGAGTCCTCTTTTACTGCCTGCGCCCATTTTACCCGAAGTCATCCCGATGGACGACGCCCCGGCGAGGCTTTACAATTGCCCCATGAACAATAGTCCGTTTTCGCTCATCCCCGAATACCGCGATTACGTCTGGGGCGGAGCGAGACTCCGCCCGGGGATTGTTCCCACCGCCGAGGCGTGGATCATCTACGCAGGCAACCGCATCAAAACCGGACCGTATGCCGGGCGGGCCCTCTCCGACCTTTCCCTGCAATTCGGCGTTGACCTGCTCGGCGCGCGCGGCGTCGCTGTGCGTGGAAATCAATTCCCCGTGCTGGTCAAGATTTTGGACTGCGCCCAGTGGCTTTCCCTGCAAGTTCACCCGGACGATGAGCAGGCGAAGCAGTTGGAAGGGGAGGGTTTCTTCGGCAAGACCGAAGCCTGGCATGTGCTGGAAGCCGAACCGAACGCGGAATTGATTGCGGGCATCAAGCCGAATGTTTCCGCCGAACAGTTGACCGCCGCCATTCGAAGCAAAAGCGAACAGACTCTGGAATTGGCGCAGAAGATGAATGTTGCGGCGGGCGATACGCTCTTCATCAACCCTGGCACGATTCATGCGCTCGGTCCGGGATTGCTCATCTACGAGATTCAGCAGACTTCCGATATTACCTATCGCGTGTACGATTGGGGGCGCCCGGAAACGGAAACGCGCAAACTGCACATCGAAAAAGCGACAGCCGTGTCGAATCCCAATGCGGCATCACTGCCGGTCAAGCCGCCGCAGATGGATGATGGCGAAGCGACCACGCTCACGCAATGTCAATATTTTCAGTTGGATGAAATTCGGGTCGAGGAGAAAACTGTCCGCCAGGAGACGGGGGGAGAATCCTTTCACGGGTTGACCGTGATCGAGGGGCAGATTCAGGTATCGGCGGAGTCGGAGGCGTTTATCCTCAATCAGTTTGAGACTCTGCTGATCCCGGCCTGTTGCGGGGCGTATCAAATCCAGCCTTTGCAAAAGAGTCGCATATTGAAGGCCAGCGTGTAGCGGGCGGCGCGGGAATTATTTTCCTTTGCGGAAGACCAGCGGCAGGGTGACGATGAGCGTAATGACAATACCCATCACAAGGATGCCGTCGGTGGAGCCGATCTCGGAATCGCCTGCGGTTGGGGTGGGCGTTGCCGCCTGCGCCGACAGGTAAGATGCCGCGCCTGCGGCGGTGGCAAGGGCGGGGGAGGGGACGAAGTTGATTACGACCAGCAAAAGGAGGATGACGCCCAACAGGAGGGCCGCAATGTTGAAAGAACGGTTTGCCTTCATGGGTGTTCATTATAAAGCGAAACATCCGGCAATCCTTGCTGGCGCGCGCCCACAACGCAACTTGTACCATTTTGCACTTTCCATGTATAATCCGCCGTCATGCGCCGTTTTTTGGCGCGTGATTTGATGTAGAATATCGAAGTTGCGCGGCGCGGGGGCGTTCATTTTTAAATTTTTTAATGGAACGATGCGCCGCATCTGATCTTTTACGAGAAAATATAAAGGCGTTTTTCCGATGCTGCCATGCTCATCCGGCGGCGTTACTATATTCTTTTCAGGAGAATCCATGGTCAAAAAGTTTTTCGAATGGCTGAAAAAGCCAATGGGTTTGATCGCGGTTGGGATTGCGTTCCTGGCGTTGTTCAGCGGGTTTGCCTACTGGCTGAACACCACCCAGCAATCGCCCGATCAACCCATCCAATTCCCGCATAAAACCCATGTCGCCTTTGGCATTCAGTGCCTGTACTGTCACCCGGGGGCGTCGAAGGGTCCCGCCGCCGGTTTGCCCTCCCAGGCGAAGTGCTGGGCGTGTCACAATCAGATCGCCAAGACGCAATCGAGCGCTTTGCTGGCGCCGCTCAAGGATGCTGTGCTGGCTGGAGAATCGCTGGAATGGGTCCCGGTGGCCATTGTGCCGGATTTCGTGCAGTTTAACCATCGCCCGCATATTGCGGCGGGGCGGAACTGCGAGGAATGTCACGGGGATATGTCCCAGGTCAATGTTGCGGAGAATCCGCAGGTGATGAACATGGGCTGGTGTTTGAACTGTCACATCGAAGCCGCCGGGGAAGATCAGGAGAAGTTGATTAAACTCTCCGACTGCGGCACGTGTCATTATTAGACCGGGCGAAAGGAATCAACATGAGCGAACAATTTTCCCGGCGTGATTTTCTAAAACTGGCAGGGCTGGGAGCGGCGACGACGGCGATCCTTACGGGTTGCGGCCCCGCTTCCCGTTACGTTAAGCGCGAACCCTACCAGCAGATGCCCGAATACAACTCTGTCGGGCAGAGTACCTATTACGCCACTACATGCCGCGAATGCGCGGCGGGATGCGGCCTTGTTGTGCGCACCTATCAGGGACGCGCCATCAAGGCGGAAGGCAACGCCAACCATCCCCTTAACCTCGGCAAGACCTGCGCGCGCGGGCAGGCCACCCTGCACGGTTTGTATAACCCCGACCGCGTCCAGGGTCCTTCCACCGGCGATTGGGACTCTGCCATTCAGTCCGTCGCCGATGCTTTCAAGAATTACAAGCCCGGCGAAATCGCCTTTTTGATGGGCATGGCGCCCGATCATCTCTTTGATCTGGTCGGCGATTTGACGGCGGCGGCGGGCATGGACGCCCCCATCCGCTATGGGGCGTTGAGCATGTTTGAATCCCGCGCCACGTTGAGCAAGGCGGCCGAGAATCTTTTCGGCCAGCCCGGGTTGCCCTGGTTCGACGTGGGCAACGCGCAGGCTGTCTTTTCCTTTGGCGCAAACTTTCTCGAGACCTGGCTCTCGCCTGTCGCTTACACGCGCGGCTTTGTCGGCTTGCGCCAGAGCGAGACGAAGTTGCGCGGCGTACTCGTCCAGTTTGAAGCGCGGATGTCCGCCACGGGCGCGAAAGCCGACCACTGGGTTCCGCTTCGTCCCGGGACCGAGGGACTGGTTGCGCTTGCAATCGGCAAACTCGCCTCGGAACTTCGCGGCGGTGCGACTCCGCGAATCTTTTCCGGCGTGAACCCGGCTGAAGCGGCCGAGCAGGCCGGGGTCGAGTTGGAGGCGTTGGAAGCGATGGCGCAAATCTTTGCGTCGAACGCTGTCCTCGCCATTCCGGGCGGCGCGGCGTTGGGTCAATCCAATGGATTGGAAACTGCCGAAGCCGTGCTGGCGTTGAACGCGCTTTCGGATAATTTTGGCAAGCCCGGCGGCGTGTATCTTTCCGCTCTGGCGCCGAATCAGACCGAATACAGCGGACCGGCTTCGACCGAGGAAATGGCCGGACTGGTGGAGAAGATGAAGAGCGGCGCGATCAAGGCGTTGTTCGTTCACGGTGTGAACCCGGTCTTTGAACTGCCTGCGGCGCTTGGCTTTAAGGAAGCGCTCGCCAATGTGGAATTGTTCTCGTTTGCGACGTTCCCCGACGAAACGGCGAAAGAGGCGAAGCATGTCCTCCCCGATCATCACGGGCTGGAGTCGTGGGGCTATCAGCGCGTGGCGACGGGCGTCTCGCAATCGGTTCTTTCCGGCTCCCAGCCGGTGGTTTCGCCCTACTACAACACCCGCGCCACCGCCGACGTATTGATTGCCGCGGCGCAGTTGGCGGGCGGGAAATTTGCCGAAGCGCTTCCCTACAAGGACGAGGTGGAGTTCATCCAGACCAAACTCGCCGCGCTGTTGGGCGAGGGCGACGGCTCGTTCTCCGCGCCGGATGCGGCGACGTTTATGGCGTATTTCCAGCAGTATGGCGGCTGGTTTAAAAATTCCAATGCGTTGATCGCGCCGGACGGTTCGGGCGCGCTTAACGGCTCCATCGAAGCCGGGGAGGCGGAGTTTGCGGGCGAGGGCGAGTTCTTCTTCGTCCCGTTCGTTTCGCCCACGCTGGCGGAAGCGGGCGCGAATAAACCCTGGTTGCAGGAATTGCCCGACCCGACCACGACCGTCATGTGGAATTCATGGATTGAGATCAACCCCGCGACCGCGCATGAACTTGGCGTGGAGGACGATGACGTGGTGAAAGTCTCCAGCGAGTTTGGCGCGCTGGAACTGCCCGTGTACCGCTATCCCGCCATTCGACCCGATACGGTGGCGATTGCCTTTGGGCAGGGACATACCGCTTATGGGCGTTACGCTGAGAATCGCGGCGTCCATGCCGGAGACCTGCTTGGCGCGCGCTTCAATGAAGCGGGCGACCTCGCGTTTGGCGGAGTGAAGGTGCGGGTGGAAAAGACCGGCAGAAAACAACCGCTCTCGCGCATGGAAAGCATCATGGGCGTGTACGGCGTCGGTCTTGGCGGAGAGGAACATTAATCATGATTAGACCCGAAGAAATCAAAATGAGCGCCGAGGAAACCGGCAAATGGGGCATGGTCATTGACCAGGACATTTGCACGGGCTGTCAGGCTTGCGTGGCGGCCTGCGCGATGGAAAACAACATCACCTTTGTCGGAGAAGTGGATTCCGGGTATGGGCGTTCCATGCACTGGATCCGCATTGAACGCTTCTGGGAGGGCGAGTACCCCGAAGTGAAGATGACTCCGCAACAGCCGATGATGTGCCAGCAATGCGGCCATGCGAACTGCGAACCGGTCTGCCCGGCGTTTGCCACTGTTCATTCCCAGGCGGAACAGTTGAATTTGCAGGTGTACAACCGCTGTGTCGGCACGCGTTATTGCGCAAACAACTGCCCCTACCAGGTGCGCGCGTTCAACTGGCGCGACTATCAGCGCCCCGAACCGCTTCAGAATCAGTTCAACCCCGATGTGACCGTGCGCCGCATGGGCGTAATGGAAAAATGCACATTCTGCATCCAGCGCATCCACAAGGCGCAGGACACGGCGAAGTCGGAGGGGCGCGAAGTGCGGGACGGCGAATTTACCACTGCCTGCGCCCAGGCTTGCCCGGCAAACGCCATCGTCTTTGGGCGCGTGGATCAGCCCGAATCGCTCGTTTCCCAGTTAAAGCACAGGCGGCACGGCGTTAAACATCTTGAAGAACTTGGCACGTTGCCCAACGTGACCTATATCAAGGGAGGGTAATCATGTCCGACAAACAACACCATGCGGAACACTCCCACGAGGAACATCTCCGCGAAAAACATTTAATGCTCGACCCGCTTCCGCGCGGGAAGATGAACGAAATGGTCATGGAAGCCATGCTGGCCAAACCCACCTGGAAGTGGTGGCTGGTCTTCAGCATCCTGGCCGCCATCGTCGCCTACGGGTTGTTCTACAAATGGGGCATACTGATCATGAAAGGTCAGGGCGAGGCGGGCGTGATGCGCCCCGACTACTGGGGCATCTTCCTCGTCAACACCGTGTTTTGGATCGGCATCAGCCACGCGGGGACGTTCATCTCCGCGATCCTGCGCGTGTTCAAGGCGGAGTTCCGCCGCCCGTTCACCCGCGCCGCAGAGTTGATGACCACCTTCGGGCTGGTGCAAGCCGGGTTCAGCGTCTTCATGCACATGGGGCGCGTGTGGCTGGCGTACTGGCTGTTCCCCTACCCGAACCAGCGCATGATGTGGCCCAACCTGCACTCTCCGCTGACATGGGATTTGCTGGCGATCACAACCTACCTGCTTTCCTCCACCATGTACCTTTTCCTGCCGCTCATCCCCGACCTGGCGATGGCGCGCGACCGCTCCACCGGCTGGCGCAAGAATTTTTATAAAATCCTCGCGCTGGGCTTTCGCGGTACGGAAGGCGAATGGACTCACCTGCGCCACGCGATGAACATCTTCGCCTTCGCCATCATCCCGGTCATGTTCTCGGTTCATACCATCGTGTCCTGGGACTTTGCCGCCGCCACCCGCCCGGGCTGGAACTCGACCATCTTTGGCCCGTACTTCGTCATCGGCGCGTTGCATTCCGGCATGGGCGCGGCCATCGCCGTGCTGGCGGTCATTCGCGGAACGATGAAGAATATGTCCTACTTCATTCGCGGCGAACACTTCGACGCGGTGGGCAAATTGATGCTCATCATTTCGATGGGCTGGGCCTATTTCTTCTTCAACGACTACATGGTGCAATGGTACGGCGGCGACAAATGGACTCAGCAACTCCTGCACTTCCACGAAGCCGGCCCAATGGGCTGGATGTGGTTTGCCATGCTGGTATGTAACATCGTCGTCCCGTGGGCAATCCTTTGGAACCCCAAGTGGCGCGCCACCCCCTGGCTGGTCGCTACCGTCGGGCTGATCATCAACGTCGGCATGTGGTTTGAACGCTACATCATCATCCCCGTTTCCGTCACCATCAACCGCATGCCCTTTACCTGGAAACTCTACAAACCCGGCATCGAAGTCCCGATGAGCATCGGCACAGTGGCGCTCTTCATCCTGCTGTACATGATCGCCTCGAAACTGATCCCGCTCATCCCCGTCTGGGAAGTGCAGGAAGGCCAGATGGCGCACGAATTCAAGAAATTTGGACGCGAGACCGTTGTCACGGTCAGCGAACTGGAATAGGAGAACGACATGGCTGAAAAAGTAGATCTCCTTGCGGTCTTCCCGGACCTCGAACCGGCGGCGAACGCCGTGGAGCGACTCCGCGCCCTGGGCGTTCACGACGACCGCATGAACGTCATCTCCGGCGTTCCCGTCACAGAGGCGATGCTCGGACGCGCGCCGCAATGGACCAACGTCCCGCGCATTGCCATGGGCGGCGCGATCCTCGGGTTTGGCGTGGGCGTGTTTCTCGCCTACATCGCGCCGTTCCTGTACCCCTACCCGATTCAAGTCAGCACCCAGGGATTCGTCCCCGGCCCGCCCACCGCGGTCGTACTATTCGAAATGACCATGCTGGGCATGTTGCTTTCGACCTTCCTCGGCGTTTTTCTGGAAAGCTTCTTCCCGAACTACCGCCCGATGAAATACCTGCCGGAGATCAGCGACGGCAAAATCGTCGTCTTTTTCGAATGCGCGTACGCGGAAGAAAACAAAATCACGGACGCCCTGAAAAAACTCGGCGCTGAATCCGTTCGCCCTGCGGAGGCGCAACCCTTATGAGACTCTTCAAACAACTTCTTGTCGTATTCGCCGCGCTGGCGGTACTGTTCGCCGGTTTGATGATCATCGCCTACGACGTGATCAAAGTGGACTGGATCGTCTTCATGGAAATCCAGTCGTCCTACGACGACCAGGAGGAGCCGCTTCCCGTCCCCGCCCAATCCATCCCGGTCAGCGGTCCCGCCTATCTGCCCGGCATGGGCGAACCGGCCAACCCCGTCCCCGCCGATGAAACCTCCATTGCGCGCGGCGCCCAACTCTACCAGATTCACTGCGCCATGTGTCACGGCGAAGCCGGGCAGGGCAACGGCATGATCGCGGCCTTCCTCGTCAAAAAGAAACCCGCCGACCTGACCAGCGAAGCCGTGCAAGCCAAATCCGACGGCAGTTGGTTCCTGACCATCTCCAACGGAATCTGGAACCCCAGCAACACGCTCTTCCCGGAGGCGCAATTCTCCGGGCAAATGCCGCCGCTGGCGGAAAACCTCACCGTGCGCGAACGCTGGGACGTGGTCAACTACCTGCGCTCGTTGAAAGCCAGCCAGTAAAGGGAGATGCCGTAATGAAAGACGATGTTCGAAAATATATTTATGGCGCCCTGGTCGTTTTCGTGATCGGCTTGCTGGCCTGGGCGGGACTAGTCTACGTCAACGCCTGCGGAATGACCCTGACCTGCCTGCGCGGACAGACCCCGGTTCAAGGCACGCCGATTCCAACCCTGATCCCGGCCACTCTTCCCGCCCTGGAAATGGAATCCGCCCCCGCCGCCTCCGACTCCGATACATGCCGCGTCGCCGCCCAGGACCTGATCGGCGCGTGGGTCGAAGCCGGTTCCTCCGAAACCGAAGCCTTTCAATTCCAGGACGCTAACGGGAAAACCTGCGAAGCGACCTTTGAAGACGTAAGACCGCTCTTCGTAAATTCCAACCTGTGGTACTCCGGCTCGCTCGCCTGCACCTCCTGTCATTCGGTGGACCTGGCCGTCTCGCCCGCCCAATTGGACTTGAGCAGTTACGACGGCATCCTCGCCGGTTCGCGCCGCGCCGACGACGCCCCCAAGGGAACCGACATCCTCGGCGGCGGAGATTGGAAATCGTCCCTGCTGTATCAGTTCATAACAGAGTCGCATCCCGACATACCGGGCCACGACGCGGCTCTCCTCTCCGGACTGACGGTCTCCGCTGGAACGTCGCTCCCCGAAGCGAATGTAACGCCGACGCCGTAACGAAGCGTAACAGACACACTGGAAAGAAAAGACTTCCGAAGTCTCGAAGACTTCGGAAGTCTTTTGCATCTGGCGGAGAGGGCGGGATTCGAACCCGCGAACCTTTGTGGGTTACACGCTTTCCAAGCGTGCGCGCTAAGCCAGACTACGCGACCTCTCCAATTTTGTGAGCGACGGCATTATACCAGATGTTTATTTTGCGGCAACCTCGATCACCTCGTCTGCGTGGAAGAAAATGTAAGGGGTTCCCGGCGGCTCATCCCAGTATCCGCACAATTGGATCAGGGAACCGGGTTCGGGCAGTTGATCGGTGGGCAGGACTGCAATCGCCTCTCTGTTGTTCTCAAGGTCGAGGGCGTAAAGCAATGTATTCTCCGGGTTGACGGAGCTCATGGCGGAGATCAGATATGAATCGGGCAGGCTGTGAATGTTGCGGCGAAACAGGCTGATATGGAAGTCGGGCATCCAGTCGGTGAAAAATTCGTTTTCGCGGTGAAGATTGATCGCCGTCCCGGAGTCGAACCGGGTGAAGAAAGAGTCCAAACCGGAGGGGCAATCCGCTTCGGGCGGAGAGGGGAGGCGTCCGTTCGTTTTGATCAGGATCGGGGCGGCGATGAGGACGGCGATCAAAGCAATGGAAATTGACGCTGAAGGATATTCAACAAGGGCAGGGTCGGATTGCGGTTTGAATATCCGGGTTGGGATCAATCCCACAAGGAGGGATAATCCCATGCCGGGGAGCAGGGCAAAGAAGGGAATGGTCGCGGCGTACAATCGCACCCGGTAGGCGTCTGTGGGCGGGACGAACGGCACGGAAGCCAGCACGCCCAGCGCGGCCAGCATGGCAAGGCTTGCGTAGGGGTTGCTTCGGTCTTTGAGCCATTTGTAAATGCCCAACCCGTTCAGTAAATACATGCCCCAACGCGCCCACTCATTGACCCGGTAGTTATCGCCGGCGACGAAGGCATAGGCGTTGTACCAGGTGTTCGAGAAGAACATGCGCCAGTAGTAGAGCGCGCCTTTCAGGATGAGTTCCGGCTGCGTCAGAATCAATTCGAAAGCCAGTTTGTAAATGGCCGGCGTGACTTCGGTGTCTTTCATGAGTCCGAGTTCGGGATGCGCCTTGAAGACATATGTCCAGGGATTGCCGCCGGATGCCAGCCCGTAAAACGCCCAGGCGAAGTTCTCGAAGGCGACCCCGCCGGGGTTGACAAAGGCGATCATGCGGTTGTTCGCGTAAAAGACAAGCAGGATGAACGCGGCGCCCAAGCCGAGGAATTTGAATGAATACTTTTTCCTGCCGCGAAAGAGCCATCCGCCCCACAGGAGCAGGGCGGGCAGGACGAACATTGCGCCGGGACGGACGTTCAGGGCAAGCGCGATCATCGTTATTCCAAATAATGCCAGCCGCTCTTTGCGCGCCGAGATGCCGCGCCATAACAACGCAGCCCCGAATAAACCCACCGACACCCCCAGCGATTCAGACATGGTCGTGCCGCTGTGATGACGGTAGTACAGGAACATGAGCATGAGGAAAAAAACGGCGAATTCAGCGCCGTGAGTCCGTTGAATCTCCCTGCTTGCGATATAACAGGCATACCCTGCCAGGGCGGCGAAGATCGCAACAGCGGTCATCAGGCTGCGCTCGGAGAGCCGGAGGAAGAAGGCCAGCAACCCTGCGAAGAGCGGACGCATTGCCGTAAAGTTGGAAACATCCATGCCGTATTGCAGGCGGGTGGCGTCGGCGTAGTAACCGGCGGCGTCGGTGAGCGGGATCATTCCGTTCAACACGACCGATTTGGTGTCCCCGGACGCCCACAACCCCGCCAACCCCAATGCAAACAGGGACATGGTCGCGGTTAACGCGAGCAGTTCGCCGACCCGCCCTTTGGCGCGGAACGCCCCGTACACGACCAGTGTCGCGGCGGGGATGGCGACGCCAAAACCGAGCCGCAACGCCATGCTGACAGGGCGCAGGAGGTTCGGGGAGCGGTTGTTCAGGACAAGGATATAGATCGAAAGGGATATCAGCAGGCAGAAAACCTGCCACGCCAGCGGGTGGATTCTTTTTTCGATTGTCGAAATTATTGAATTCATCGCCGGGTATTATAAGGTCGTTTCCGCTTCTGAAAAGCATCTAAAACGCAACAGGTCGCGCGAGGGCGCGACCTGTGCTTGAAAACGGACTTCTTGGAGGAAGTTAGTATTCCGTTTTTTTCACTGTATCGGCGCGTTTTCAGCCGTGTCTGCCGTCAATTCGGGGCGGGTGGGTTTATGATTGCTCTCAATATTCATCAAGGCAGGGATGAAGAAACCTATCGCGCCGATGAGTAGATTGAGGATCCCCGCCACCCAGAACCAGGACTGGTAACCGATCGTATCCGTCACCGGACCGGCGATCAGGAGTCCGAGCGGCATCATCGCCTGCGTGACGCTATTCGTCAGCGAAAGCGCCCGCCCTTGCATTTCCGGCTCTATCACGGATTGAAACAACGCGTGGATGGGCCCGTTTGCGAACGGCATCATGAAACCGATAAAAAACATGGAGGCGATCATGATCCAGAACTTATCCGCCGGGGCGGCGGCGATGGCAAGAATGGCAAAACTGAAAAGGACGATCGCCGTCAACGAAGTGACAATCTTCTTTTTGAACCCGCCCCACACGCCGAGCGCCACGCCGCCCGCAATCATGCCGATTCCGAAAAACGAGTCGAGGCTTCCCAGTTCCAGCGCGCCCTTGCCAAAGTATTTCGTCACCAATAACGGGAGCAATGCCCCTACGGGAGCAAGCAGGAAGTTCAACATCGCCGCTATCAAACCCAGCATCAAAAGCCCGGGCCACGACGCCATATATTTAAACCCCGCTCCCATGTCTTTCAAGAAACCGTCCTGCGGCGCGGATGCGTCTGCCGCGCGCCGGGGCGGCTGAGGGACGGCGAAGAACAGCAGGGGCGCGATTCCGAGGATGGCTGTGCCGGCGTCAATCATCAATATGTTTTGTGTCGGCATGACCGCCACCAACAGCGCGCCCACCGGCGGCGCGGCGATGTTCACCAGTCCCTGCAACGTCTGATTCGCTCCCGATACGCGCGCCAGATGTTCTTTTGGAACCATCAGCGAAGTGGACGCCGACATGGCTGGGAAGTGGAAGGTCCCGCCCGCCGAACGGACTGCCAAAGCCAGATAGATGTGCCAGACCTCCGCCGCGCCGACCCAGAACAAATAGGCGAGAAGAAGCGTCGAGAGCGCGATCAAGGCGTCCGAAACGATCATGATGATTCGCCGGTTGCCGCGATCCACAACCGTCCCGGCGACGGGACCCAGCAGAATCTGCGGCAGCATCCCGAAGAGCGAGGCGGTCGCCAGCACGGTCGCCGAGCCGGTCTTTTGCGTCAGATGCCAGATCAACGCAAACTGCACCAGCGCCGAACCGAACAGCGAAACCGCCTGACCGGCGAAGATGGTAAAAAAGCGCGTTCCCCAATTGTTTCCCGGCGTTTGTTCGTTTGTCATAGTAATTTTCCCGATCTCTGAAGCGCCGCCTTCACCCGCGCGTCCGCCTGAAAAATGCCATACACCTTGATCGATTCGACCACCTCTTCTGCAAGCGCAACCGGCACATCGTTTGGAATTTGATACAACCCGATCACGCTGATCTTGATTTTCTCGCCCTTGGCCTTGTAACGCTCAAAATCGGCCAGGCTGTGATAGAACGCCCCCACGCCGTACGAATGGCGCGTCACCGACTGCTGGACCTCCAGCGTATGTTTCTCCAACTGCGAGCGGATCGCCGTGCGGATGAAATCGGTGCGGTTCGAGTAATGTCCCTGCTCCACCAGCAGGTCAATCTTCCCCAAATCCACCGCGCCCATATTGATGGTGATCTTTTCAGTGTCAGCCATATCGTTTCCTTCTAGGAAAGTCGCCCGGCTTGTAAAAGGGCTTCCTTCACATCGCTTTGCGCCTTGAACGCGCCATAGACCTTGATCGAATCCACCGCCTGCAATGCCAGGGCGGGGGAGATGTCATCGGCCAGCCAGACCATACCCACCGATGTGACCTTGACCCGCTCATTCTTCGACTTATATTTTTCCAGGTCGGCGCGGGAGTACCCAACCACGCCCAGGACGAATGAAGACCTGACCTCCAGCTGTTTCGCCTCGCCGCCGGGCTCTTCAAGTTTGGTCGTTGCGGAACCGGGCTCAAAGGATAGATCAATCTTCACAGAGCCCAATTCAATCAGGATTTTATTTGAATCTAGCATGGCATTTCTCCTAAACCATCTATGTGGATGGTACATGGAGTATTTTACACATTTTTTCCGCATTGTCAATGGAAAAACCATCCACTTGGATGGTAAGAGGATGGGGCTTTCGCCTCTTTCCCCGCCCCGGCCTGCCAGCCCCCATTGAGCTTTTTCCTCGCCTTTACCCGCTTATAATCTCCCCATGTCATTCATTCCCCCACCCTCCCGCATCCCGTTCCTGCTCAAACTCGGCATCCTCGCTTCCGAAAAAATCACCGGCAGGACGATGCTCCCCCCGCGCATCCTCGCCTGGTATCCCAAAGCCGCCATCGGCTCCGGCGTGATGGAAGCCCTCGTCGCCCACGAAGACGGGCGCATGGACAGGCGCATGTTGAAATTGATTCGCATGGCCGCCTCTCACGCCGTCGCCTGCCCCTTCTGCGTGGATATGAACTCGTACGAACACCGAAAATACGGCATCACCGATGAAGAAGCCGAATCCCTGCGCGGGGATTTTGAAAGCGTGTCTTCCTTTTCCGAACGCGAAAAACTGGCGATCGCCTACACCCGCCTGATCTCATCCACGCCGTTGAAATTTCACCCCGACATCGTCGAGAGAGTCAAAGCCGCCTTCACCGAACGCGAATTCGTGATCCTCGCCACCACAGCGGCGCAGGTCAATTTTTGGGCGCGCTTGATTCAAGCGCTTGGAATTCCACCCGCCGGATTTGGGGAATAAGAAGTCTGCCGAAGCAGGATATACTTTATTTGGATTCCGAGACGTTGATTTCCCCGTTGTAATTCCTTGTGGAATCGTTATACTGATGGAAACTCCGGGATTCGGGAGATTGCGATGTCGAAAAAGAAATCGAAGAAAATGGATAAAGCCGTTGTCGTCGCTTTGATCGGTCTGACAGGCACGGTCATTGCCGCCCTGCTCGCCAGCCCGTTTTTTGACAGGCTGTTTTCCGAACCGTCTGTGCCTCCCGCCACGGAGGGAACGGAAGCCGATTTCGACCGGGTTTTCTGGGAGGACTTCGAAAAAGGCTATCCGAGCGGTTTGAGCATCTCCAGCGAAGAATGGCAGGTGATGGAGGATGGGGAGGATTCTGTCCTCGAAGTCAGCGGGATACCGGACGGCAACACCCTGATCGGATTTGGCCCCACAGACTTTTCGGACGGGAGGATCGAATTTGAACTTTACTTCAAAAACTTCGACGGGTTCCTCCTGACCTTCCGTAGTAACGTGGATGTGGAAACTTACACCCTTTACCTTGCCCCAAATTCGAGCGAAGTCAAACTGGGGTTTGGAAGCGCGGCGAACGGTTGGAATCTTGAAGCGCTGGACGGCGGACTCCGTTCATTCGAATTCACTGAGAGCGTCTGGTACGATGTGAAGTTGGAAGCCAAAGGCGACCAGTTCACATTGTGGATTGACGATAAAAAAATACTCGCTGCCCGCGATGAACGCCTCCGGGAAGGCGGCACGGAATTGGCTGTTCAATATGATGGAACAGTCCTGCTCGACGATATAGCAATATATCAGCCAGCCCCATAAAAAAACCTCCGAAGCCGTTTCAACTTCGGAGGTTTCGACCGCCAATTACCAATTACCAATTACCAATCTCTAATCTCTAATCGCCAATCACTTCCCCAACTTCTTCTTCAACGCCTCGGTCAGCGCCGGGACGATCTGGAATAGATCTCCCACCACGCCATAGCGGGCTTGTTTGAAGATGGGCGCGTCCGCGTCTTTGTTGATGGCGACGATCACTTTTGCGTTTCTCATGCCGACCAGATGCTGAATTGCGCCGGAGATGCCGCAGGCGATATACAGATCGGGCGCGACGACTTTGCCCGTCTGCCCGACTTGGTGGGCATAGGGGATGTACCCGCCGTCCACAGCCGCGCGCGATGCGCCGACCGCGCCGCCGAGCAGTTTCGCCAGTTCGGTGACGAGCGCAAAGCCCTGCTGGGCGCGCCAGACTTCGGCTTGCTTTTCATCCATGCCCGCGGGCGGAGTCAACGCCGGGTTGTTTGAAACGCCGCGCCCGCCGGAGACGATGATGCCCGCGTCGCCCAAATTGACGGCGCTCTCCGAAGCGGAGTAACCCTCGACAGTGGATTTCGCTTCACCCGCCGCCGTGACCTTGGTGACCGTTCCGCTTTTGCCTGATACACGCTCAGGCTTGGGGAAGGCGCGTCCGCGGATGGTTGCCATGACAGGCTTGCCCGCGCAGACGATCTTTTCCATCAACTTGCCTTCGTAGATCGGGCGGGTCGCTACAAATGAATCGCCGTTCGCTTCGAGAGCGATGAGATCGGTCAGCACGCCGGTGTTCAAGTCCACGGCGGACATGGCGGCAAGCTCGCGGGTTCGAGCCGTCGTCGGGAACAGAATCAGGTTTGGGTTAAGAGAAGAGGCGAGCGCGGCGAGAGTGGAGGCGTATGTCTCAGCGCGATAATCCTCCAGCGAAGAATCGTCCGCGACGAGGACTTCATCCGCGCCATATTCCACTGCGGCTTTCGCAACAGCATCCACGCTTTTTCCAAACACCAACGCGATGGCGGCGCCAAAACTTTTTGCAAGACCCAACGCCTCCCACGAAGCGGGCTGAACTTCGCCCTTGAAGTGGTCAATATAAACAAAGGTTTTCATAGCACTTTCTCCGCGATGATTTTGTCGGCGAGTTTTTCGGCGATCTCGGCGGGGGTTTCGCCGGCGATCATTTCCACTTCGCGCGTGTTTGTGGGCGGGGTAATCAACTCGCTACGGGTCACAACCGCGGCGGGAGCGCTGATGCCGAGGTCTGCCAAAGACCAGACCGGGATGTTCGCCTTCGACGCTTTGCGGATGCCCATGAACGACGGGTAGCGCGGCTCGCCGATGCTTTGCACGACGCTCAACACGGCGGGCAGAGTCGCTTTCATGATCTGCCGCCCTTCTTCGAGGACTCGTTCAACGGTTACGGCGCTTCCTTCGACTTTGATACTGCCAGCCAACCCAAGCATGGGATAACCCAGAAGCCTTGCCGTCTGCGGCGGGGTCAGCCCCGCGCCGTTGTCGAGCGTCTGCCGACCGAAGAAGACCATATCCGCGCCGCCGATTTTTTGGATCGCCGCCGCCAGAACTTTCGCCGCGCCGACGGTGTCGAGGTCGTTCAACGCCGCGTCCGAGACGAGGACGGCTTCATCCGCGCCCATGGCCAGGGCGTGCTTCAGCGCCTCCTTTGCGGATTCGGGTCCAACGCACAAGGCAGTGACCGTTCCATTGTGCGCTTCCTTCTGTTGAAGCGCGCCTTCGACCGCGTACTCGTCGAACGGGTTGATGACCAGCGGCGCATCCCCCCACGAGACTTTCCCGTCTTCGGCTTTTACCTTCGCCTCCGAGTCGGGGACTTGCTTGATACATGCGATGATTTTCAAGGTGTTCCTCCGTGATGGTGTCCGTCATTGCGAGCCGCGCTCTTGTTCTTCGCTGCGAAGCAATCCCTTGAGTGAATCATGAGATTGCTTCGGGCGAAAGAGCATCGCCCTCGCAATGACGGAGAAAAATGATTACACAAAAAACTCGTCGTACAGATCCTTCCAGTTTGGGTTCTTGCTTTTGATCAAGTCCAACTTCTTCTGCCTTGAACCGCCTTTGATCTGCTTTTCGCAGGCAATGGCTTCCTCCATTGTGGCGTATTCTTCGTAGTGAACCAACTTTGTGACGTTGTAACGACTGGTAAATCCTTCCACGGTCTTTTGCTTGTGTTCAGCGACCCTTCTTAATAGGTTGCTGGTCACTCCTGTGTAGAGAACCCGGTTGTATTTATTGGTCATGATGTAGATACAGGGTCGAAGTTCCCGTTTCATTTTATTCTCTCTTTTCCGTCCTTGCGAGCCGCGCTCTTGTTCTTCGCGGCGAAGCAATCCCCTGAGTTAATCATGAGGTTGCTTCGGGCGAAAGAACGTCGCTCTCGCAATGACGGGAGAGGGTTATCCCAAATACGCCATCACGATCAACACATCCATACTCACAACAGCCACAATGCCAAATAAACTAAACGCCTTTTGCCAGAACAACCAACTCTGTTTGTCCTCCAGCCGTTTTAGGAAGAAGTTCTTGAACGGATACGGCGTCTTCTCATTGGTGAGGCTGTTGAGCAGGTCTTTGTAGTATTCCTCCGTTTTGAACCACAGTTTGTAACTGTTGGAAAGAAAGATCAGACTGAACAGGAGAAAGGCGAGGACGAAGGCGAGCGGAGGGCGTTCCATGGTCACTGTTTTGCGGGGAGGGACATGCCTAGAAAGAGCAGGTATCCCAGCCCGGCGGCGAGGGCGGCGAAATTGGCGACACCGTACAAGACGGGGGAGAGTCCGCGCAGGAGGAAGTTGACGGCGAGCAAAAGCCAGACGAGCGCATGTCCGTAGCGGATGACGACGCGGCGAAAGCCCGACTCTTGGGCGGCTTTCTTGCGGGGCCACGCAAACCAGTAGAGGATTGCAACCGCCAGCGAGACGCCCGCCCACGCAAACCAGGGCAGACCGAGGAAGCCTGCGCTCACGCCGTTTGCTCCTCTTGCGCCATTTTTGCCTGCCGGAGAATTTCTTCCATCTGGCTGAGGTGGTCGGAGGCGTGCCGCAACCCCGAAAGGAAGCGGACGACGCAGTTATACGGCTTGACCGTCGGCGCGGGCAGGTAGGTATTTTCCAAATGCGGTTTACGGGGCCACATATCGAGCGCGGCGAGGCACATGCGGCGGGAATCTTCGAGCCGCTCGCGGCAAGTTTCGATGTCCTTCACTGTCTTCCAATCCACTTCCCAGCGCGAACGTCCGTGGAATTCGACTCCGCGCGCCAGTTCGGCGGATAACGCCGCCGATTCTTCCATGGAGGCTGTCAGGTGAACGATGACATGACCGAGAGTCCAGGCGATGGATTCTTCCCCCTCGACCGCATAGGCGTCGTCTGCGGCAGGGTCAACGGGCTGAAAGGTCGCGTCGGCGTCCGTCGCTTCGCGGATCAGGCTTTGAATGTGGTCGTACATCTCGTTCAACTCGCGGGCAAGATCGTCCCTGCCAAGACCGGGGGCGAGATCGTGCAGGGTTGCCTTCTTTTCGCGGACGGGGGTGAAATCAATCATGGAGTTCGGGTCATCGAAAGTTGGATGCGCTGGTGATCTTGCCGGTTTCCACATCCAATTCGCAGAACTGACCGTCGCTGGTAAAGGTGGAAAGGCTCGCATCCTCGTTGAGTTTGACCTTGGTATAGAGCGAGTTGGGTTTGGGCTTGTCCGCTTTCCAGAGCGTCTCGCCTGTGGGAGAGAGCATGTAAATATTGGACTCAGCGGCGGGGAAGCCTTCGGGGCTTTCCATCACAACCGTCCCCTTGCGGAGTTCGATCAGTTTTTCGATCTTGGTGTGGATCGGTTTGATTTCCATGGGCATCCTCTCGTTTGTGTATTATATCGCAATCCGCGCCTCCCTACCGAGCGGTAGGGGAATTTGGCGAAAAAAAAGACCCGACGCGGCTTGCAGATGCGTCGGGTCAGAGGTTGGGGTGGTCTTCCGTCATTGCTCTTGAACTCCCATGTTGCTGAGTTCATCCTGGCTGTATTGGGCTACAAAGAGGTCCGAACCCGCCAGGGCGAGCAACAGCAGGATTACCGCTGCGGCAAAAACAAACATGGCTTAACTCCTTTCTTGTCTCATGAATAATATAACGAATTTGTTGCAGGAAGGATACTCACCTATCGGTACTGTAATGCTTTGACAATACATTTTTGCAAAGGCTGGTTGGTTGACGAAATTCCGAACGAGTTTGTTCCGACCCCAGAGGTTTCATGCCGGACTGTGAAGATGCCTGCGCTTATTGACATTCCACACGATTGGGATAAAATACAAGCCGCCAACCAAGAAAACATGCCGAAGTGGCGGAATTGGCAGACGCGCTACGTTCAGGGCGTAGTGAGCTTACGCTCATGAGGGTTCAAGTCCCTCCTTCGGCACTGGTAAGTCGGATTGACAATCCGACTTACGACAGACCAGACTCGCAGACGCGGGTCTTTTTTGATGGACGGGACCCGGCTCGGGCGGGGGAGGAGCCGGAGATTCCCCATTGGGGCGCGGATTCCGCCCGGGCTGGGTCAATCCGAAGGGTAAAAAAGGGGGGCGGGATGGTATAATTCCGCTATAAAAATACGCTTCCTTCATCTAATGCGACACGAAGTTTTTTCCCGTCTTCGTGTCTTTTTATGCCTGTTTTCCAGACTTGTAAAGGAATTTTATGACTGAAGAAACCATGATTGCTGGAAATATCGAATCGGTGGACATTGACGAGCAGATGCGCTCGGCGTACCTCGATTACGCCATGAGCGTGATCGTGGCGCGCGCCCTGCCCGACGCGCGCGACGGCATGAAGCCGGTGCATCGGCGCATTTTGTACGCGATGCACGAATTGGGACTGCGCTCGAACACGTCCTTCAAAAAATCGGCGCGCATCGTCGGCGAGGTGCTGGGAAAATATCACCCGCACGGCGACTCGGCGGTGTATGAATCGATGGCGCGCATGGCGCAGGATTTTTCGATGCGCTATCTGCTGGTGGACGGGCAGGGCAACTTTGGCTCGGTGGACGGCGACGCGCCCGCCGCGATGCGTTATACCGAAGCCCGCCTGCAAAAAATGGCGGAGGAGATGCTGGCGGACCTCGACAAGAACACGGTCAATTTCGGTCCGAACTTTGACGATTCGCTGCAAGAGCCTTTGGTTCTCCCGGCGCGACTCCCGAACCTGTTGCTCAACGGCGCGTCGGGCATTGCGGTGGGGATGGCGACCAACATCCCGCCGCAGAATTTGCGCGAACTGGCGGGCGCGATCAATCATCTGATCGAAAACTATGACCGGATCGAAGACGTGACCGTCGAAGACCTGATGAAGTTTGTGCAGGGACCGGACTTCCCGACCGGCGGCATGATCGTCGGCACGGAGGGCATAAACTCGGCGTACAGTACCGGGCGCGGGCGGATCGTGATGCGCGGTATCGCCCACATTGAGGAGGGCAAGGGCGGCAGGTATCAGATCAACATCACCGAGATTCCGTATCAGGTCAACAAATCCAGCCTGATCGAGCGCATCGCCGAACTGGTGCGCGAGGATAAGATTGACCAAATCTCCGACCTGCGCGATGAATCCGACAAGCGCGGCATGAGCATTGTGATCGAACTCAAGCGCGGCGCGCAACCCAAGAAGGTGTTGAACCAGTTATACAAGTACACGGCGTTGCAGTCCACCTTTGGGGTGCAGATGCTGGCGTTGGTCGCCGATGAAAGCGGGCGCGCCGAGCCGCGCACGTTGCCGCTTAAACGCCTGCTTCAAATTTTCATTGACCATCGCCAGACGGTCATCACCCGCCGTTCGCAATTCGATCTGGACAAAGCCAAAGCCCGCCTGCACATTTTGGACGGTTATCTGATCGCGCTCAACAATATTGACGCGATCATCAAGACCATCCGCGAGGCGGAGGACGCAGATAAAGCCAAAACAGCCTTGATGACGAAGTTCAAACTGAGCGAGTTGCAGGCGCAGGCGATTTTGGATATGCAGTTGCGCCGCCTGGCCGCGCTCGAACGCTGGAAGATCGAGGAGGAACACAAGCAGGTTTCGGAGACGATCAAATATCTCGAAGATTTGCTCGCCAACCCGAGGAAGATTCTGGCGCTGATCAAGGATGATATGACTGAAGTCGCCGAGAAATATGGAGACGACCGCCGGACGAAGATCGCCGCCGAGGCGAAGGAAAATATTCATGACGAAGACCTGGTGCCGGACGAATCGGTTCTGATCAGCCTGACCGAGCGCGGATACGTCAAGCGCGTGGCGGCGTCGGCGTTCCGTCAGCAGAGCAGGGGCGGGCGCGGGGTGAAAGGTCACGCCACAAAAGACGAGGACGAGGTGGTGATGCTTATCCCGGCTCGCAGTCTCGATACGATGCTGTTCTTCACCGATAAAGGCAAGGTATATTCCGAGAAGGTGTATCAAATCCCCGACCTGGACCGCGCCACGAAGGGAATCCCGCTGGTGAACATCCTCGCGCTGGGACCGAACGAAAAGGTCACAGCCGCCATGTCCATCCGCGAGTTTTCGCCGACGCAGTTCTGCATGATGATGACGGCGAGGGGTCGCATCAAGCGCGTTTCGATGGAGGAATTTGAATCGGTGCGCCCCTCCGGTTTGATTGCCGTCAACCTCGATGAAGGCGATACCTTGGGCTGGGCGCGGCTGACCTCCGGCAGGGATGAGATCATCATTGTCACCGAGAACGGGCAGGCATTACGCTTCGGCGAAGATAAAGTCCGCGCGATGGGGCGGGCGGCGGCGGGCGTGCAGGGAATCAAACTGAAGAAGGATGATGTCGTCACCAGCATGGACGTGGTCGAAAAGGACGCCGCGCTTCTGGTCGTGACGTCCGGCGGTTTCGGCAAGCAAACTCCCTTGAAGGAATATTCCCCGAAGGGACGCGCCACGAACGGCATTGCCACCATTGACCAGAAGGCGCTGAAGGAGATCGGCAGGATCGCCGCCGCGAGAGTGATTCAAAAAGACGACGACCTGACGATCATGACCGCCAACGGGGTGGCGATCCGCCTTAAGGTGAAGGATGTCAAGCAATCGGGACGGGCGACGAGGGGAGTCCACCTGATCAAGCCGCAGGAGGGCGACAGCGTGGCGTCCATTGCGCGCATCTCCGCCGAGGATTTGAAGAAGGCCGGGGCGCAAATGGAAGTTCAGGAAGCGGAAGCCCAGCCGAAACTGGTGTAATCAAAAACGGGCGAAGGAGTTTCTCCTTTGCCCGTTTTTATTTCCCTCGCGTAGCGGATGTTGGAGAACGTCCGCTGGGAATCTAGAAACCTATCCTCCCCGTCGCGAACAGGCAAAGAAACCCGATCACGCAGGTGGCAAGCATCAACAGAAATACGATCACGAAACGCTGGATGGATGTCATGCCCAGAAATCTTTTCGAACGCGGGCGCGACGCGGCGGTATTCGCCGCGGGCTGGTAGATCGCCTGCGATTCTTCTTCGTATTGTTTTGCGGCGTCATTTCGGAGATCGTCAAACATGGAAACCTCGGTTTTTGCGAAGTATATCACGCGGACGGGCGCAAACTCACGTCCCCGAAGCGGACGCTTACGATTTTGTCATGCTCGTCGCGCACGCGCAGGCTTCCGTCCGAATCCAATCCATCCAAAATCCCGGATATGCGCTCGTCGTCCCCCGCGCGGATTTGAACAACCTCGCCGCGAAACGCCAGCCTTTCCTGCCACGCCTCGATAAAACCGTCGCCGTCCATTTGGTTGCGCCATTTCGCCAGCGCCTCCAGCGTCAAAAAAATGAACTCCTCCCGCTTTGGCGCATGGCCGAGTTCATCCTCCAAACTTGTCGCTGGAAAGCGAAGCGATTCAACGGGCGGCAAGGATTCCCTGCTCGTGTTGATGCCCATGCCGATGACGAGAGAATCCGCCTCGCCGCCGGACCAGACGGTTTCCACGAGAATCCCCGCGACTTTTTTCCCGCCCAAAAGAATATCGTTGGGCCACTTGATTTTGGGAGACAGACCAAGCGTCAGACAGGCGTCAGAGATTGAGAGGGCCGCCAGGCCCACAGTCCGCGAGAGATGCGGGCGCATGGGCGCGGAGGGGCGCAGGATCAAACTCATCGCAATGGCGCTTCCTTTTGGGGTGAACCATTTTCTATCCAATCGCCCGCGCCCATGCGTTTGTTCATCCGCCACGACGAGCGAGAAATCCTTCGCGCCTTCGGTCGCCCACGCCAGCGCTTCGTCGTTGGTCGAGCCGACAGAGTCGAACCAGCGCAAGCCGCCGGGGTTTAGTTTTGCAAGTTGTTTTTTGAGGGTGGATTGGTTCATGAAGCAAGAGACCTGATAGATTTTTAAAACCTGTCAGGTCTTCGTTGTTACTGAACAATATCGTACGGATTGATGTTCGAACCGCCGACGCGGATCTCGAAATGCAAATGCGCGCCGAAGGAATTCCCCGTATTGCCCGAAAGACCGATGACCGCGCCCTGACCGACAGTCTGACATTGCGAAACGAGTATCGCGCTTAAGTGGGCGTAGACGGTCACATAATTATTGCCGTGGTCAATCTGCACCACGTTGCCGTAGCCGTAATTCCAGCCGCCCGCCGCCATGGTGACGACGCCCGTGCCAGCCGCGTAAACGTTCGAACCTTCGGGCGCGTCTATATCAATGCCGAGATGACCGGGACCATAGGCGTTGCCCGAAAGCGTGTGACTGTCCGCGGGCCAGCCGAAGCCGGCGCCGACCGGTCCGCCGCCGCAGACGTTCGCCGCGTTGGCGCCGCCTGTGCCGGTGTTTGCGCCGCGCGCCGCAGTCGCCAGGTCCGCCGCCCAGTTGCGCAGTTCGCGCGAACCGCCGGGGATGAATACAGTCGCGCCGGGTTCGATCTTCGGGTCGGTCAAATCAATTTCATTGCCGGGGAAGTTGACGATGTCATCCGGCTCGGCAAAATATTTCTTCGCAATCGCCTCGAACGTGTCGCCGTCCTTCCATTGATAGTACAAACCGTCTTCGGGCGGGATCTGTAATTCCATGCCGGGGCGCAGGCTGTGCGGGTTGTCGTCCAGTTGTTCGTTGACGTACAGGATGGTCTCGGATTTTATCTTGTACAGTTCCGCGATGCGATACATCGAGTCGCCGCGCGCCACGCGATAAAGTTCCGGTTTGTAACGCGGACGTTGGGGGATGTTGGTCTTGACCTGCAATTTGCGGAAGATGGAAGGAAGGACTCCGCCTCCCTCCGCGCCCGCGCCGGGTTGCGGGACTTGGGGCGTTCCCCCCGCTGACGCTTCTTCTGTCGCCGCCGGGACGTTGACAATGACGGGCGGAAGCGTACTCTTATAGTACAACGTTCCCCCAAGCAATGCGACCACCAGCGCGGCCGTCGCCGACCAACTCACGACGGTGAATCGATCCGGCGATTTCTTTTCCTTGCGCGGAGTCGTGGCCGGTTCGTTTATTGCGGAAACGGGCTGGGGCTGTTCTTCCTGTGCCTCTGCCTGTTTCTTCTTCGCGGGGAGGAGCGATTTAATTCTTTCGAGGAGGTTCATTATTGACATTAAAACGCAGGTCACGCTTTCAGCGTGACAGTCACGCATCCTTGGTCAGATTTTCCAGAAATTCGATATTGTTCTTCGATCTTTCGAGGCGCGTCAAAATGGCTTCGGTGGCGACGGACGGGTCCATGCCCGCGCCGGAGGGCTGCGGCGAGGTCATTTGCACGAACATGCGGCGCAATAACCAGACGCGCTGGAGCAGGTCGGGACCGAGGAGTAAGTCTTCGCGGCGGGTGGATGAGCGTTCGATGTCCACCGCCGGGAAGGTGCGGCGTTCCTGCAATTTGCGCGAGAGGTGCAGTTCCATGTTGCCGGTGCCTTTGAATTCTTCGTAGACCACGTCGTCGAGGCGGGAGCCGGTGTCCACCAGGCAGGTGGCGATGATGGTCAGCGACCCGCCTTCCTCCACGTTGCGAGCCGCGCCGAAGAATCGCTTGGGCGGGTAGAGCGCGGAGGGATCCATGCCGCCGGAGAGCGTGCGCCCGGAAGGATTGACGACCAGGTTGTATGCGCGGGCGAGGCGGGTGATCGAATCCATCAAAATGACGACATGACGCCCGATCTCCACCAATCTCTTGGCGCGATCCAAGGCCAGTTCCGCCGTGCGGACGTGCGATGTGACCGGTTCATCGAAGGTCGAGGCGACCACTTCGGCGTCCACCGAGCGATCCATGTCGGTCACTTCTTCGGGGCGTTCGCCGATCAGGGCAATGATGAGGTGAACGTCGGGATATTTGGTTGAAATGGAGTTTGCGATCTGTTTGAGGATGGTGGTCTTCCCCGTCTTGGGCGGCGAGACGATCAGCCCGCGCTGTCCGCGCCCGATGGGGGCGATCAGGTTGATCAGGCGTGGGGCGAGGGTCTTTCCGTCAGTTTCAAGGTCAAAGCGTTTATCCGGAAATATGGGGGTGAGGCTTTCGAATACTGTCCTTCGAGAGGCTTCTTCCGGTTCCAGCCCGTTGATGGATTCGACTTTCAGTAAGCCGAAGTGTCTTTCGCTTTCGCGCGGCGGGCGCACCTGCCCGATGACGAGGTCCCCGGCACGGAGGTCGTACCGGCGTAATTGTGCCTGCGAGACGTACACGTCCTGGTCGCTGATGCGGTAGTTGGTCGCCCGCAGAAAGCCAATTCCTTCGCTCATAATCTCGAGGATGCCGCCGCGCAGTTCGATGCCCTCTTTCTGCGCCTCCGCCTCGCGGATCATCATGGCGAGGGTCTCTTTTTTCAGGCGGTTGGCGTTCTGGATGTTGAGTCCCTTCGCCATGGCGCGCAGTTTTGAGAGGGGTTCGTTCTCAAGTTCGAGTATTTTCATGTTGTTCTCTTTTATATGAAATGGAATGCGAAAAGACCAGTCCCCGCTTTGGGCTGGTATGTTTCCTTAGGAGGTTGCCTGTGTGGATGGGGTTTCGATCAAAATGATTTATTCAGGGACGCGGGCGCAATGGTTTGGAAACTTCAGTTTGGAATTTGATGATAAAGCGTCCGGGGAGTTGGCGGAATTATAGCGCCGCCGCTCATTGCGCGCAAGCGGGCGAATCTTAACGTTTGCGCTCCGGGCGGATGATATAATCCGCCAAATTCAACTCAGAGGTAATTATGATTGACCCCGTGATCTTCAGTTTCAAATTGTTCAACCTTCAGGTGGAACTCACCTGGTACGGATTGATTGTGATGTCCAGTGTTCTTATCGGCGGCTGGCTGGCGGAGAAGGAAGTGCGCCGCCGCGGCGAGAACGGCGAAGCGCTCATTGATGCGATGGTCTGGGCGGTGGTCGCCGGAATCGTCGGCGCGCGGCTGTGGTATGTGGTCAACGCCATCATCGGCGGCAACCGCTCCTACATCGAAGACCCCATGTCCATCATCCGCCCGCCGATCGCGGGCTTGCACATCTTCGGCGGCTTGCTTTTCGGCGCGATCGTGTTGATCTCTTATCTAAAGAAAAACGGATACGACGCCTGGCTTTTCCTCGATTCCGTCGCGCCGGTGGCTTTGGTCGGGCAGGCGATCGGTCGTTTGGGCAATTTCATCAACCAGGAACTTTACGGTCCGCCGACGAATCTTCCCTGGGGCATTTCCATCCCTGCGGATCACCGCCTGCTCGAATTTGCGGATTTGTCGAAATATCCGGTCGAGACCACGCGCTTTCATCCCACTTTCGCCTACGAGATGATCCTGAACGTTTTGGCGTATCTTTTCATCCTTTGGTATTCGCGCCGAAAGGAAGAGGAGCTCAAACCCGGCGCGGTCTTCAGCCTGTGGCTGGTCTTCGCCGGTTTCAACCGCGCCTTCATCGAATTCTTCCGCCCCGACCAGCCCAAACTCGGCGAGACGTTTATCTCCACTTCGATGCTGGTCGCTTTTTTGATGGGCGTGACGGGCGTGATCATGTTCCTCGCGCGGAACGGAAAACTGCGTCTTGCCTTTGCCGAAAATTGGGAGAATGAATACTTCATTAAGAAAGTGGAGAAAAAATCCGCGCCCCGCCGCTCGACCCGGCATTTTTCCGCCGCCCCTGAGATTTCCGACGCCGAGGATGAGGTTGAAGAAACCCCGGTCGTAAAGAAGAAACCCGCCTCCCGCGCCAAGCCCGCGGCGAAGAAGACGACCGCCAAACGGAAATAGAAATCGTCGCAGCGCCTTGTCGAAAGAATGAAGAAACCTTCCCGCTGAGTTTTTGACGGGAGGGTTTATAATTTGGGCGGAATTGGGAATTCATCCTTCATCCTTATGACCCACCCGCTCAAAGTCTTCCTCTGCCATGCCCACAGCGACAAAGACACTGTCAAGGCTCTTTATGCGCGCCTCAAACGCGAGGGCGTGGACGTGTGGCTGGACAAGGAAAAACTCCTGCCCGGCGCGGATTGGGAATTTGAAATTCGCAAAGCGGTGCGCGAGAGCGATGTTGTCATTGTCTGCCTTTCAAAGCAATTTAATCAGGCGGGTTTTCGCCAGAAGGAAGTGCGGATCGCCCTGGAGGAAGCGGACAACAAGCCCCCCGGCGAGATTTTCATCATCCCCGCCCGGCTGGAGGAGTGCGACAACCTCCCAACCCTGACCAAATGGCATTGGGTTGACCTGTTCGAGAACGACGGATTCCAGCGTTTGATCCTCGCCCTGCGCCTCCGCGCGGAAAAGATCGGCGCGTCCCTGCGCCAGCGCGGAGCGACACAATCGCGCCAGAAAAAAGATGCGGAACAACGGGAAGCGGAGGAAACCGCAAAACGCGAAGCCGCCGAAAAGGCCGAGCGCGAACGCCTTGCCCGCGCAGCGGAGGAAAACACAAAACGCGAAAATGCGGAGCGTGAAGCCGCTGAGAAAGCCGAGCGCGAACGCCTTGCCCGCGATGCCGCTGAAAACACAAAACGCGAAAACGCGAAACGCGATGCCGCCAAAAAAGCGGAGCGCGAACGGGCAGAACGGGAGAAGGCGAAACGCGAACTTGCGCCTAAATTTAAGCCGCTTGGCTGGGCGGGCGTTGCGGGAATCGCTTTCGTCTGCCTGCTCCTTGCCTTCTTGGGCGGAAATTACCTGCTCAAAAATTTACCTTCTTCGACTACAGAGGCGCCGCGGACGATGACCGCCGCGCCTTCAAAAACAAAGACTCCCGCGCCGACGAAGACCTTCACCCCCAAACCGCCCACCTTTACCCCCACCCCCGGCATTGGCTCGACCATGATCTCGGAAAAAGATGGCATGATTTTGGTCTATGTCCCCGCGGGCGAATTTACCATGGGAAGCGATACAGGTTCGTCGGACGAACAACCCGTTCATCAAGTTGACCTGGACGCCTTCTGGATCGACCAGACCGAAGTAACCAATGCCATGTATGCCAAATGTGTGGAAGGTGGCGAATGCACGCCGCTCTCATCAACAAGGTCGTACACCCATAATCCTTATTATGGAAACTCGGAGTTTGATAATTATCCAGTGATCTATGTGAATTGGGATCAAGCGAATAAATATTGCTCCTGGGCAGGGCGCAGATTGCCCACCGAAGCCGAATGGGAAAAAGCCGCGCGTGGAACGGACGGAAGGACATACCCGTGGGGAGAAGATATAAGTTGTGGTTACGCCAATTATGGCGGTTGCGTGGGCGATACAACCGCGGCAGGCAGTTACCCGACTGGCGCAAGCATTTACGGCGCATTGGACATGGCAGGCAACGTCTGGGAATGGGTGAGCAGTTTATATCAACCTTACCCTTATGACGCAAATGATGGGCGCGAGGACCTTTCCGCCAGCGGCTCAAGAGCGCTGCGGGGCGGCTCGTGGAGCATCAACGATAACTACGTCCGTTCAGCCGACCGCGACGGGAACGATCCAGCGAATTCCAGCAGCCACGTCGGTTTTCGTTGCTCCCTCTCACATCCATAGTCCTGCGACCGAAGGGAGTGCTGTTTTCTGTTATTCTGAAAAACTGAAGCGGGGGGTCTGGGGGGCGTAGCCCCCCAGCGGTTT
>WBZR01001069.1_pt1 | contig 37310 bp, 33 predicted proteins | sample 5204231 | NCBI WGS metagenome assembly WBZR01 (sample SAMN12412403, study PRJNA552823) | activated sludge metagenome | isolation source: activated sludge from anammox sidestream of wastewater treatment plant... | place: USA: Virginia | collected 2017-08 | reverse complement strand
GTCCTACGCACCCGCGCGGTACTGCCACTCCGCCCGCTCTGCTCTGGCAGGTACCGAGGGGCGGATTAATCAGCGAATCCGTAGATACCGAGGATGAGGGCAAGGCGCAGGGTAGCGCGCTGTTCTGCCGAGAGATTGCCGGTGCCCGAGACGATACCAGCGTGATCGCCGCGCTGGCGCAGGATCTCGCGGGCATGGCCAGCATGGGACGAGGGGGTAAAGACCGCCCAGGTATCCCGCTGGAAAACGTGCGGGTAGCCGGAGGGGAGTTGCTGCCCGCCCATCGTGCGGGCGGGGATACCGGCGGCCGAAAGCCCGCCGGCAACGATCTCCGCCGGGGCCTCACCATCGCCCTGCCAGACGGCTTCCCATCCAGAAGAGGGCTGATGCGGCGGGGCCGGGGGGTTCGGGTGCTTTCGCCGGGGTTTCGACATCGGTCACCTCGTGCTGGCCGGGAACGGTGGACATCGCCCGGCACGCGTACACCGTACTGCCAGGATGTTCATCGCAAACCCATCGATACGGACTGGATGGCGCGGAGAATCACCGTCAGGGGGCGGCGTGGAATAGATATTACACAGGCCGTTGTGATCACCTGTGTGGCAGAGAGGGTGCGGGTTCGTGGCCGGTGATGGTGGCCGCGGTTGTGAACCCGGGCTCTCCATCAGAGAAGGAAGTAGAGGACGGCGATGCCGGCGGGCACGACGAACCAGAGGAGCGCGGTGAAGATGACGGCGAAGGTGGCGAGTTGAACGGCGTCGTCTTCGGGCGGGTCGCCGACGTGGCCGATGGTCTCCCAGAGGGCGGCGAGCGGTTGCTGCATAATGAGGCGCGAGCGGCGGTGAGCGATTGAGGCGCCCTGGAGAACGATCGATGAGAGGGCGAGGGAAAGGACAAAGAGCAGGGCGAGCCCGCCGATGATGAGTGGCTTGGTGAACGGGACCGCGCCGAGTGACTTACCGGCGGAAGCAAGGACGGGGACGAGGATGCCACCGAAAACGAAGGCGAGAGGTCCGAAGCCACCCCCGCCATAGCCGGGCGCGATCCGATCCATGTCGGCCCGGGATCGTGCGAGCAGGTAGCGAGAAGGGTCGCGAGGCGGGGCCTGGGCCTCGCGGCGGGTGTAGATACGCTTCATCGTGTTGGCCACATCCTGGGCGTACGACTTGACGATGTACCGGGCAACGTATTCGACAACGAACTCGACGACGACGGAGAGGGGGCCAAGGTTCGGCACCCTGGGATTGCGGGAGCCTTCACGATCGAGGACTTCGAGAGCACGGATGACGATGCGATGGGCCTCGGGGAAACGTTCGGGGCTGGCGAGGGAATCGGTGACGGCGAGTTCGACGGCAATCCTGGCTTCCATGGAAGCGTCGTCGCCGAAGCGGGCGAGGGCCGCCTCGGCGGCCTCTTCGGCATCTCCGGCCAGGAGGCGCCGTGTACGATCGAGCTGGTCGGTGAGCTGGTCGAGGATCGGCGTTTCGCGGATAAGGCGGTTGGGGTCGAGCCTATCGACGATGCGGCCGGCCGGGGTGGTAGCACGCGCCTCACCGGTGCCGGTGAGGTTCTGTTGGCCACGAGGGGAACCGGAAGGATCGCTCGGGTCAGTCACGCGCGCATTGTGGATTGAAGGCTGGAGATAGTCGATCGGGCGGGCTATGCGTGCTGCGCCGAACCGGGTAGTGTGCCCCGGATCCTGGAGTTTCTGTGTAGGGAAAGGGGCAGTTCGATGCTGTACGTCGGGCAGTTCAAGATGGATCGGACAAGAGATCTCGAGTTCTGGGCCGTACTCTGGCAGGGGCGGCAGGTTCCGGCTGATCTCAGGCTGATTGGCGCCTATAACCTGCTCTCCGATTTGCGAATCATCGTGTTCGAGGCGGAGTCGATCGCCGCTCTCCGCTGGCTGGACCGGCTCAATTTCGCCGGCCATTTCGAGTGCCAGCCTGCGTTGGACCAGACCGATGGGTACCGGGCCGCGATTGGCCGCGACATCGCCGGTTTCGAACACTTCCTGCGGGAGCGACACACCCCGGAGGCTATCATCGAGCGAGAGAGCAGCTTTCGCGCGCGGGCCATTGATACGCCGAACATCTGGGCAGCGCTCCTCCTGGGTGAACAGCAGAGGGGGGTTCTCCAAGTCGAGGACGGCGGTGCCAGGCGGGATCCCTGATGCACCCAGGGAGCAGCCCAAACCTAGCGAACGATTCTCGCCAGGAAGTCGCGTATGGCCTGTTCGTAGCCGGATTGGTCGGTGTTCCAGGCACGGACGTGGCCGGCGCCGGGGACACGGACGTAGGTGATCAGTTCGGGGATAGCGCCGGCAAGGGCGTCTGAGGTTTCGACCGGGACGATGGTGTCTTCATCGCCGTGGAAGAGGAGGATGGGAGCACGAAGATGACCGGTTTCGGCCAGGTAATCGAGTTCGGACCAGCGGAGGTTGAAGAGACGGCCAGAGACGCGGTTGGAGATGGCGAGGAATTTCACCGGTACACCGCTGTTCCCGGCCCCGTAGGCAACTGTTCTTTCGAAGTGGAGCATTGGCGCATCGAGGACGAGCCCGCGAACGTGCTCGGCGAGCGGTGAGCGGCGCATGAAGCTCATGCTGATGCCGCCGCCCATGCTGTAGCCGAAGATGACGACGCCGTTGGCGCCATGCTGGATGGCGTAAGAGACGGCTGCTTCGAGATCCTCCCACTCCCGGGCACCGTAGTGGTACCGGCCAGAGGGATCCAAGCCTGCCTCGGGGTCATTGCGGTAGGTAATAACCAGGCATGGGACCCCGGACCCGTGGACGGCAGGAAGGACGCGGAGCGCCTCGCGGCGGCCGGCGCCTTTGCCGTGCACGAAGATCGCCCAGGTGGCGAGAGGGGCGCCGAGTTGCCAGGCGGGGTAGCTGCCAAGGGGAGCCGGGATGAGCACCTCTTCGAACTCGATGCCGTGTGCCTCGGCAGGGTCGGCCGGGTGGGCGAAGCTGTCGAGGCGGACACGGTCGCCCGGACGGATAACACGCTGGACCGGGATGAACTCGCGGACGGCGCTGCCGTCGGGCCGGACTTCAATGACCGGGCCCACACGATCGTAGCCTGTGTCGCTCTCGATTCCCCATATACCGGGAACGGCGGGGTCGATGCGGGCCCGGCGGCTGCCCGGGCGAAGGACGATGCGGCCATCGCCCATCTCGGCGACGAGGAGATCGCGGAGGTCCGGCTCGTGGTCGGGGCGGGGATCGAGGGCATGGATCCGCAATGCCCGCGCAAGGAGGAGAGAGAGGCCCAGGACGACTCCGCCGATGGTGGTGAGTACCACCACCAGGTACCAGGCGAGCCTCCGCATCAGGCGGTTACGGCTGGCTGGCGGGGAGCGCCGATAACCCCCTCCGCCGCGAGTTGGTCCAATGCGGCGGGAGCGATGCCAAGGTCGGCGGCAAGAACTTCGGCGGTGTGCTGGCCGAGAAGCGGGGCCGGTGTCATCTCGACCTCGCTCTCGCCAAGGTGGATGGGTGGGCCCAGCATCTCCCATTCGCCACGGACGGGATGGTTGATGGTGCGGATCATGTTACGGGCACGAAGGTGGGGATCATTGAGAACGTCTTCGGTGTCGAAGACGGCGGAACAGGGTACGCCACCCTCGGCGAGGAGTTCCATCGCTTCCCATTTCGTGCGTTGCATCGTCCATTCGGAGATGGCCTGGACGATCTCGTTGCTGTGAGATGCACGGCCCATGAGGGTGGAGAAGCGATCGTCGGCCTGCATCTCGGGGCGGTCGATAGCGATGGTGAGGCTGTCCCACATCCGCTGGGTAACGATGTGGATGTAGACGTAATCGTTCGGCCCGCCGGGGGCGCAGGGGTAGAGGCCGGTGGCAGGCATACCGGAAGCCCCCGAGCCCTTGCGCGCAACCACGCCGGGCCAGCGTTCGCGCGTGGACATCGGCATACGCATGTAGTTCGCGACGGTCTCCTGCATCGCGATTTCGACCATCTGCCCCCGGCCGGTACGATCGCGCTGGTAGAGAGCGGCGAGGATGCCCATCGCAAGGTGCATGCCGGAACCGGTGTCGGCGACCGTGGCGCCCGGCTTGATGGGCGGGCCACCGGGCTCGCCGGTGACACTGAAGGCACCGCCCGCTGCCTGGGCCACCCAGTCGAAGCACTTGTACTCCGAGCGAGGCCCGCTGGAACCAAAGCCCTTGATAGTGCCATAGATGACCCGGGGGTTGGCAGCGCTCAGGACATCGTAGCCAAGGCCCAGCTTCTCCATGGTACCGAGGGTGAAGTTCTCGGTGACGACATCGAACCCGGGGAGGAGCTGGAGGAAGAGGTCACGGCCACGTGGATCGGCGAGGTTGATGGCCACGCTTCGCTTGTTGTGATTGAAGGACAGGAAGTAGAGCGAGTCCTTGCCCTCGCCATCGGTGAGGCGGCCGGGGTCGCCTTTGCCGGGCTGCTCAACCTTGACAACGTCGGCACCGAACCAGGCGAGGTACTGGGTGCAACTCGTTCCGGCCTCGTACTGGGTGAGATCGAGGACACGGACACCATCGAGAGCGGGCATGGCTGGGATTCCCTCCGCGCGTACTGGCGGTAGTGTACGCGCTCGAACGCGGCTCGGGGGCTCATCCCAGGAGGCTAACGGGGTGGCGAACCCCGAACTGCACAGCGGTCCGGTTTATAGTCGTAGATGCGTATGGACGACGAGATCGGGATGTATTTCCGGGTGACGTGCGAGGCGCTGGCACAGGTGGTGGCGTGCCTGCGCGGGCTCGATGACGTGGCGTGCCGGCAAAGGCCCGTAGAGGGCGGGAACTCGTTGCTCGTGATCGCAAAGCATGTCCTGGCGAATGCAGAGCGGAACGTGTTGCACACGTTCGCCGGGCAGCCGTATAGCTGGCAACGAGAGGAGGAGTTCCGCCTGGACCAGGAAACGGCAGATGGTGTCCGTTCGGCCCATGAAACACTCGTGACCCGGATGCGCGCGGCGCTCGAGGCGCTGCCGGGGTCGGCACTCGATATGACCGTCGTCCATCCACGGCTGGGCCCGGTGCCAGGGAGGCGGGTGCTCCTGCAGGCTGCAATTCACGCGGCCGAACATGAAGGGGAGGCGAAACTCACGCGTGCGCTGGTGCGCGCCAGTACCGGTTGACCGGTGATCAGCGCCAGGCGGGGGTCAGCGGCCGCCGTAACCACCTATTTCCAGGTGTCACGCCAGGTTGGGTATTTCGGGAGCCAGCCGGCTCGCCTGGCCTTCGCGTTCGAGGCGCCACGTTCCCAGGGGTTGGAGCCGGTGACGAGTTCGGGCGGCGGGGCGCCTACCCAGGCGGCGAAGGCGGGCATCCATTCCTTCGCACTGGCCGGCTCATCATCGACGATGTTGTAGATACCAGAGGGCCACGCAAGGGCAGCGGCGGCGGCACGACCGGCATCTTCGACATGCAGGAAGGAGGTCACCGCGTCGTTGGCGGTGAGCTTGCCTTCGCGAGCTCGTTGGGCGCGAGGGCTGTCCTTTTCGAGTGCCGTGCCGGGGCCATAGAGTGAGCCGTAGCGCTGGACAATCCACTCGGGGAGATCGCGGACTGCGGTTTCGAGGGCCTGGACACCCTGGATCGTGGTGAGGCGCGGCCCGGTCGCGTTGAGGTCGAGAGGATCCTCTTCGGTAGAGAGGCCCTCGCCGGCGACACAAACCCAGGAGATGGACTGGGCGATGACACGGCGGGCGCCGGCGGCGATAGCGGCATCGACGAGGTTCCGGGTTCCCTCGACGCGCACGCGGGTATTGGCTGCGAGATCGAAGGTTGCCAGGTCGGTGAGCTGGTGGATGACGACCTCGGGCTGAAACTCAGCGAGGGTGTTGTTGAGGTTGTCGCGGTCGTACACGTCGATGACGAGTGGGCGCGCCCCGGTCCGTGCGATGAGATCGGTCCGTGCCTGCGAGCGGGTGGTGCCCATCACATCGTGGCCTGCGGATGCGAGGAGGGGGAGGAGTTGGCGGCCGATAACGCCGGCGGCCCCGGCAACGAAGATACGCATGTCTACCAGCGTAGAGCGTTCTGGAGCGGTTTGCGCCTTTCTCCCTCAGAGGGCCGAGGTCCCATGCCGATTATGCAGAGTGGGAGTACGCTGGATTCATGCCCTCGATCGATATCGAAGCATTGGTGCACGCGGTTGGCTATCCGGGGCTCTTCGCGATGATCTTCGCGGAGACGGGGCTCCTGGTCGGCATTTTTCTGCCGGGGGACACACTGCTGATCACGGCGGGGCTGGTCGCCCAACGCGGGACGCTCTCGCTCTGGTGGTTGCTGCCCCTGCTCATCCTGGCGGCGATCCTCGGCGATGCGACCGGGTATGTGATCGGACGACGGGCCGGGCCGCTGCTTTTCCGCAAGGAAGAGGGGCGGATCTTCAAACGCGTACATCTCCTCAAGGCGGAGCGGTTCTATGAGAGGCATGGCGGGAAGACGATTGTGGCCGCGCGGTTCATCGGCTTCCTGCGCACGTTCGCACCAATGGTGGCGGGGGCAGCAAGGATGCCCCAGCGGCGCTTCCTGGCGTTCAACATCACCGGTGGGGCGCTCTGGGTGCTATCGCTGACGGGTGCGGGGTATGCACTCGGTGGCGTGGTAGGGAACCTGGAGAAGGCGCTGCTCGTGCTATTCGTGTGCGCGGGCATCGTCTCATTCGGGCCGGCGACGTGGCGGCTCGTGCGGCTGCGGCGCACGGCCTGAGTTACGAGCGGCCGTGGCTGACTCGCAACTCGCATTCCCAGGCTGGCAACGGTTCAGGCGAGGCAGCGGAGCGGCTTGTTACCATTGAAGATGTACATCTCACGGAACATGCGTGCGACATCGAGCGGGGCGCCCCAGCGTTCGCCACGGGCCTCGCTGTAGGCACGGTGAAGGTTGGGGACGAGGCGCTCGGCATCGTGGAGGGCCTTGAAGCGGCCAAGGTCGAGTTCGCGAGCAAGCTCGAGGGGCTCGATACCGGCCTCCATGCCCTTTTTCGCTGACACACGGACGAACTGCAGGTAGGCGCGTACTTCATCGATAACCTCGGGGCCGCAGACCTCGCCATGGCCAGGGATGATGGTCTCGGCGCCAAGGGCTTCGATACGGCCAAGCGCTTCGAGCCAGCCAGCAACTGAGCCACCAAGGGCGAATGGCGTCCCACCGTTGAAGATGACATCGCCCGTGAAGAGGAGCTTGCGCCCGGGGATCCAGGCGACGACATCGTTCGTGGTGTGGGCGGGGCCGACAAAGATGAGCTGGATCTCGAGGTCGTCGACGTAGAGGCTGAGGCGTTCTTCGAAGGTGATGGTTGGCGGCGTGACCGGGCAGTCGCCGAAATCGATCATCGGGAAGAGGGCGTAGCCGGCGTGGCCCGCAGCGATGATCTCCTGGCGGCACTTTTCACTCGAAACGATTGCCGTCTCGGGGGCGAAAACGAAGTTGCCGTGGGTGTGGTCGCCGTGGGAATGGGTGTTGACGAGCGTGGAGATCGGCTTCGAAGTGACTTTGCGGACGGCGGCGTGGAAAGCGCGGGCGCGGGCTTCGGTGCCGGTGGAATCGATGACGGTTGCGTTTTGCGAGCCTTCAACCATGCCGGCGTTATTGAGGAACCAGCTCCCATCGAGCTGGATATAGGCAAAGATGCCGGGGCTCACCTCCTCGATACGAGGCGGGGGAATCTCAGCGTGGACGGGGACGTGGGAACTGCTCATCAGACTCTCCTGTTTGAACCACGATGACACGAGGGCGTCCCGGAGATCAGCAATCAGCGTGAAAACGCCATTCCCTGATCTGCGGGGTCCCGATCACTTGAAGTGGGGGATGACGGTTTCGGCGAAGAGGGCGGCAGGTTCGCGCGTATCGCGGCCGAAGAACTCGATGACGAACATCGTGCAGCCGAGGTCGATGTGCTTTTGGATCTGCGAACGAACGGTCTCGGGGCTACCAGCGATGGCAAGCGGGCCCGTGGGATCGCCCATGTGCCCGCCGAAGATCTTCTTCGCGGTCTCAATCATCGGGCCGGCGCTGGCTTCATCGGGGACGATGGTGACCAGGCACTGCTGGCTAACGGTGATCTCCTCGAAGGGGCGGCCGATAGCCGAGGCGTGGTCCTTCAGGATCTCGATCTTGCGCGGCAGGGAAGCCTGGTGGACGGCCATGTTGTTCCAGATGGCCGCCTCCCGGGCGGCAAGCCGGAGGGTGACCTTCTCGCCGGCGCCACCGATGAGGATGGGCGGTGTGCGGACGGGTTTCGGTTCGCACACGAGGTTGGTGGCCTGAACGAACGTGCCTTCCATGGTGACGGAGGGTTCGGACCACATACGCTTGAGCAGGGTAACGGTCTCGCTGAGCTGCTTCAGGCGCCCGCCGGTGGGGAGGAAGGCGACTCCGAAGTCGGTGAACTCACGTGGCATCCAGCCGGCGCCGAGGCCCGGGATGACGCGGCCACCGGCGATGTTATCGATGGTGGCGATGACCTTGCCGAGCTGGGCGGGATTGCGCATGCCAGCGGGGGTGACGAGGGTTCCGAGCTCGGTCTTCGTGGTAACCGCAGCGAGGGCAGCGATGAGCGACCAGGCTTCGAGGATGGGGATCTGGGGGGATTGGGGGCCGTAGAGGTGGTCGCAGACCCAGAGCGAGTCGTAGCCCATCGCTTCGAAGTCGAGGGCGGCAGCGCGGCATTCCTCCCATGTGCGCTTGATCTGGGGGACGGTGACGCCGAAGTGGATGTTGGGCATGGGGGCCTCGCTGGATGGTGTGGGCGAAAGGATAGCCGATACGGGGGCGCGGTTCGTCGCGTTGTTCGTGACAGGGCATTACACTTCCTCGCGCAGGGGACCGCTACCGGCCCCGAAGCACGGTTTGGCGGTTCGGCGTCATGCTCCTTGCCCTGGATATCGGGAACACTTCCATCCATATCGGCCTCTTCGACGGCGAGACGCTCGCTGCGACCTACCGTATCGGCGTCGAGCAGGAGAAGCTGCCTGATGAGTACGGTGTGCTCATGCTGTCGCTGCTGGCGACCGGGAACACGACCCCGAAGGACGTGACGGCGTGCATCATCGGCTGCGATGTGCCGCCGCTCATCCCGACGTTCGAGACGGTCTGCCGCAAGTACTTCGGGATCGAACCGCTCCTCGTGGGCCACGGGCTGCGAACGGGTGTGCGGATTCTCTACGACAACCCGAAGCAGCTCGGCGCGGACCGGATCATCGACGCGGTGGCGGCGATCAAGCAGTACGGGGCGCCCGTGATCGTGGTGGATTTCGGGACGGCGACGGTATTCGATGCGGTGAACGAACAGGGCGACTACCTGGGCGGCGCCATCGCGCCAGGCATCGGGATTGCAAGCGAGGCACTTTTCAGCCGGGCAGCGATGCTCTACCGGGTGCAACTCGAGCGCCCGCCAGTGTCCATCGGCAAGAACACGATCCACGCGATGCAATCGGGGATCCTGTTCGGATACGTTGGCCTCGTCGAGGGGCTGGTCGCGCGGTTCAAGGCAGAGCTCACGGGTGACGTGAAAGTCGTTGCAACGGGCGGGTTGGCGACAACGATTGCCAATGAGACGACCTGCATCGACGTGGTGGATTCGAACCTTACGCTTACGGGGTTGCGGCTCATTTACGAACTCAACTCGTGAGAATTCACGATTCACGATTCACGATTCACGATTGAGGTCGTCAAGTGGACCAGGAGCCCAAGCAGCAGTCATCGCCGAACCCGGATCTACCCTTGTCGGGGAAGCGGATCGCGCTCGGGGTGACAGGGTCGATCGCGGCCTTCAAGGCGGCGGATCTGTGCTCGAAGCTGCGACAGGCCGGGGCGGATGTGGAAGTGGTGATGACCCCGGCAGCGACGCAGTTCGTGACCCCGCTGACGTTCCAATCGCTGAGCGGGCGCGACGTGGTCGTGGATATGTTCACCGCCCGCGAGCCGGAGGCGCACGTCGAGGTGGCGCGGCGGGCGGACGCGCTCGTGATCGCGCCGGCGACGGCCGATTGCATCGCGAACCTGGCGAGCGGGCGTACGCCGGACATGGTGACGCTCACGGCGCTGGCGACAGTTGCACCCGTTCTCGTGGCGCCCGCGATGGATTCCCAGATGTGGGCACACGCGGCAACGCAGGCGAACTGCGAGGCGTTACGCTCCCGGGGTGTCGCGTTCGTTGGCCCGAAGGAGGGCCGGCTTGCAACCGGCCGCATGGGTTCTGGCCGGATGGTGGAACCGGCAGAGATCGTGGCGGCACTCCGGCAGGTGCTCGGGAGGCGAAGCGGCGACCTCGCCGGGCGGAAGATCGTCGTGAGCGCCGGGCCGACGCAGGAGCCCATCGATCCCGTGCGTTATGTCGGCAACAGGTCCACCGGGAAGATGGGATTCGCCATTGCCGAGGCGGCACGCGACCGGGGAGCCGAGGTGACCGTCATCGCCGGGCCGATTGCCCTGGAGACGCCATACGGTATCAAGCGGGCCGACGTACAGAGCGTGGCGGAGATGCTCGCCGCATTGCAGGAGGCGACGCGCGACTCGGATGCGATCATCATGTCGGCGGCGCCGGCGGATTTCCGGCCGGAGACTGCAGCGGACCACAAGATCAAGAAGACGGGGAGCGACGACGAGTTCACGCTGAGGCTGGTGCAGAACCCGGACATCCTGGCGACGCTCCCAGGCGGGGGCGTGCGCGTGGGTTTCGCGGCCGAGACGCAGAACCTGGCGGAATACGCAAAGAAGAAGCTGGTGTCGAAGCGGCTGCACTTCATCGTTGCGAACGACGTGACGGCAGCGGGATCAGGATTCGGGACGGAAACAAACGAGGTCATGATCTTCCACGACGACGGGCGAGTGGAGGAGTTCCCGCTGCAGAGCAAGTACGCGGTGGGATGGGCGATATTGGACCGGGTGGCCGAGCGCCTCATTCGCGATTCACAATTCGTGATTCACAATTCATGATTCACGATTCATAAGTCACGATTCACGATTCAGGATGCACGATTCCCGCAATGTCTTTACGAGGACGATCTCGAGTGTGCACTCGCGGCGGATTCTCGATTCGGGGTCCGGACTGGGCTCGAGGGCGTCGAATGCGCGGCCCGGTTCATCCGACTTGGCCGTGACAGGGAATTGTGAATCGTGAATCGTGAATTCAGCGGAGGGCTTCGGCGGGGATGGGCTTCCAGTCGAGTACTTCGTCGAGCCAGCGGACACCAGCGGTGCCCCAATCGAGGGGGTCGCCGCCATCGAGGTTGCGGCGGCGGTACTCGGTCGCGATGAGGAGCTTGCGGTAGCCCTCGCCCGCCTTGGCCTGGGCGTCGGCGTCGAGCATGAGGAGAATGGCGCAGGCGACGGCGGCCATGCGGTCGGCCATCCGTGTCATCTTCGGTTCTCGCTCTTCGGACGGAAGCGGGAGGAGTTGCTCGAGGCGGGACTTCGTGGCGGCAAGGGCGTCGCGAAGGGGCGCAGCCTCGCGGCGGACATCGGGGTCACGGAGGGCGTCGAGCTTCGTTGCAAGGTCGCCGAAGAGGGCTTCGTGGGCGCGACCCTTGGTTGCGGCACGGGCGATGTCGAGGGCGACGACGTTTTCGGCTCCCTCCCAGATGCTGCCGAGGAAGGAGTCGCGGACGAGGCGGGCGTTGACCCATTCCTCGATGTAGCCGTTGCCGCCCCGGATATTCATCGAGAGGCCGCTGGTACTCCTGGCCTGCTTGCAGACGGCGTACTTGATGAGGGGCGTGGTGATGCGAATGACCTTCTCGTGGAACTCGGAGCCGGCGTCTGCCTGATCGAGGGCGCTGGCAGCATACAGAACGAGGGTGAGGGCAGCCTCGACGTCCATCGTCATCTCGAAGATCTGGTCGCGGACGAGGGGGAGGTCAATGAGCGCCTTGCCGAAGGCGGAGCGTCCGCGGGCGTGAACGACGGCTTCGAGCAGGGAGCGGCGCATCATGGCTGAGGCGCGCATACCGTTCGAGAGGCGCGAGACGTTGATCATCTCGGCCATCTGGGGGAAGCCGCGGGTGATGTCGCCGAGGACGTAGGCCTTTGCGCCGTGGAACTCGTATTCGCCGCTGGGCATGTCGCGGGTGCCGAGCTTGTCCTTGAGGCGGCGGATGACGATGGCGTTCCGTGTTCCATCGGGGAGAAAACGGGGGACGACGAACATGCCGAGGCCCCTGGTGCCACCCGGGGCGCCTTCGGGCCGTGCAAGGGTGAGATGGACGGCGCTGCCCGCGTTCGAGCAGAACCACTTCTCGCCCCAGAGTTCCCAGCTGCCGTCGGGCTGGCGCCGGGCGACGCACTCGTTCGCGCCTACATCGCTGCCTCCCGTGCGCTCGGTAAGGAGCTGAGCGGACTGCATGAGGGAGCCGAAATCGGTGGAGGTGAGGCCGGGGAGATAGCGCTGGCGAAGCTCATCGGGGCCGTACATGTTGATGACACGTGCTGCCGAGTCGGTCATGGAGATAGGGCAGAAGAGGCCGAACTCACTCTGGACGAAGAGGTACGAGAGGGCGTACTTGACGACGTGGGGGATGCGGCCGGGCCAGCCCATGACGCCTTCGCGGTGGGACATGGCGGCGAAGCCGAATCGGGAGAAGCCTATCTTCTGCATCTCAACGTAGGAGGGGTGGTAGATCACGTCGTCGATACGCTGGCCGTACGCGTCGAAGTTCTCGAGCCGGGGCGGGTTCCTGTCGGCGAGCATCGCAAGTTCGTCGAGTTCGTTACCAGCGACCTCGCCAACCTCACGAAGGAGGGGGATTGCACGCTCAGCGTCCTCGGGCTGGGCGTGCTGGCGAAGGGTAAAGAGGAGGTTGGGGTCGGCATCGAAGAAGTTCATGCCGCGAGTGGTGGGCATGGCGGAATTGGAGGGAAGCATAGCGGGATTTTCGATTCTTGATTGCCGGTTGTCGATTGCCAGGAGCCGGGGTCGCAGGATAGCAGGGCCGGGCACAGGCCGGCGGATCGTCCCCCAAATCCAAAATGGGAAATTACGTTAGGCTCGTTGGGATGAATGACGAGCAGTTCGGGTCGGTTCGAGAGGCGTACGGGGAGAGATATGGCGAGGCTCCGGCAGTCGTGGCACGCGCGCCGGGGCGGGTGAACCTGATTGGCGAGCACACGGACTACTCGGAGCTGCCGGTGCTGCCGATCGCTATCGAACGGTCGCTGTACGTCGCCGCAGGGCCGGGAGAGGCATGCCTCGTTGAAGCGCGATCGGCAACCTTCGAAGGGGATGCGCGTTTCGAGCGTGATAACCGGCATCCATCCGGCGCAGCGTGGCACCGGTACGTGGCCGGGGCGATGGGGCAGCTAACGGATGTTGCTCCGGGCCAGGGAGTGCACCTGTATGTGGGCGGGGATCTACCAGCGACGGGCGGGTTAAGCTCATCGTCGGCGTTGAGCGTGGCGATCCTGGCGGCGGCTTCGAGAGCGTGGGGCTCGCCGCTCGATCGAGAAGAGCTCGTGCAGCGGGCGATCGTGGCCGAGCGGCATGTGGGTGTCGAGAGTGGCGGCATGGACCAGACGGTTATCGCGTTCGCGGAAGCGGGGAAGGCGCTGCGCATCGACTTCCGGCCGGCAGGGCGCCGGTTTGTGCCGATCCCGGCAGGGCTGGCGTTCGTGGTGGCGTCATCGGGCGAGGAGGCACCGAAAGGCGGGTCGGCCAGGGACGCCTATAACGAGCGAGTCGTTGGCGCGCGAATTGCAGCGGCGATGCTCGCGGACGAGGTTGGGGTGGATCTCGATCAGCCATTCACGCTGGGGCAGATCGCGGACACGGACGTGGTGGACGTCCTGGTCGACGGGTTGCCAGACAAGATTTCGGCTCGGGAAGTGGCACACGGCGTGCAGCTGGACGTCGCCCACCTGGTTCAACTGACGTCGGAGACGTGGGATACGCAGGTGAAGGTGCCGGTGAAGCGGGTTGCACGGCACATCCTGGAGGAGGCGCGGCGCGTCGATCAGGCCGAACAGGCGCTCATCACAGGCGACCTGAAGCGGTTCGGGAAGCTGCTCGACGCATCGCACAATAGCCTGCGGGAGGATTTTCGGTGCAGTACGCCCGCACTCGACCGCGTATGCGCGGCGATGCGCAAGGCGGGTGCGTTCGGTTCGCGGCTGACCGGTGCTGGATTCGGAGGGTTCGCCCTTGCCGCATGCCCGCCGGAAAAAGTCGGGGCCGTGATTGATGCGGCGGTGGCGGCGACAGGCGGGCCGGCATTCGAGGTGCATGCGAGCGGGGGGTTGGAGATCCGGTGACGGGGATCGACCGGGCGATCGTGCTGGCGGCCGGGAAAGGTACGCGGCTGGGTTCGCTGACCGCCGAGGCGCCCAAGCCGCTGCTCGAGGTCGGGGGGCGGCCGATCCTGGTGCGCATCATCGATGGGCTGATGCGGGCGGGGATCGAGCGGTTCCTGGTCGTGACGGGACACCTGGGCGAGCTCATCGAGGCGGAGCTGGGGAATGGGGCCGCAGCGGGAATCCAGATCGCCTATGCACGACAGGAACGGCTTGAGGGGACGGCCCGGGCGCTCGCTCTTGGGCGGGAGTTTGCCGGCGACGAGCGGTTCTTCTTCGGGTGGGGCGATATTCTCGTTCGTCCCGAGAACTATCGGTTAGCAATTCGGCGTGCCCGCCTCGCCGATGCCGTCATAGCGGTGAACGAGGTCGACGACCCGTGGGCCGGGGGTGCGGTGTACGTGGACGACGCGATGCGGGTCACGCGGCTGGTCGAGAAGCCGGCGAAGGGGAGATCGACGACGCGCTGGAATAATGCTGGTTTTGGGGTGCTGGGACCAGAGATCTGGCCGCTCATCGCGGCCCTGGACCCATCGGAGCGGGGCGAGTATGAGCTACCGCAGGCGGTCGGTGCGCTCATCGCGAGCGGTGCGCGGGTCGTTGCGAGCCCGGTGGAGGGGCCGTGGTTCGACATCGGGACTCCGGAACAGCTAACGGCGGCCCGGCAGGCGTTCTGAGCGATAGCCGGGCTGTATCATAGGTTCACCTTTCCGTTAAGGTCATAGGGTTGGGCGGATACTGATGCAGGGGCCGGTCATCGACCGGGCCCGGAGAGGAAGGCGATGGCTGCTTCCGTGCGCGGGCATATCCGGCCCGGCTGGATGACACGCGATATCGCTCTACTGCTCTCAGCGCGTGCGCTCATGAGTGCGGCACGCGCGCTGGCCGCGATTGTGGTACCCATCTACCTGGCGAAAGCGGGTTTCAGCGCGTCCAGGCTCGGCATACTCTTCGCGGCCACGGCGATCGTCTCGGCGGTTATCACGAGCCTGGTGGCGGCGCTATCAGACCATATCGGGCGGAAGCCGTTCATCATCGGGGTGCCGCTCCTTGCCTCGATTTCAGGGCTGGCATTCGCCTCGACCGACATCGCGGTGGTTCTCTTCGTCTCTGCCGCGCTGGGGTCGTTCGGGCGAGGTTCTGGTGCAGGGGGCGGGTCTGTTGGGCCCTACCAGCCCGCAGAACAGGCGTACATCGCGGATTGCGTTTCACCAGCGGTTCGGAACAGTGTCTTCAGCAGGCTCACCGTCGCCTCATCGCTGGGGGCCCTGATTGGGGGTGGGCCGCTGGCGTTCATTCCCAGTATTGCCGGCCACCTGGGATTGCACGGGCTGAACGCGTACCGGCCTGCTTTCATTGTATTCGCATGCATGACGCTGGCGGCGGGACTGCTGCCGTTACCCATCGCGCCGAGAAGGACCGAGCACCAACCGGGAAAACGAGCGGTCGGCATGCCTCGCAAGTCGTGGCCCATCTTGCGCAAGCTGTGGCTGACGAACGGGCTCAACGGACTCGCGGTGGGTTTCTTCGGGCCATTCGTTACGTACTGGTTCTACCGGCGTTTTGGTGCCGGTCCGGGGACGATCGGGGTGCTCTACACGATGATCAACCTGGCGGCGATGGCATCGACCCTGAGTGCGGCATCGGTAGCAGAGCGACTCGGCATCGTCCGGGCAATCGTGGCGACGCGGGTTATCAGTGCGCTGCTCATCGTCCCGATGGTGCTTGCGCCGCAATTCTGGATGGCCGGTGCTGTGTACTTCGTCCGGATGATGGTTCAGCGGGTGGGTTTGCCGTTGCGGCAGTCGTACGTGATGGGGGTCGTACCGCCGGAGGAGCGCGGCATCGTGGCGGGGTTATCGAATCTCCCATCGCAGGTAACGTCGGCGGCCAGCCCGGCCTTCGCGGGATACCTGTTCGAGCACATCGCGATGGCGCTGCCATTCGGGCTCGGGGCGCTGGCACAGCTGGCGAACGCGGCAGTCTATTACGCGTTCTTCCGGGGGCTGCACCCTCCCGAAGAGGAGTTGCGGCAGGTCGTGGCCCCGGATTCCCGGGCCGGGGCTGGCAGCGAGCAGCGAGCCGCCGATACAGAACGCCCGGCCGCGGGGACGGCGGCGCGGACCGCCGTGGGCCGCCACGACCGTCTCTGATGCGCGTACTAGTATGGGGCGATGCTTCCCTCAAACCTTCCATGGGGCCTCGAACTCGAGGCAGAGCCGGTTACCGGTGCAGATATCGCCTTCAGCCACGAGGCGCATAGCGGGCGACTCCTCGTTTCGCTGACGAATAGGTCGGCTGCGACGCTGCGGCCGGGTGACCTGCGACTCGTTGCGAACGTGCGCATCCCGGCAGCCGATGGCTGGGCGTGGCTCCATGGCCGCTACATGCAGATGGATGCGATCGTCCGCAACTTCGGGTCACCGGCGGCAGAGGGGTACGACGGGCGGTTCGCCAGGCAACTCGACGGGGGCGGACGGCGCTATGTGAGCCGCGAGGCAGGGACGCTGACGCTCCCGGCAAAGGCGGCCCCGGTTCTTCTCGCGGGTTCGCTCGATATGAGCCATTGCTTCTTCGACTTCGAGGTCGACGTGGACGAAGACGAAGAGCATGTGACACGGATCGCGCTCGTCTTCGACCTCGATGGTGTGGAGGTTGCTCCGGGCGAGGTGTATACGTGCCCACCGCTGCTCTTCATGGATGGGCGTGATGCGCTCGCGATGATGGAGCGGTACGCGGACGTGGCCGGGCGGGAGATGTCGGCGCGGGTCCCGGGGCATGTGCCAGGCGGGTGGTGCAGCTGGTATTACTTTTACAACCGGGTGAGCGAGACGGACGTGGTGGCGAACCTCGAGGCGATGGTGGCGGAGAGGCACCCGGCGGAATACGTGCAGATCGATGACGGGTTTCAGAGTCACACCGGCGACTGGCTCGTCCCCAACGCGAAGTTCCCATCGGGGATGAAGGCGCTGGCCGGCCGCATCCGCGAGGCGGGATACAGGCCGGGGATCTGGCTGGCGCCGTTCGTGCTGCACGAGGATTCGGCGGCGTTGCGGGAGCATCCCGAGCTGGCCCTGCGGACCAGGGACGGCGAGATCCTGTTCGTGGAGCTCTGGCTTGGGCGGTGTGCTGTGCTGGATTGTACGCATCCGGCGGCGGAGCAGTGGCTTCGCGATACGGTGCGGACGGTGGTGCGCGAGTGGGGCTACGAGTACCTCAAGCTCGATGCGCTAGCGTATGCGGCACGACCAGCATCAATGGTGGCGTACCACGCCGCGGGCACAACGGCTGCCCAGAACTTGCGGCGCGGACTGGAGATCATCCGCGAGGCGGCTGGCCAGGAGACATTCATCCTCGGATGCACGTGCCATTTTGGGCCGGCGGTGGGGCTGGTCGACGCCATGCGGGTGGGGCCGGACGTAAAGGAGCTCTGGTTCGACGGCGTGAACCCATCGGTGAAGCACGCGATGCGGATGACGCTCCAGCGCAACTGGATGCACAACCGCTGGTGGGCGAACGACCCGGACTGCCTGATCGTGCGAGAGAACGACACGGCACTGGGGCCGGAGGAGACGCGTTTCCTCGCGACCGCGATTGCACTGAGCGGGGGGATGGTGGTGGCGAGCGACGACCTGCCGAAGCTTTCGCCGGAGCGGCAGGCGATGGCGCTGGCGCTGTTCCCGCCGCCCGGCGTGGCGGCCGAGCCATATGACCCATCGGAGGGGCCGGTGCCGTCGACATGGCGGGCGGACCTTGGCGAGGGGCGATTCCTCGTGGGCGTGCTGAACTGGAGCGACGAGGCCCGCTGGGTGGTGACGGGCGAACTGCTAAGGCCCGGCGAGGTGGCGTTCGATGCCTGGGCCGGCCGCCTGCTCGGGATGGGCGATGTGTACCTGCGGCCACACGATGCAGTGCTCTGGCAGGTGAGCGGGCGAGGCCCGACACCGCGGGTGGTGGGCGACTCGGCGAGCCTGACCTACAAGGACCTGTTCGTGCGGCAGGTAAGCGGGCGCGTGCAGGTGCGAAACGACCTGGAGCAGACGCGGCCGATCGCTGTCGAGGCGCGGGGCCGTGCCTTCGAGGTGGGTCTGCAGCCGGGCGAGATGCGCTGGTTCGATTGAGGCGGAGTCTTACGGCTGGCTGATCCATCGGGTGATAGGTATTGGGCGATAGGTGCAGCAATGACGAGCCCTCTGCACCTCGAGTCCGGCGACGCACCGGTATACCGTCGGCGTAGCCCGGCTGGAGGAGGAAACGATGAGCCTCGAGATCAGGGAAGTCACGTTAGCGGAACAGCCAGCGATCGCAATCCGCGAGAGCGTGCCGGTGGCCCGGTTGCCGGAGTTCTTTGGCCGGGCGTTCCGAGTGCTGATGGAGTACGCCGGGCGGCACGGTGCGGAGTTCGCCGGTCCACCGTTCGCACAGTACTACTCGGTCGAACCCGAGGCCGTGGATGTGGAAGCGGGGTTTCCGCTGACCCGGGCGATCGAAGGCGAAGGTGAAGTGCACGGACTGACGCTCCCGGCGGGGCCGGCGGCCGAAGTCCTTTATCGCGGACCGTACAGCGGGACGGGGGCGGTCTACGCGGAGTTATTCGGATGGATTGCGCAGCATGGGAAAGAGCCGGCAGGCCCGTGCCGTGAGGTCTACCTGAATGAGCCCGGCGCGGTGCCGGAGTCGGCGTTGGAGACGCTGATCATCCAGCCGCTCGCGAGATAGCGAGCGTACTCGATGGCGGTGCGGTCTGTGGCTCACCGGGGCCGTCGTGTTTGAACCGTCACGGCGCACCGGTCATGAGGTTGAGGAGGATCGGCAGGGCGTCTGCGATTGGGATAGCGAAGCCGATATTCTCGGCACTCGTGGACCCAGCGGCATTGATGCCCACGACCTGGCCGCGCGCATCGATAAGCGGTCCACCGGAGTTGCCAGAATTAATGGCTGCATCGACCTGGAGCATGTGCGGGAGGCCCGCCGACGTCTGGGTCGAAATCTCGCGGTTGAGGGCCGGGACGATACCGGCGGTCGCGGTGGGATCTCCGCCGAGTGCAAGAGCGTGGCCGATTGCAACGACCGGGTCGCCGACGCGGAGTGTGCCGGAGTCCCCAAAATCGGCGACCACCAGGCCGGTTCGCTGGACATGGATGACAGCCAGATCGTGGTGCCTATCCCGATTGACGACCTTCGCGGTCATCTGCGTCCCATCGCTCAGTGTGACGAGGATTTCGCACGCTCCCTCAATGACGTGGGCGTTCGTCGCGATCATGCCGTCGGAGCGGATGACGATGCCTGTGCCGGAACCGTCCTCGGTCATCTGTCCATGGGGTGTGCTGACAGGTATGTGCACGTCAATGGCGACGATTGACATTCGAGCAGCGGCAATCAGGGCCGGGAGACCGGCGGACGACGTGTCCGCGGCCAGGCTCGTGACCGTCGTCACCGTCGGCGATAGCTGAACAGTGGTCACCCTCCGGCCGACGAGGTAGCCAGACACACCGCCCGCCAGGCCGCCAACAACGATCGCCGCGAGAAGGATGCCGACAATGCCGCGAAGCCGGAGTCCGAAGACCCGGGTTTGCGCAGGGGGCACTCCCACGATTGCTGTCGCATCCCGAACCTCAAGCGAAGGAGCCCGATCGGGCACGTCCGGATACGTGACGTTCATGGCCTTATCGTCGGTTGTCCGATAGCAGGCCGCAGCGGTATTGGGGCCCATCACCGAGGTCCAACCGTACCAGGGGCTAATTCACAAACTGGAGAGTTCGCCTACCCGCCGGGTTTGGCGCAGTCGCCCTGGCCCTGGCAGATCTCCTGGGGCTGGTTCGGGGGGATGCGGCTGGCACAGCGTTCGCTGACGATGCAGGCCTTGTCGCTGACCTTCGGCCACTGGGTCTGCATCACCTGGTCCACGGTCTCGGGGCCGAAGCTGAGAAGCACGCGGTCCATGTCGTGGACGTTCATGTTGGCGATACCGTCGATCTGGACGCCGTTGACGATGAACTTCATGGTCTCGCCATTACCTTCGCAGAGCTTCGGCGCGCCGGGCATGGTGATGCAAGATGTACCGGGTTTCACGGTTGGATAGGACGGGTCGGTGAGGATGGTGTCGACGCTGCGGAAGAACTCGTCCCACGTGGTACCTGTTTTATGGATGTGGACGACGGTGTGGTCGGGATCGTGGACGTGGGCAGCGTCGCTTTTTTCGTTGCCTTTTTCGGCGATGAAGCGATCCTGCCCGTAGTCGTAGGCTTTGCCACGGATGATCACCAGGAAGTCGGCGTGTTCATGCGTGGACTGGCGGCCACCGGTGAGGAGTGCTTCGGCGCCGTTTGCCGGTTGCGTGGCCTGGGTCACGTTCGTGCCATCGTCCCACTTGATGGCGAGCATGGCGCCAAGCACGGCTATCGCAACAACGAGGATGGCGGCCACGGGGCCCCAGGTGCGAGGCCCGAGCCAGCCATCCCAGCCTTCACGATTCGGTGTGCCCGTCGCCATGGTGCGGGCTCCCTATCGTGTCGGGGATGCCGCCGGCGTAGCCGCCGTGGTTGTAGTGGGTGCGGGTGTGGTAGCGCTACCGGTAGCGGATGGCGAGGCGGAAGCGGCGGCGGCAGTCTGGGCCTTGGAGACGGCATCAAAGATCTGCTGCCAACCGTCGATGTTGGACGGGGTGCCACTGCCGAGTGGCTGGCCGTTTACAAGGAACGATGGGGTGCCGCTGAAGCCATACTGTTTTGCTTCACGGTTCTGGTCGGCAAGTAACTGGTCGAACTTGCCGCTGTTGAGGCAGGAGTCGAATTTCGCCTGGTCGAGGCCGAGTTCGCTGGCGTACTTGCGGAGGTTGTCGTCGCTGAAGCGGCCGACATCGATCTTCTCACCCGAAAGCTGGCCGGCCTGGGCTTGAACGGTGAAGAGCTTGTTTTGATAGAGCCAGAACTTGTCCTGGTCGGCGGCGCACTGGCTGGCGATAGCGGCGTGGGTCGACTCGCCACGGCCAAGGATGGGGAGGTGCTTGTAGGTAATCTGCAGCTGGCCCGTCTTGACGTACTTGTCGATGAGTTCGCCTTCTTGCTCAGCGGTGAACTTGAGGCAGTAGGGGCACTGGAAGTCCTCGTAGGCGACGAGCTTGAAGGGGGCGTCATCCTTGCCGATGGATGTGCCCTTCACGAGGTCGGCCGGGATATCGGCCTTGGCCTGTTCGAGCTTCTTGACGAGGTCGTTATCGCTGCCGCCACCGCTCGCGACCATGTAGACGCCGAGGATGACAGCGAGGAGGACGACGACGCCGGAGACGACAATCAGGAATGGCCGCGAGAGAAGGTCGGGGCCGCCACCGGATCGCTTCGGGGGAGCCGCACCTGGCCGGGACTGGCGGCTGCCGGTGGGGCGGGAAGGGCGGTTGGTGCGCTGCTGTTCGCGGCGAGCCTGGCGGTTCGACATAGCGGTGGGTGTTCCTGCGAGCGAAATGTGGCGGGCGATGGGCGCCCACCCGGGGATACGATCTGTGTCAGGGGAGGATAGCATCCGGCGCTCTTGCGGAAACGGCGGGGGGAAAGGGAGGGTGAGGGCGAATGGGCGAGGGGGCGAGGGGGCGAGGGGGCGAATGGGCGAATGGGCGAGGGGGCGAATGGGCGAATGGGCGAGGGGGCGAGAGGGCGAGGGGGCGAGGGGCGTATACTTTGCGGACCATGGAAAGCAGCGTTCCCGCAGGCATCGACTACGAGGGCGTTTCGACGTATTTCGCCCAGAACATCCCGGGTGGCGGCGTGCCACTCACGATCTCGCTCATCAGTGGTGGCCGCTCGAACATCACGTACAAGGTGACTGGCGGTGGGAAGGAGTGGGTACTTCGCCGCCCTCCGCTTGGGCATGTGTTACCAACGGCGCACGACATGGTGCGCGAGTACCGGGTTATTTCGGCGCTGGGAAAGACGGATGTCCCCGTACCTACGACGGTGGCGCTGTGCGAGGACACGAGCGTGAACGGCGCCCCGTTCTATGTGATGGATTTCATGGACGGGTACATCGGCGACCAGATTCCGGAGGCGTTGATCCCGACCCCGGAGAGCCGCCGTGAAGTTGGCCTGGGTATGATCCGGACGCTGGCCAGGCTTCACGCGGTGGATTACGCGGCGATTGGTCTCGGCGAGTTTGGGCGGCCGGAGGGGTACCTGGAGCGCCAGGTGCGGCGCTGGAGCGAGCAATGGGAACGGTCGGTGACACGGCCGCTCCCGGAGATCGACGAGGTAATTCGCCGGTTGAAGGCGGCTCTGCCGGAATCGCCAGCACCGACGATCGTGCATGGCGATTACCGGTTGGGGAACATGATGTTCGCGAAGGACGACCCCGGAAAGGTGATCGCACTGCTCGACTGGGAGATGTCGACACTGGGTGATCCGCTAACCGACCTGGGGTACACGCTGCTCTACTGGGTGGAGCCGGGTGACTCGCCGGAGTCGGTTTCGGGGACGGATTTCACAACCGCACCGGGCTTTCTCACGCGGCAGGAGTTGATCGACGAATACGGGAGAGTAAGCGGCCGGAGCATCGCGCATGTCGATTACTACACGGCGCTGGCGGCGTACAAGCTGGCCGTCATTGTGGAGGGTATTCACGCGCGATTCCTGGCAGGCCAGACGGTGGGTGAAGGGTTCGAAGGGTACGGGGAGCGCTGTGAGGCACTGGTTCGGCGGGCGCTGCATATCATGGACACATCGTCGGACCCGAAGCTGCACGGTTAGGCTCGCACCCGTTCTGCCGATTCGAGCGCAGTAGCCGGGTCGGCGGGGGGCCACCCATGATCGTGTCGCGAAGGTAGCCGGCGTGGCCGATGGTGGGGCGCGAGGAGACGGTTCGGGCGTAGACTCGTTGCACTTACTTGCAGGAGTCTCGCCATGAAAGCGGCCGTCTATTATGAAACGGGTGACCCTTCAGTCTTCCGCTACGAGGAGTTGCCGGACCCGGTGTGCCGGCCGAGCGGTGTGATCATCGACGTCAAGGCGATCGGCATCCAGGGTGGCGACACGCTTCACCGGCAGGGCGGAGTGCTGGCAACGACACCGCATATCGTGGGGTACCAGTGCGCGGGCATCATCCGTGAAGTTGGCGCCAACGTGACCGACCGGGAACCGGGCCAGGCGGTGGTCGCGACGATGGGTTTCGGTTCGCACGCCTCGGTCGTTTCGGTACCGGCACAGGCCACCTATCTCATCCCGTATGGGATGGACTTGCAGGTTGCGGCGTGTATACCGATTGAGTTCGCAACGGCGGATGACTGCCTGTTTGAGTTTGGTCACCTGAAGAGCGGCGAGACGGTGCTCGTGCATGCGGGAGCAAGCGGCGTGGGGATTGCAGCAATCCAGCTTGCGAAGCGTGCGGGAGCGACGGTGATCGCCACTGCATCGAGTGATGAGCGGCTGGGACGGCTCAAGGAGATCGGCCTCGACCACCCGATCAACTATGCGCGGGAGAACTTCGTCGCGCGGGTGCTCCAGGTGACGAACGGTGAGGGCGCCGATCTCGTGGTGGACTCTGTTGGCGGCAAGACCCTCGAGGGGAGCATCTCGGCGCTGGCGTATCGCGGGCGGATCAGCTGGGTGGGACGCGCGGGGCGGGATGCCATCACCCCGGATGTCTCGCCATTGATGCAGAAGAACGCATCGCTGACCGGGGTATTCCTGGGGGCCGAGATGCAGGCAAATCCGGGGCGTTGCCGGGCCATGATTGAGCGCCTGCTCGCCGACGTGGCCAGGGGTGACCTGCACGTGATGATCGACCGGGTATTCGCGTTGAAAGATGCTGCCGACGCGCACCGTTACATCGAAAGCCGCCAGGCATTTGGGCGCGTGGTGATGGAGCCATAGGCCGGAGCAGCGTGGATGACACCCCGGGGGCTACGGGTCGTGATGTGCGACCCGTAGCCCGTATCGGCCGGGGGCGTGGAATCGCGGGCGCCTGGTGGCAGCCACTCGCTGAAACCGGCGATTCCTAGATCTGGCTGTAACCGGAACCTTTTCGGTCGATGCCGGTGCCTTTGCCGTTCGTGATCCAGCCGAACTCCTGGAGGATCTCCTGGCTGTAGGTGACACGGCCCGAGATCTTCTCCAATGGCTCTGTGGCGAGGAGGAGGGCGGCCCTGGCCATGAGCTCGGGCGGCTCGCCGCGGGGGTCATCCATACCGGTAACGAGGTGATGGAAGACGGTACCGGGGGTAGGCACAACCTGGGAGGGTGAAACGCAGGTGACACTCACACCGTCGGCATAAACCTCGCTCGCCAGGCCCTGTGTGAAGCGTTCGAGGGCGGCCTTTTCTGCACCATAGAGTGTTCCCCCGCGGCCAACCTCGGCCGGGTAAGGCCCGCGGCCGGGTCCGATTGCGGCGCCGCTCGAGATATTGACAATCGAGCCGGCTCCCCTGGCGACCATGTCGGGGAGAACGAGCTGGCTGAAGTAGAAGGGGGCGTGGAAGTTGACAGCGATCGAGCGATGCCACTTGCTTACCGGGTAGTCTTTGATTGGGATGAAGTAGGTCAGTGCGGCGTTGTTCACGAGAACGTCGATGGGGCCATAGGCGTTGCGCACTTCATCGACGATGCGGACGCATTCTTCGTGCTGGGAGATATCGGCGGCGATGGCCATCGCATCGCCGCCAGCCGCCTCGATCCCGGCCACGGTATGTTCGAGTGAGCCTTCGAGAGGGTGGTCGCCTTCGTGCAGGGTGCGAGCGACGCAGGCAACGCGCCCGCCCTCGGCAGCAAAGACCTCGGCTATCATCTTGCCGATTCCACGGCTCGAACCAGTAACGATGACTGTCTTGCCATCGAGCTTTCCCATGAAATGCACTCCGAGCGTTGATTTGCCGGCATTCTAGACGATCCCGGGATGGGGGTTGCGCCGGGTATGGTCAGAGACTCCTGAGGAAGGAGATGAGGGCGGCATTTGTCTCGGCGGGGCGCTCCTGCTGGACCCAGTGCCCGGCGCCGGGGATGAGGACAGCGTCCACGAGGCCGGGGACAGCAGGGCGCATGGCATCGAGGATGTTTCCGCCCGGGATCATGGTGAGGACCGGGTCCTTGTCGCCCGCCACAAAGAGTGCGGGGACGGTGATCCTGGCGTCGTGCCAGGCGCCCGTGAGCTCCCAGTTACGGTCCATATTTCGATACCAGTTGAGGCCCCCGCGGAAGCCGGAACGCTCAAACTCGCCGGTGTAGTAGTCGATGTCCTGTTCGGTGAGCCATGGAGGGAGGGTGGTTGGATCCTCCATCTGGTCGAGGAACTTCGCACCTTTCTGGAGTTGCTGGCGTTCGCGGGGCGGGAGGTCGCCGCTGGCGGAGAAGAGGATCATGCGCATGGTCTTGCGCACATCAGCTTCGAACTCTGCCTCTGCCCGTCCCGGTTCCTGGAAATAGAGGATGTAGAAGAAGTTGTTGCCGAAGAGGGCCTTAAACATGGTGGTCGGGGCCATGGGGCCACGTGGCGAATGGGGGACACTCATGCCGACAACGGCACGGAAGAGGTCGGGGCGCATCATGGCGGAGTTCCAGGCGACGGGGGCACCCCAGTCGTGGCCGACGATGACGGCGTCTTCGGCATCGAGGGCGTTCACGAGCCCAACGATGTCGCCGACCATATGGAGCTGGGTATACTGGTCGATCGCGATGGGTTTGTCGGTCTGGCCGTAGCCGCGCTGATCCGGTGCGACAGCATGGAAACCAGCGGCTGCGAGTGCAGTGAGCTGGTGGCGCCATGAGTACCATGACTCGGGCCAGCCGTGGCAGAAGATGACGAGCGGGCCGGTCCCGGCCTCGGCGATGTGCATGTTGATGCCGTTCGTCTGGATTGTGCGGTGCTGGATCCCGGCCATTTCCTGTCCCTTCACGGGCCAAAAGGCCCGCCCTGCGAGTCTGGTGGAGAAGCTTAGCAACTCACGGCACGAGCGTGGGTGCTGGCGCGCTGAGGGCTGAGGCCTCGGAGTCAGGGAGCGGACAGGGAAAAGGCGTGTCAAACCACTTCAAAATGGGGTGAACCCCTCACTGACGAGCAGTCTGGAGGTTGCTTTCATCGCGGAAGCCGGTGATATAGTGCCTTGGTGGTCCATGCGGGGGCCCGGTGAAGCCGGGTAGGGCCAGGTTCCGTCATACCCCGTGCCAATTCTGTGAGGAAAAGGACGGTCTCGCTTGACCGAACCACTCCAGGTTGGCCAGTTCGCGATAGTAGATGGCGAACCGGTCGACCGGGGCCCGAATGCCGGGATTTTCCATGGTAAAGGCCCCACCGACGACCGAGCAGAGCTCCTGATCCTGGCCGAGGGCACGACGCCCGCGGGCGATGCATTCGCCGGGCATGTCGTTTCGGCGCTGGGGCAGGCGTGGAATACGCTGGACATGAGCCTGACGGGCTCGCTTACGCGCCTGTTCGAGGAAGCGGAACGGAATCTGCAGGAATGGAATCGGAAGAGCATTGCGCAGCACCGGGTAAGCCTGGGGCTCACCTGCTTTGGACGCCGTGGCGGGCAGGCAGTTATCGCACAGGCGGGCCCCTCGGTGGTTTTTCACGTCCATCACGGCCAGGTGACGGCGTACTTCAGCGACGAAGAGCACGGACGGCCTATCGGATCCGGGCCGGTCGTGCCACAGCTGACGCGCATCGATTTCGTCGCGGGAGACCGGCTCCTGATGGTTTCGACGGTTGCGCTTCGGCTGATCGACGACGAGATCCTGCACGGTATCCTGAGGCTCCCGAATGAGCAGGTGCTTCCCGAGCTGTATCACCGGATCTCCGAAGTGCGGGAGGATCTCCGGCAGTTCACCGTGATGCTGGTGAACGGTCCGCAACCGAAACCCGGCAAACAGCAGCGTCGGCAGGACGACGAGTTCGTCATCGATGCGACAACCTCTGTGGCACTCCCTGAGCCGGAGAGTGCTGGTACTGGACTTGCGCAGGCCGGTGATGGGCCGAATTACCAGCCGAGCCTGTTTATCGATGACCAGGCCGAGGATGCGGTGCTGCTGGCGCGGCAGCAGTTGCAGGAAGTGGTGCCCCGGCCCCAGATGGGCGGTGCGGTGCCGGCACTGGTCACCGAGATCCCGGCGCCGCTCGCTCGCGTATCGGGCGAATCACCGCTAACGCGGATTGCGGCTGAGCGGCGAGCACGAGCGGCTATTGCGCAGGCACAGGTAGTCCAGGCACAGGTGGCAGCGGGCCGGGCAGCATGGCGTTCGAGCCCGAAACCCGCAGCGACAACGTCGGTCGCCGTGGCCGGTGGTGGCTCACAGACGGTGGACTCGCTCGGGTCGGGGCAATCCCAACGGCGGCGCCATGAGCGGAAGGACAGTTTCTCCCGAGGCCTGGTGCGCGATGACCAGCCGCCCGCACCACCGGACGTGAGTTTCGACGAAGTGCCGCTGGTGGACGAACTGGCCGCGGAGAGCCGGGCGCGCCAGAGTATCGTGCTGCCGAGTTCGGAGACGATTGCGGGAGAAGCCGTCTCGACTCTGAACAGTGGCGGGTCGCTGGTACGGGTGCGCGGCGACATGGGGGGCCGCTGGAAAGGGAACGGGAACATCGGTGGGCGGCGGACGACTGTCGCACCCCAGCTACCGCCAACGTGGTTGGTCATCGTGGTTGGCCTGGGGATACTGCTGACGCTCGTGGGCGTGGTTACGGTGCCGCGGATGCTCGATCAGCAATCGAGTGAGCGATATACGAGCCTGATCGATGGGGCAAATCAACGGATCACCAACGCCCGGGTGCAGCAGGATCCGGGGGAGAAGCGGAAGGCGCTGACGGAAGCGAATGCGATGCTCCTCGAGGCGCAGGCGATGAGCGAAGCGGGCCCGGAAGCCGGTGACCTGCTGAAGCAGGTGAAGGGCGCGCTCGACGTGATGGACGCGGTGAAAGCGCCGGCCGCAGTGGAGGTTATCGGATCGCTGGAGCAGTTCGGCGACAAGCCCGTGAATGTGGCGCGGCTGACGGTGAGCGACGACACCGCCTACATCCTCGATACGACGGCCGGGCAGGTGATCTCGATGGCGCTGCAGGGCGGTGAGCGCAAGGTGATCTACACGGAAGACAAGGATGCAAGACGCACGCGTCCGATCGCCAGCGCCTGGCTTGACGGCGGTAACGGCGGGCTGCTCATCGTGGACGCGACGAATCAGCTGTGGGCGTTCAGCCCGGCAGGCGGTTTGCGCCAGGTTTCGTTGAACATCCCGGCGAACCTGAAGGTTACGGATATCGCGACCAGCGGGCGTGACCTGTACGTGCTCGACGCATCGGCATCGGCGATTTACCGGCTCAGCCAGGTGGACGGTGCGTTCGGGGGGACGGCAGTCAAGGTGCTCGAAACGCCGGACCTTGCGGCCGCGCGGCGGCTGATGGTGGATGGCGACATTGTGACGGCGGACGCAAACGGGACGTTGCACCGGTTCGCGGGGCAGCTGGCACTCACCCTATCGGAAGGTGGCATCGACAAGCGGCTCGTCGCGGCGGAGTCACCACAATCGCTCCAGAAGAACGGTGACCTGTTCGTACTCGACGCGGCGAACGACCGTATCACCGTCTTCCGGCGGGATGGGGCGTTCGACCGCCAGTACAAGCACAAGGATTTCCATGCCAGCGCAGCGTTCGCAACCCGCAATGGCACCGGTTATCTCTTCTCGGACGGAAAGCTGCGGAAGGTGACGTTCTAGAGACGGGGCGATCGCGAGGAGCGCAGGAAGGCTATTACCGGCCTACCTGCCGTACCGGTCCCAGAACTCGCCGGCCGTCATGCCATAGAGATGTTCATCGTGGAACTCGCCACGCGTGAAGTGCGTCTGGCGGGCCGTGCCTTCACGGATCATCCCGAGGCGTTCGTGGAAGGCGATGGAGCGGTCGTTGAAGGCGTACACCCAGGCGTTGACCTTGTGGTACCCGAGCTCGCCGAAGTAGTGACGGAAGAGGATCTCGAGGGCATCGGTTGCGAAGCCCTGGCCCCAGTGCTCACGCGCCAGGCTGATACCGTATTCGAAGCGGCGATTGAGGCGGTCGGCATGGTGGGTATCGATGCTGCCAACGGCCACACCTCGCAGGGTGGTGATCACGAACCTCATATTGTCGTCATTGCGATCCTGCCTGGCTGATTGTTCCTCGGCTGCCTTCTTGACGGCCTCGGAGCCCTGGGGGAGGCTCACCTGCCAGCCGAGGCGGTTCGCTTCTTCGTCGCGAGCCCACTCCATGAAGTGCTGCCAATCACCCGGTTCGACAGCACGCAGGCGCACCCGCTCACCTTCCCATGTGTTCTTCGCCATTGCCTTCCTCCGACCCTGGTGTGTCGATATCGGTGGCCGGTATCGGGACGGCTGCCTGCGGGGCCGCCCGGACAGCACTGGCATCATGGTTACCGGGCCCAATGCTGCGCGACCGCGGCGATCGACGCAGATGCCGCACCCTGGTCATGTCTTCTGGGGGCGGAAGAGGCCCTCCTGGGCGACGCTGGCGACGAGGGCGCCCTCGCGGCTATACATATGGGCGAAGATGAGGCCACGCGCGGCATGTGCGGCCGGGCTATCGGAGACATAGAGGAGCCAGTCGTTGAAGCGCGGGGGATGGTGCCACCACATGGCATGGTCGAGGCTTGCAGTTGAGCCGCCGGGCCCCCACATACCATAGGCGGTACCGACCGTGGCAACGAGGCCGCTATCGCTGAAGTAGGCCATGGCGGCGGCATGGATGAGCGGGTCTTCGGGGAGGTCGCTGGTTGGCTTACCCCAGACAGTGCGGTGGGGGAGGTTGTCTTCGCCGATCATGCCAGCCCGGACAGACCGCATATCGAGGGGATGGAAGCCGCGCATCGGCCCGCGGCGGGTCATCATCTCGCGGGCAGCGGGCGGGAGGGTGTCACGGATGGACTCCCACCAACTCGGTTGACTCTCGGGAGCGGGGGCATCGGGCATCGATTTCTGGTGCGAGATACCAGTTTCGGGAATGGTGAAGCTGACGGACGCCTCGAAGATGGCATCACCGGCCTGGATGGCGGTGACGCGATGGGTGGTGAAGGTACGGCCGTCGCGCAGGCGTTCGACATTGTAGGTTACGGGCTCAATTGGCTTGCCGGCGCGAAGGAAGTACGCGTGCAGGGAGTGAATGACGCCCTGGTTGACGGTGCGGCCGGCGGCGATGACGGCCTGGCTCAGGATGAGACCACCAAAAAGGCGCCCTTCCTGCTGATCGACCTCGCCCCGGAAGGAGTCATCGCTGAGCCGCGTGAGATGGAGGATACGGAGGAGGCGCTGAAGGGCCTCCTGGGGGGTTTCGGGCATGGTGTGTTCGAGGTTCGGCGCACTGGCTGCCGGCCTCTCTCTCCTTTCGGTTCTGCCGGGAATACGTGGAAACAGGATAACCAGAAAGCGACGGAGGGCGAGGGGGCGAATGGACGGGTGGATGGATACACTTGCGGGAAATGGTGGACGGCGCAAGGCCGGCGCCACGTATGGATGGGGGTTTCCAGATATGGCAGAGAGAGAACAGTTCCTCGTGAGCACCGAGTGGCTGAACGAGAACCTGGGACGCGCCGGGCTTCGCATTCTCGAGTGCACGGTGTTTCTCCTGCCGCCGGAAGATGGACGTTCGGGCTACCGAGTCGTGCCCGGCCGCGATGAGTGGGCGGCGGGGCATATTCCGGGGTCGGTCTTCGCGGACATTCCCGGCGATCTGAGTGAACGGGCACACCCGCTCCGGTTCATGCTGCCTCCGGCGGGGCAGTTCGCCGAGGCGATGGGGAAGTATGGTGTTGGGGACGACACGCAGGTGGTGCTCTACGACCGGGCCGGGAGCATGTGGGCCGCAAGGGTCTGGTGGATGCTGCGGGCATTCGGGTTCGACAATGCCCGGATTCTCGATGGCGGGTGGGCGGCATGGACGGCCGAGCAGCGGCCGGTCTCTGCCGAGCCCGCTTCGCCCGTAATGGCGACATTCACAGCAAGACCGCGACCCGGCCTCGTCGTAGCGAAGGAGGCCGTCCTCGACGCAATCGGGACGGACACGACGTGCATCATCAATGCCCTGGACAGGCAACAGCACCGGGGAGAGGTGGCACCGTATGGACGGGCCGGGCACATCACCGGGAGTGTGAATGTACCGGCGTTTGGCAGTCACGGTGTGGTTGATCCGCTGACGCAGAAGTATCGAAGCATCGACGAGTTGAAGCAGCAGTTCGCAGCCGCAGGAGTGGGGCCGGCAGAACGGCTGATCACGTACTGCGGCGGCGGAATCGCGGCGAGCAGCACGGCGTTTGCGGCAGTGATGGCGGGTTACTCGGATGTGGCGATCTATGACGCGTCACTCTCGGAGTGGGCGGCTGACCCGCAGCTCCCGATGGAAACGGGTGATTCGAAGTAGGCGGGCAGGGGCACCGAGGGCAGGAGCAAGTCGCGGACGAAGTTCGTGGCGGGGACTGCGCTCTGAGGAATCAAGATGATGGTTGCCGGACACCCGTAGGGGCTAACCGGGCCATCACGGGTTCTCCTATCGGCCGTTTCTTAACGAAAAACACCCTATTTTTCGCGTTCACCCCCTTTAGACGCGCCAGTCACCGTCCGTAAACCATGGTAGAACGACGCGAGGTGACGAGATGAGCCGGACTGAGAACGAGATGACGATGCAGGCGATGCCCCTGGCGAAGCGATTCAACGAGAAATCGCGTGCGGCGAAGGTTGCGGCGCTCAAGGCTCAGGTCGCGAGTGGGCGTTACCGGCCCGGCACGGAAACGGTCGCGGCGGCGATGCTGGAGGCCGGAGTGATTGGGTTCACAGCTCCGTCGTTCGATCTCTCCCACCCTGCTGAGATGCAGCGCGCAATGCGACGCTTCGTGGTGGAGCGGACGACTGAAACCCCGGTGCGACCCGGCGGGCGGCTGCGTGTCGTTTCGGCGGGTTAGACTGGCAGAGTGAGCTGAGACGCCGCTGCTTCAGAATCTCGTCCGGCCGACGTAGCGTTTGGGCAGGCGGACCGTGAACTCGGCCCCCTGGCCTTCGCGGCTGGTAACTGCGGCCGTACCGCCATGGGCACGGACGAGGTGCTTCACGATAGCGAGGCCGAGGCCGGTACCGGAATCGGCGCGCGATTGCTCACCTTTGTAGAATCGCTCGAAGACGCGCGGTACCTCTGGCTCAGGGATACCGGGGCCCTCGTCGCGGACATGAAGGGCGACGAGGGCCCCTTCATCGGTGACGGTAACGTGGATGACACCGGCCGGCGGGCTGTACTTGATGGCGTTGTCGAGAAGGTTGCTCACCATGCGGAGGAGGGACGCGCGGTCTGCTTCAACGACGCCCTCGCCGCGAGCCGGGCAGCCGATGGTTATGCCCCGTGCATCGGTCTCGGTGCGAAGAAGGGAGGCGGCCTCGGCAATCACCTCACCGAGTGCAACATCCTCGGGCCGAAGGTCGATGGCGCCCGATTCGATACGGGAGAGATCGAGGAGTTCGTTGACGAGGGCGGTGAGGCGGTCGACCTGCTGGCGGATCCGGGCAAGGAACCCGGCCTGATCGCCAGGGTCCACTCCACCCACCTCGATGGTCTCGATGAGTGCACGAATGGAGGCAAGGGGGGTGCGCAACTCGTGAGAGACGTTGCTCACGAAGTCACGCCGAACCTGGTCGACTCGCTGGACCTCGGTGAGGTCGGTGAGAAGGAGGAGGGCTGCCCAGTCGCCGCCATTTGCGATGGGGACGGCCGAGGCGTGAAGCGGGATCCGGCCGGGGCCAAAGGTAATGACCGAGGTGTGCGGCTCGCCGGGGGCAGCGATAGCCTGGCGGACGAGGGCGTCGAGTTCGTAATCGCGCGCCGTTTCGATGAACGGGCGGCCGATGGCGCTGCTCATACTGCCCCCAAGGACCTGGACAGCGGCGGGATTGAGGAAACGAACGGTCGTATCGCGGGCGAGGGCGACCATGGCGTCGGTTGAGGCATCGAAGACTGCCTCGAGGCGCGCCTGCTCGGCAGCGATGCTATCGAAGAGTTGCTGGATGCGGCCGGCCATTGCGTTGAAGGCATGGGTCAGTTCGCCGACGGGGCCAGGGGCATCGTGAACGCGCTGCTCGAGGTCACCCTCAGCGACGAGTTCGGCGGCGACGCTGACGTCGTGGACTGCACGGGCCGAACGGTAGAGAGCGAGATAGCCCCCCGTGGCGCCGACGGCGAGTGCGACGAGGGCGGCAAGGACCCACGACCAGCCGCCAGCACCGGCGGCGACACCTTCGCAGATGAGGCCCGCAAGCGCAGAAGCGAGCCCGATCCCGGACCCGCGAAGGGCGACGTCGCGATGGATCATGGCTCAGCCCTCGAACAGGTAGCCGCTGCCGCGGACAGTCCGCAGGCGTCTCGGCCGGGCAGGGTCGTCTTCGATTTTCTGGCGCAGCCAGCGAATATGAACATCAACTGTGCGAGGACCGCCATCAAAGTCGTAGCCCCAAACCTCGTCCAGGATCTGCTCTCGGGAGAAGAGGCGGCCCGGGTGTTGGAGGAAGAATAGCAGGAGGTCGAACTCTTTCGGCTTGAGGGCGAGGACGCGGCCGTTGCGTTTGCCTTCGCGGCGGTCGCAATCGAGCGCAAGGTCGCCAGAGGTGATGAGTGAGGGTGTGCCTGGAGCATGGTCGCGAGGGGAGCTGCGCCGAAGGAGTGCGCGTATGCGGGCCATGAGTTCGCGGACGCCAAAGGGTTTCGCCACGTAATCGTCGGCGCCGATATCGAGGCCAGCGACGCGGTCACTTTCGCCGCCCAGGGCGGTGAGCATGATGATGGGGATGGCTGTATCGCGGCGGAGAAGGCGGCAGACCTGGATTCCATCGATCCCGGGGAGCATGACATCGAGGACGATGAGGTCTGGCGGGTCTTCGCGCGCAAGCCTGAGGGCGTCGTCACCTCGAGCGGCCTCGACAACGGTGTACCCTTCGCGCTCGAGGTTGTGAACGAGGGCGAAGCGGAGGGTCTCATCGTCCTCGACGACGAGGATGCGGGCCGTGGCCGTGGCGGCAGGCATCTGTCCCTCCATTGAAGCGGGCACCGGTTGACGGCGCGTGAACACGCTGATTGGTACGATGGGGGGCAGAGACCAGCACGTAAAGCCCCGGGGACAGAGATAGCATGAGTGAGCAACCAGAGGCGGCAGCGAAGCCCAGATCGAAACTGGCGACATATGGCGTGCTCGGGGTGGCGGTGATTGTCGCGCTTGCTGTCGGTGTTTACGTGGTTACGTCGGGCGGTGATTCGAAGACGGTGAGCCCGGGCGACGATTCGGGGGGCGGAGAGAGCCTCTACCCGAACACAGGCCCGCTTGGGCCAGCACGGCCAAAGGTTGGCGAGAAAGCGCCGGACTTCGCACTCGCAGATGCCCGCGACACGACGAAGGTGGTGAAACTCTCGGACTTCCGGGGGAAGGCCGTGGTGGTCAACTGGTTTGCGAGTTGGTGCGGGCCATGCAAGGAGGAGATCCCGGAGTTCCAGCAGGCGCAGGATACCCTGGGTGGCCAGGTCGTTTTCCTCGGCGTGAACTACCAGGAGTCGCCTGATGCGGCAACGGGAATCCTCAACCAGTTCAACGCGACCTACCCGGCGGTACTGGACGATGCGGGGAAAGTAGCGGACCACTACCGGGTTGGCCAGGGGGGTGGCGGCTTACCGACGACGTTCTTCGTGGACAAGGACGGGATCTTGCGAGGGCAGGTGACGGGGCGCGTGACGAAGGAGAAGCTCGAGGAGAACCTGGCCGCGGTGGGGCTGACGTACAAGGCGCCGTGATTGTGGGGTGTGGCCTGCAAGTCCCTGCACCAGGCCACACGCCCGGGTATGTGCGGCCTCTCTTGACGATTGAGGCGTGTACGTGGAGAGTGCTAGAGACAACTGAATACGTCGCGACTCGGGCCGCGCCGGTTGGCGCGGAAGACGGGGGAAGCCGGTGAGAATCCGGCGCTGTGCCGCAACTGTGATGCTCTGAGGAGCTAGCCAGGTCACTCGCCCGGGCCGTTACACCGAAATCCTTCGCGCGAAAGGGGTCGGTCGCATGGCACGCCAGAGCAGCTAACCCGCCCGTACCGAGGGCGGGTTTCTTGTTTTCCCGCGATCCCCGGTGTTGATATCCGCCGCGGCTGGGTACAGCCGCCAATCATTCGAGGAACCGATGAAACGACTGATGCTCCCGTTGGCGGCCACCGTGGCCGCAATCTCCATCCTCACGGCTTCGGCTGCCATTCCCGAAACAGGGGCGGTCAACAAGGGCGCCGCCTATCTCGGGGGGCAGTTGCGATTGGATGGGTCGTACGCCGACAGCATTGGAACGAGCGAGGACGCTATCCTCGCTGTGCGCGCGGCCGGATTCGATCCCGCCAGGGACCAGGCCCCGGGGGGCAAGACGCCCGCTGAATACCTCCAGGCGAACGCGAAGAACAAGCCAGCTCCGGCCTCAGCGGGCAAGGCCGCGCTGGCAGCCAGGGCGCTCGGGCTCGACCCGAAGAACGTCGGCGGCGCCGACCTCATCGCCCTCATCAACGCGGGATATGATGGAGCCAAAGGCACGTACGCGAGCGACGACTTCAGCCAGTCGATCGCGATGCTAGGGCTGGCATGCACCGGGAACACCGTACCGGCAGCCGCTCTTTCAGCACTGAAGGGGACGCAGCTCAGCGACGGTGGCTGGGGTTTCGCCGGGAACAGCGACCCGGATACAACGGCAATCGCGATGCAGGCACTGCTTGCAGGCGGCGTAGCCAGGGATGATCCGGCGGTCACGAAGGCGATCACGTGGATCAAGACGAACCAGCTACCGGATGGCGGATGGGGCTTCGCGCCGGAATCGAACACGTCATCGACTGCGTACGTGGTGCAGGCGCTCTTCGCGGCGGGCCAGTCGATCGATATCCCGCAATACATCCTGCCGGGGGCTTCACCACGGACGTACCTGCTGGGGCAGCAGAACGGCGATGGCTCGTTCACGGGGTTCGATCCGGTGATTGCGACCGCACAGGTCATACCGGCGCTGGCGGGCCGGACGTACTGCAACAGCGCCGATACGCCGATTACCCAGGTCAGGCCGCAGCCGACAGCGACACCGAGTGCGACCACAACGCCGACCGCGACTGCCGTTCCCTCGACCACGGCAACGAAGACGGCGGCGCCACTGCCACCAGCCACGGGGAGCGGGACAACGACAGGTGGGGATGTGCACGGTCTCGCGGTGCTGGGGATCGCAGGCGGATTGCTCACAGCCTCGGGTGTGGCACTCGCACTTTCACGACGCCGCCGGTGACCAGGAACGGGAGGGACTGACGGTGGCGACGATCGCCTGGATGTCGTGGATTGTGCTGGTAATGGCGGTCGCACTGACCGCCACCAATCCGCTGTACCTGGCGATCGTCTTCCTGTCGGTCCTGCTCGTCGGAGCCCTGGCGCCGAAGACACATGCCGGAATCGCGGGGATCCGCGCGCTGCTCATCCTTGGCACGAGCATGATGGCAATGTCGCTCGTGGTCTCGGTGATCAACGGGAACTATGGGGACCACATCCTGTTCACGATCCCGGGACCGCATACACCCGAGTGGCTGGGTGGGCTTCGCATTGGCGGGCCGGTTTCGGCGGAGGGGCTGGTGGCAGCATCGATCCGGGGGCTGGCGATCCTGTGTGTCCTTGTCGGGTTCGGGGTCTTCAACGATGCGGTGAGCCCTCACCGGATACTGCGGTCGACGCCGGCTGCGCTCTTTCATGCCGGCCTTGTCGTGACCGTGGGGCTGACGTTGCTCCCGGCAACAATCGAGGACGTGCAACGGATCCGGGAGATGCGACAACTGCGCGGCGCGCGGTCGGGGATTCGTGACCTGCCAGCACTCGTGGTCCCGGCGGTCATCGGCGGGCTCGAGCGTTCGATGCGGCTGGCGGAGGCGATGGAGGCGCGCGGCTACGCGTCCGCTCCGCCGGGCCCGCGCTGGCCGCGCTACGTGGGCGCGCTCGCCGCGCTGCTGCTGCTGGCGGCGGCCTGGCTGTGGTCG